>WOR8_10007349_pt1 | contig 10502 bp, 7 predicted proteins | sample DeeMarSeWOR38_10_FD_19890 | JGI IMG/M metagenome (IMG submission 19890)
ATTTTCCTTAGCTCGTGGTAAACACTGCTGTTCCATAAAATATTCTTGGCAATGCTAAGATGGGCCATGCTTTTTAGTTCATAATTGCTTTTGGCGTACCTTATTACCCTGTTTCCGTGCTTTTCAAGCAAGTCTGCCTCTGCCTCAAAGCTTTTGTCCTCACCCCCTCTCTGCTGATAGTAGTTATGGCACATTAGTATTTTCATTTTCTGAATATTTCAACCAGCCTGTCATTAAGCTTGCACATATCAAAATTGGTTTCAACAGCTTTCCTTCCTGCTTTTCTAAGTTTTCCCCATACTTCAGGATGCTCAACAAGGTATGCCAGCCTATAAGCCAGCGCATTTGCATCCCCTTCAGGAACAAGAAGCCCTGTTTTTCTGTCCTTTACAAGCTCTGGAATCCCGCTATGGTGTGTGCTTATCACAGGCAGGCCAACTGCCATTGCTTCTTTCAGTGTGTTAGGTATGCCTTCTATGTCCCCGTCCCTTGCTTTGGCGCTTGGAGCAACCATGATATGGGAATTGTTCAGTATTTTGATGATTTCATCCTGGTTTTTTAGCCCGATGAATTTTACCCTATCACCAACTCCTGTTTTTTCTGCCAGCCTTTGAAGGCTTTTCCTTAAATAGCCGCCCCCAACAATAAGGTACTCCATATTTTTGTGGGTTTTGGCAACTTGTGCAAATGCCTTAATGCCATATTCAATCCCCTTTTTCTCGACAAGCCTGCCTATTGTCACAATCCTTATTTTGCCCCCTCTCTCGAAGCGCTTTGCAGCAAAAGAAAACCTTTTGAGGTCAATTCCATCCCCATGCAAAATAATCTTTTTCTCGCTGCACCCCATCTCAATAAGTTTCTTTTTGATGTAATTGCAGCATGGCAGGAAAAGGTCTCCTTCCTTGAACAGCTGCCTGTACGATTCCCCCATAAGCCTGCGAAAATGCCGTGACACTCCCACTCCCCTGAAGGAAGTCACAAGCTTTCCTTTTACTTTCTCATGCTTTCGCAGCCAGGCTCCAATCGGGCCAAGAGGGCCAAACTGGCAGTAGACAGTATCATATTCTTTTCTTTTCCTGAATCTGATTGCAGAGTACAGCATGCTTAGTGATGCTGCATTCCAGCCGTGCTTGAATATATTGACTGAATCAAGCATGACCAGCGGCTCTTTCCAGAAATTGGCAGAGAAAAGCCAGATTCCCTTTAATATGCGCAATAGTGCATTGTCCGGCCTTTTTGGGCTGTAAAATGCCCTTCTAATGAGATTGTATTTCTTTACATCAGGATGAACCACTTGCTCTTTCCTTTGCCTGTCTGCATAAATGTCAACATCATGCCCCCTGTCAATCAGCCCTGTAATCTGGCTTAATATGAAAGTTTCAGATAATGCAGGAAATTCCCTTAGTATGAATGCAATTTTCATTTTTTGAGATATTTTCTTATCTTTTTTAGCTTAAGGTAAAATTTTGGGAAACTGGTTCTCAAAAATGCCAGCATAAAAACAGGAGATACACTTAAAGATAGAATTGCAGAATGCAGCCAGATTTCACTTTTTGTCCATTTTTTCACAGCAGGAAGCCTTTTCTTCAAATTTATTGAATCAGCTTTTTTAAGATTAGCTTCCCATTCATTGTAGAATATGCTTTCCCTTTTCCACGGCTTGATTGGATGGGCAAAATGAAGTATTATTGCTTTTGTTCTCCTTCCGCCATCAAAAAATATAGGCCTTACCAATGCATTATATGGGTTGTTTGGCAGAGGAGTCCATGCATTGTAAACCCTTGGAAGCATTTTCCATTTTTTATTGAAGAATAAATTGAATGTTGGTTGGTCGCCACCGGAGTGCAAATCCTTATACATCATAAAAAGCCTTTTCAATTCTGAGAAAGTGTTTTTCCTTATTATGTCAGTGCTAAATGCCATTACACCTGAGTTAAATGCAGGAACCTTCATGTCATAGGTTTTTTTAAGCTTTTTTACTTTTCTTTTCAGAGTCACAGATTCCTTAGCCCTATCAAGTTTAAAGTCATAACCTAAAATCACCCAATTGGTGCAAGGTATGGCTGCAAAACCTTTTGCTGCAACAAGCTTATAAAGTGATGCCCTGACAATTGCATCACCGTCAATGAATACTATGTTTTTCCATTTCTTGAATTCAGGAGTAAAAAGGTAGAACTTGCTCAATAATACTGGCTTGCGGCCATTAATTTTTTTATTATAAAATGCTCTGCACTTTTTTATTAAAATCCCTTTCTTCCTGAACCATTTGAGATTTTTTTCAGGTATTTCATGCGCAAGAAGCATGTAATCACCTTTCCATCCAGAGTTGAAATAAACACTGCTGAAAAGCTGCTTTGCAGCATCTATGTAACTTTCATCTGCCAGTGTGACTAAAAGGCTTTTTTTCATTTTATTGCTTTATTATAGATTTGGCCTATAGATTTTCCAGCAGCCTTGCAGCTGAAACTGCAGAGAGCCCTTTTGTATGCTGATTTTCCCATCTGGTTTCTTAGTTTAGGATTAGCAAGCCTTGCCATTGCTTTTGCCAAATCGTCAACAGATTGGCAAGGAGTTTTTGCATTGACTTTTATGCCGCATTTGCTGCTGACAAGCAGGTCAGGACCCCCGATGTCAAAGCAGACAACAGGCAATCCTAATGCCATTGCCTCAAGGCAAACCATCCCTCCGGATTCACGAAGGCTTGGATGCAAAAGCACATCGCAATTCCCAAGCTTTTTTATTACTTCCTCCCTTGTTATCTTGCCAAAAAACACTACTTTGCTGCTTATCCCCATATTTTTTGCAAGCTTCTCCAATCTTCTTCTTTCAGGGCCGTCTCCTATAATCCAATATTCGCTTTCAGGATAATTTCTCAGCAGCTTTGCAAAAGCCATGACCCCCAGATAAAACCCTTTCCAGTGCAAAAGCCTGCCAATGCTTGCAATCCTGAAGCGCTTTTCCTTTTTAGCAGGCATTGGTCTGCTAAAGTCAACCATTAATTGAGACATTATATTAACATTGCTGTGCCCCAGACTCTTTAGCCTTGCTGCAGTTTCCCTGTTTGATGCCAGGCTGGCTTTTGTTTTTCTGGCAACATCCCTTGCAAACGGATTGTAATCATTAATTTTTCTTGTCAAATCCCTAAGGTATTCATGAATCCTTGCTCTTAAGCCAAAATCCTTGAAAAATTGCTTTGGGCATAACTCCCCTCCTCCGACAGGCCCAAAAACAAAAGGGATATTCAGGAAAGCCATAAAACTAGGCATCCAGTAGCTGCAGAAAGTTATATGGTGGCACAAGTCAAAATTAATCATCTTGTGGAGCTTTTTTGTCTTAAGATAGGCCTTTGCCTGCCAAATGATGTAATAAATCTTGGTTTTATTTAATCCAGGCAGCCGGGAGTCCACATAAACAAAATGCAGGCTTTTAGGCTTTTCAGCGCTTTCGATGCTTTTTCTGTTGGTTTCCCTTGTTATGACCCATACTTCATTATTCTTTGCTATCTGCCTTGCCCAGTTCCAGCCTACGCCAGGCTCAGAGCCCAAATTTGGTGTGCATGAATAGGCTGATAAAAGGACTTTCATTTCAAAACCCCCTTTATTACCCTGCTGAACCCTGCTACTGCATTTGCAGGCGTGTAATTCTTCATAATATTTCCTGATTTTTTTCCGAATTTTATTATTAATTCAGGAGAATCCGCAAATTTCAGCATTAATTCAGCAAGCTTTTTTGTTTTTCTCGGCTCAAATAAAAATCCATTTTTGCCAATCTCCACAAGCTCTGCTGCGCCTGCATGAATTGAGCAGATGACAGGCTTTCCAAAAGCCATTGCCTCCAATGGAGCAACCCCCCATGTTTCCTCAAGCGAAGGAAATACAAAAACATCAGATGAATTATAAAATTGGCTTATTGAATTATAATCTACCCTTCCAGCAAAATAAACATCCCTTAGCTTTAGTTTCCTGGCTTTTTGCATCAGCCTTTTCTTTTCAATTCCATCACCAATAATGCATAATGAGCCATTGCCTGACGCTTTTTGGAATTCTGACCATGCATCAAGAAGATAATTGACACCTTTTCTTTGAATTAGGTGCCCTACAAAAAGGAACCTTGGGCTTTTCCCCATATTTGCCTTTTTGGCAGCAAAATTTTTTGCCTCAGGAATTTCATGCACTACCCTGAATATTTTCTTTTTTGGAATCCCTAAATGCTTTTCAAGGTAATCTACGCCTTTTTTTGAGTTTGTGATAAAAGCATTAGCTCTCTTTGCTATAAATTTCCTTATTGAAGTCCTTAAAGCACTGTTCCTGTAGTCGACAGAAGGTGAAGAGCCTTCAAAAAGCACTATAAGCTTCCATTTTCCTATCGGCTTGGATAATGTAGCAAACAACGTCCATAGGCTAAATGATGCAGAAAAAACAACTTTTGGGTTAAAGCTCAGAAGCTTTGCCACAATAGCAGGAGAAACTATGCTCATGCCCTGTTTGTATCCCTCTTTTTTATTTTTCAATATTAGCCTGTAGCAGCTGCCAACAGAGGAGGCATTGAAACGCTTTTTGTAGTATGGGTGGACTTTTCCAACAGAATAAAATCTTGTGTGCAGGAATGATTTTTGGAATTCTCTTAGGAAATGCTCCCAGTATACCAGCCCCCCTATTCTGCTGAACATCCTGCTCCCTGGCTGTATAAGCCATGCTATGCGCAGTTCCTTGCCTTTTTTCCCGGATATTAAATTTCTCAAGATCCTGCCTGCCCTTCTTTTGTTGCGCTCAATAAAGCCAGTACTAAACATTCTTTTTTCTTCAAAATCATCTGCTTTAACATTCCTTTTTACAGCTGTAGGGTGCTTTAATGGAAACGAAATTGCGTTGAAAGGCATATTTGCATGGGGGTCTTCAATATTTTTTGTATGGTTTGCATTCCAGCAAAATCCTATATTTGAGATGAGGTTTGTGTTTGGAAAAATGCTTAGCCCTTTTCTGATAAATAATTCCAGCGTCCATCTGTATGCCCATGAGTCATCGTACCCCTTGTATGTGCGCTCAAAAATCTTGTTCCACCAATTGACTGCATTCCTTCTTTTAAACATCCTGCTAAGCTTTTTGCTGTCCCTGAATTTTGGCCATTTTTTCATGCTAAAATCAAAGGTTTTCCAAGCCCTTTTCCATGTTGCCCATCCCCAGCAATGGAAACATCTTGAGAAATAATAGCTGAACTCCCCTCTTTTTCTGCCAAACTGGCTGTTCTGGCCTGATATTAACATTATTTTTTCATTTCCCTTGTATTTTTCAAGCAGCTCTTCGCAAAACCTGAAAAATGTTTTGTCAGGCAGGCAGTCATCCTCAAGAATAATAGCTTCTTCAACTTTGCTGAAAACCCAGTCCATACCTGATGAAACCCTTTTTGCACATCCGAGGTTTTTGCTTGAGTAGTTTTTCATAACTTTGCAGTCCCAGTCAACTTTCTCAGCAATCTTTCTTGCAGCTTTGCACTTTTCCTTGTCTTCAGGATAATCTTTCCTTGGGCCGTCAGCTATAATAAAAAGCTTTGGAGGCTTTGCCTTCCTTATAGCATCGAATACCCTTTTCGTTGTATCAGGCCTGTTGAAGATGATAAATGCAACAGGGGTTTTTAATTTCCAATCAGGCATTTTAGAATTACTTTTTAATCATATTGCCAATCTTTTTCAGCTCTTTTCCAATCTCTTTCTCAGATTTTTTGTCTATCTTTGCAAAGCCTGACTTTTCCTTGAACTTCTTCAGGCTTGTGCTGAAGCTCTTGACCTGCTTAAGAAAGTGCTTTTTCAGGACAGAAGAGTCATTAATCTCAGCAACAAGGTTTTCTGCCTGGGATACGCTTAGCTTTTCCTTTATTATCCTGCTTATTACATATTTTTCCTTTGACTTGTCTTTCAGCCTGTAAAGCACAGCAGCAGCAAGCCTTTGCGATATCTTTCCTTTTTTCATAAGCCTCATTGTCTCTAGGGATGCCTCAAGAACAGCAAGAGTCCTACATACAAGGTTGTTGCTGAGGCTAAGGTATTTTGCAAGAGCGTATTTTGTCATTCCCTTTATCTCAAGAAGCTTCTGGAACGCATGCGCCCTTTCCAGCAGGCTGACTGACTTGCTGTGCAAATCAGCAATAAGCTGCTTTTCAATCTCATGAATCTCGCTTGTGCTTCTCCTTATTGCAGGAACCTTCTCCAAAGAGGCAAGCTTTGCAGCCTCAAGCCTTCTTGTGCCGAGAATAACCTCATTAGCCCCATTTATTTCCAAAGGCTGGAGAACGCCGAACAGCTTTAGGTTTTTTGCCATCAATGCAATATCTTCCCTGTTGATTGATTTCCTTACCCTGTTTTTAGAAAGCTTTAGCCTGTTGATTGGGATGAATTCAATGCTCTCAGCACTTGCCTTGCTGATTTTTCTCTTGATGCTCTCAACATCGTCTATTTCCTCCAGACTCTTCAGTATTCTTCCCATTGTTAATCAACCATGGCACACTATTCATAGACTTTTATATAACAATTCCCTAATTTCCTTATAAAACCCCCAATATCCAGTATAGGGGCTTCTTTTAAAAACTTTTTGCTATTGGGCTATATAAGAAATCTATCCAAAATAAGAGGGCTTCTCTTCCTTCATCTCCTTTGCCCTTGCTGCGCTGAACTGGTCCTTGAGGTCCTTGTATTCCTTTTCTATATCCTTTGTTGCAGAAGGCCTCACAACCTTCAATGCATCCTCAAAATCATTCATTGCAATCTCAGATGCCTTGATGTCCTTTCTTAATGCAAGCATTGCAGCCTCCCTGCACACAGCCTCTATATCAGCGCCTACATAGCCAGCAGTGCTTTTTGCAAGCTCATCCACCTTTACATTCTTCAGTGGCATGCTCTTTGTATGGACATTGAAAATCTCAACCCTCGTCTTTTCATCAGGAACTGGAGTCAATATAATCCTGTCAAACCTTCCAGGCCTTAACAGCGCAGTGTCAATCATGTCAGGCCTGTTTGTTGTTGCAATAACAACTATATCTGCCATCTCCTCCAGGCCGTCCATTTCAGTAAGAAGCTGGTTGACAACTGATTCAGTCACATGGGAGCTTCCTGTATGAGCCCCCCTTCTTGGGGCAAGGCTGTCAATCTCGTCAAAGCAGATTATTGTTGGTGCTGTCTGCCTTGCTTTCTTGAAGACTTCCCTTACAGCCTTTTCGCTCTCCCCAACCCATTTTGAAAGGAGCTCAGGCCCTTTTACAAGTATGAAATTTGCCTCTGACTCTGTTGCAACAGCCTTTGCAAGCAAAGTTTTTCCTGTCCCCGGGGCTCCGTAAAGCAGTATTCCCTTTGGCGGATGGACACCCATCCTGCTGAAAGCCTGCGGATTCTTTATAGGCCATTCAACAGCCTCTTTCAGCTCCTGCTTGACATCCTCAAGCCCGCCTATGCTTACCCATTTTACATTAGGCACTTCAACAAGAACCTCCCTTAGTGCAGAAGGCCTTACAACCTTCAGCGCTTCTTTAAAATCCTGATGCGTTACATACAATTTTTCAAGCAGGCTGCTTGGAAGCTGCTCGCTTTCGTCCTTTTTTACAAACTTCAGGTCAGGCAGCACCCTCCTGAGAACAACCATTGCAGCCTCCCTTGACAGTGCAGAAAGGTCAGCTCCCACAAATCCGTATGTTATGTTTGCAAGCTCGCTTAGGTTTACAACCCTTGGGTTCCTTAAAATCTTTTCAACATGTTTTTTGTGATTTTCATCAGCCTGCTTCCTTTCCTTGCTGTTTTTCTTTAGCAGGTCATAAATAATTTTCTTGTCCTTTTCGTCTATTTCCTTGCTCTCGTTAAGAGCCCTTTCTTTTGTGAACAAGGCCATGTTCCTTGTGTGGATTTTGAGTATGTTCAGCCTGCCTTCCTTTCCAGGCACGCCTATCTCAATCTCCCTGTCAAACCTTCCAGGCCTTCTCAGCGCAGGGTCAAGTATATTCGGGACATTTGTTGCTGCAATAACAACAACCTTCCCCCTGCTCTGAAGCCCGTCCATCAGGGCAAGAAGCTGCGCAACAACCCTTCTCTCAACCTCTCCCTTTGTTTCCTCCCTTTTTGACGCAATTGCATCAATCTCGTCAATAAATATGATTGAAGGCGCGTTCTTCTCAGCCTCGTCAAATATCTTCCTCAGGTTTTCCTCTGACTGGCCGTAGAACTTGCTCATTATCTCAGGGCCGTTTATGACAGTAAAATGGGAGCTTGTCTCGTTTGCAACAGCCTTTGCAAGCAAGGTCTTTCCTGTTCCAGGAGGGCCGTGCAACAAAACCCCTTTTGGAGGCTCAATCCCAAGCTTCTGGAAAATCTCAGGATGCCTTAATGGAAGCTCAACCATTTCCCTTATTTTCTTTACTTCCTCGTCAAGCCCCCCAATATCCTCGTATGTGACTTCTGGAACAGCTGCCTCTTCCTTTATCTCGACAGACTCAGGGTTGAAGACAACCTCTGTCTCGTCAGTTATTATTACAGCCTGCTTTGGGCTTGTTTCTGCAACTACAAACTTTATGTCCCCAAACCCAAACCCGCTAAAGCCTGTTCCCAGCTCCTCAAGCATGCTGCTGAAAATATCATCAACCAGCGGGCTTTCGCTCATAGCGCTCCTCCTCTTTCTTGAGCCGCCCATTGAAACAATGTCTCCCTTCAGTACAGCCCTTCCAAGAAGACCTCTTTTGAAAAGGTAGGGAGATGCCTTGACCATGACACCTTTTGTTGCAGGAGCAACTATTACCTTTGCAGCCTCTTTTACCTCTGTTTTCCTTATCTTGACCTGCTCTCCTATGGATGTCTTTGCATTCCTTCTTGCAAGCCCGTCCATCCTTATTATGCTGAGACCTATGTCTCCAGGGTATGCCCTGTCTACGATGGCAACAGTCTTTCTCTCTCCCTCAAGCTCAACAATGTCTCCAGGCCTTGCGTCTATGTCCTTCATGAATGTAGAATCAACCCTTACAATGCCCTTGTTTACATCGTCCTGTATAGCTTCAGCAACTTTCAGCTTTATTTCTTTTTTCTGTACCATCCTAAGCCATTCCCCCTGTATGGACTAATGTAGGGTATTTTAAAAAATTTATGGATAAGAAATGCCTATTTCTTCACATTGACCTTTGGCAGCTGAACTGGAGGAGGCATGTTCATCTCCTTGCTCAGTATCAAGGCTTCAATATTGCACTTTGTGAGTATGTTGTTAAGTATTGGAGCCATGATTTCCTTAGGCACTTTCTTGCTCTTTTTCCATTCTGCTGCAAGCTCCTTTACCTTTTCAGGCTTTTCAAGGAAAATAAGCTCTCCATTAAGCACTATTGAGCCCATATTTGGCTCGTACTTTGCTGAAAACTCAAAAGAGAACTTGAGTGCGCTTTGTTTGGATGCGCCTATTGCAATGTCAGTTGTGTCAACGCTTTTTATTGAAACATTGTTTGCAATGCTTACCTTTCCCCTTACAGCGCCTTTTCTTTCAACTACGATTTTTGTAAAGTTTGTTGCAATGATAGTCATATAAATCACCGAACTGAGGGATTTTTTAGTTGTATATAAAAGTTTCTGTTTATGCAGTTTAAATAAGGGAAATATTTAAATAACTGATGGAATACCCTATTTTTATGTTTAATGGGGTAAGGAAGCCAATACCATGAACTTTCTTTTGCGTATTTAGCTCCATATTGTTTGTTAAGTTCTAGGAGGTTATCAAAATGCTAAAAAAAGACTATTCGCAGGACATTGCAAAAACAGTTGATTTAAGCCATTTGCCTGAAGTAAAGGGCTATGATTTTGAAAAAGGGCTTGATTTTAGGGGATTCATTGAATCCTACAAATCAACAGCTTTCCAGGCAACACATTTTGGGTATGCAGTTGATGTTATTAACTCGATGAGGAAAAGCAAGGCTTTTGTGTTCCTAAGCTGCACATCCAACATAATAAGCTCTGGATTAAGGGAGATAATCAAGTTTCTTGTGAAGAACAAGCACATTGACTTTATAGTCACTTCTGCAGGAGGGATTGAGGAGGACCTGATAAAGTCTATGAATCCATTTCATATAGGCACATTTGACATAAAGGGCAAGATTCTGTATGAGAGGGGTGTTGCAAGAATAGGGAATATATTTGTCCCTATGGACAGGTATACATACCTTGAGAAATTCCTTGACAAGTTCTTTCCAAAGATGTACAAGCAGCAGAAAAAGATTGGAAGGCCTTTGTGCTCTTCTGAGATAATCAGGATGCTTGGAAAGGAGATAAACCACAAGGACTCAATACTTTACTGGGCTTACAAGAATGACATTCCAGTGATATGCCCTGCAATAATGGACGGAGCTTTTGGAGACTTATTGCATTATTTCAAGAACAACCACAAGGATTTGGCTGTTGATGTTACTGAGGACACCCAAAGGATAATCAAGTGTGTTGAGATGGCTGAAAAGTCTGCAATAATTGCCCTTGGAGGAGGAGTATCAAAGCACTA
>WOR8_10007351_pt1 | contig 10501 bp, 7 predicted proteins | sample DeeMarSeWOR38_10_FD_19890 | JGI IMG/M metagenome (IMG submission 19890)
TGTCGGAAACTATAAAGGGACCATCAATGTGCACCGTGATGTGTCGGTGGGCATTGATTTTGAAGTCGTAACCGAATGACAATTTTGTGTTTAACATATTTAAAAGCCCCGAATCCCGGGGCTTTTTTTTTCAACTTTTTACCGCAATGGTCTCAATCTCGATCTTCACACCTTTTGGCAATTTCGCCACCTCAAAGGCAGAACGCGCTGGTGGGTCCTCATCATAGAATCGGGCATACACCTCATTCATGGCTTCGAAATCGCTGATATCATCCAGCATGACCGTGGATTTAACCACGTCTTTTTTTCGGTATCCTGCGGCGGACAATACCAGTTCAATATTTCTCAGCACCTGGAGGGTCTGGTCAACAATACCCCCGGGAACCACCTCTCCAGTATCTGGATGCGTGGGTATTTGTCCTGAAATAAATAGCATTCCTCCGGCTTCCACGGCCTGACTATAGGGACCGATGGCTTTGGGAGCTTTTGATGTTTTAATGACTTTCTTTTTCATGGTTGAATGTAATATGAACCGATTTAAAAATTGAATCTGGCATGGGATGGAGGGTTTAATTTAATAAAAAAAAACGGAACCATGCCATGATTAATTATCATACCAACTTTTACGACGTTCATACTTCAGGTCTCTCAAGATGGATGCTTTGGCGTTGATGCTAAAGTTATAGCTCTGGTGGTATCCAATGGGAATCCATGACAACCGCATTTCCCAGCAATGCAGGTCCCTGAATATATTGACCGATGTATATGTCAACGTATTTCTCTCAAAATCCCATCCCGACGTCACACCCACTCTCCATTTATCTGTGAGTCTGATGTTTCCTGAAAAATTTAGAGTTTGGGTAATGGTCGATTCAAACTGGGGTTTGGAATAATTGAAGTTATACCGGATCGACAGGTCCCATGGAATACTAAAATCAACGTATTCGCTATAAGTCGCCTCCATGGCCTGGATGATATCCACTTCTTCCTCCTCCTGCCCGAGTTGTGACATCGTCATGGGCATGTCCGATATACCACGGTCCTGTGATGCTTCCATGGGTTCCGCTCCCGGTTTTTGTTTTGAACTTAACCTGAAGTCCAGTCCGGCATTAAACCGGGTCAGGCGCAAGGGTTTACCGGATTGTCGAATTTCAAATGTATTGATGCGGCGCCCATCCTCATTCAGGGCATAGGGATCGAGTGACCCACTGAAATTCAAGCGGAATTTTCCTTCCAGAATAGATGTATAACCTGAAAACGAGACCGGTGCCAGGTTTAATGAATCGGCAAAAATATTATACGATGTTGAAAACCGAAGATTATCCAGCAGTTTTATTTTTCTCATTTCTTCTGTGGTATCGGAGGCCGATCGCAGTTTCATTTCCACATTATTGTTCAGGGAAAAATTGATGGACCCTGATCTTCCATTCAGTGAGGGTGTCCCGTAAATGCCATTCTCAAAGTAGGAATATACCCGCGTATTACCCAATGTATCGATTTGCACTGTATCATAATAATTGGGCACCAGGCCTTTCATATCCGGCACGAAACTGAATCCAAGGGTGGGGCTCATAACATGCCGGATAGCCACTACCTTGGCTTCCGGATTTTTAAACTGGAAGAGGCCATAAATTTTAGGATTGAACGACATCGAGATAGCCGGCAGGTAGGAGTGCGCATATTGAATGCCATACACAGTATCCTGGATTACCTTGGGATCGGGCACCCCGGTTTCCGGATCAACGTAGTCCGGATCCCACCGGAGCCGTTTCGACTGCGGATAAATGGTACCGGTGTATTGGACCCGAGGGCTAATATTGAAATTCCTGAATAACTTAAAATTGGCAGATAACGGTATTTGATGCTGAAATCCCATATCCATATCTTTAAATACCTCTGGTGTAAAAAGTAGTGAATCGAAGGTATTGATCCGGTTTTCAAAGCGCGATGTGTAACTCAGTTCGATATTGCTATACCATTTTGAAGCTCCCGATTTTGATAATCCGCGAAATGGATAAATGCGGTTCATATTGAATGTCATCTTCGGAAAATTAAGATTCACTGATTTATTGGTACTGTTTTGACTGTGCGTAAAACTGCCACTAAAGTTGAAGGGTGTTCCCTCCCACCGCTTTGAATAGGAGATACTGGATTGTTTGGTATTGGTCAGGTAATCACCCGGGGTCTGATAGCTGTGATTACGGTCATAAGAAGATGAGCTCATGTTCACCTGGGCAGAAAATGTACTGGTTGGATTGGCTTTGGCATCCTGACGATGCGACCAAATAATATTATAATCGCGATTGGCAGTATAGGTACCCAGATCCAGGTCGCCCGCCACATTTTTATAGTATCGTAAACTCAGATTCCCATTAAAACGATAGCGCACACGATAGTTATTGGTAGCTCGTATACCCCAGGTTCCGTTTGAATAGATATCTCCGGTAACGGCCAGATCGAAGTATTGGCCCAGCGCAAAATAATACCCGCCATTTCTAAGGAAAAAACCACGGTTGCGTTCTTCACCCCATTCGGGGATCAGGATCCCGGATGTACGGGTTTGTTGATTTGGAAAGAATCCAAATGGCAGGATCAATGGCAGTGGAATGTCCTCCAAAACCATGTAGGCGGGACCCGATACAATCTTGTCCTCCGGGATGACCTTGGCTTTGGTCAGTGCCAGATAAAAATGAGGATCTTCATCATCGCATGTGGTGTATTTTCCACGGGCAATATTAATGGAACCATCGGCTTCGCGTTTGGTCAGTTCACTATGAAGATATCCACCCTCCTGCTGGGATACAATACCAGTAATCAATCCTTTCTTGCTACTGAAATTGTAAGTTAATGTGTTCGATTCGAAAGTTTCCTGACCTTCTGAGAATACTGGTTTGCCAGCAATTTGCCCTGTTGAATCCGGCAGACCCTTGGCAAATACCTCCCGTTTTTCAAGATCCATCTCGATGTATTCTGATTTCAAAGTGATATCCTGATATAACACTTCGGCATCACCATACAGGTACACCATCTGGCCGGTCACATCAAAGATGATGGAATCTTTGGCATGATAATCGACTGGGGCATCCAGCATGGATTCATCTGCCCGGGTGGTATCTGCCAGAGACGTATCTGCTATCGCCGTGTCGTTCTGGATATTCAATGTATCCTCTCGGATGCGAAGGGAATCGGGTGGGCCCGTTTGAGAAAAGGCAGACAATCCGGTACTCTGAAAAACCAGTACGATAATCATCCAGGCAAGCAGACCACTCAGGTAAACTCCCCGATCTCCAAATCTATATTCTGTCCACTTTCTACAATGTGCCAAATCTAAAACAGATTCTTTAAAGTTCTGCCTGCAAATAGTTTAATAAAGATACTTCTAAAGTTAGTATAAAGATAATCCTGATTTTGTAAATAGACGTTAAAAAAGATTAATCTGAAGGTATATGACCGCTTGTTAACAAAAGATTTAACGACCATCCGTTTCAATCTAAAGCAGTTTTAACATAGATTCCGATAGATTAATAGATTTAAAGAAAAACTGTCCCATATCCCGGGCCGGCCACCCCAAACTGTTCATAAAAATCAGATTTGGTTGAAAAATCCTGTTTTAATGGGAAAGAGATTATACTATTTTTGTGAAATAGGTGTTACAGAATAAAGGCGCATAATCAATAATCAATAACTATCCCTGGTCATGTTTGGCACGAATCAGGAAGTCACATCTCATTGGAATCGGTCTTATATGGCCATTCGGGTATTCCTTATTATCTCCGTATTCTGCACTGCTGTTGCACAAAATGTGTTTACACAGAATGCAGTCCCATCGGAACCATACAGGATCAGGAAAGTGGTTATCGATCCCGGACACGGAGGTAAAGATCCCGGTACCATGGGTCATTTTTCGAAGGAAAAGGATATCGTATTGGGCATTGCATTGAAACTGGGGCATTATATTAATGAATATATGAACGATGTTGAAGTGTTATATACCCGAAAGAATGACACATTTGTTGAATTATATAAACGGGGAGAGTACGCCAATAGTGTGAAAGCCGATTTGTTCATCTCCATCCATGCCAATTGGTTCAAGAGTTCCAGTATCAGCGGAGCCGAAACCTATGTAATGGGTTTGCATACCGATGAGAGGAATCTGGAGGTGGCCCAGAAAGAAAATTCAGTTATTACTTTTGAGCAGGACTACACGATAAACTATGAAGGTTTCGATCCGAACTCCGCCGAATCATATATTATTTTCAGCTTGATGCAGGACACCTTCCTGGATCAAAGCCTGGAACTGGCATCATTGATCCAGGATCAATTTAAAAACCGCGCCCGGAGAAATGATCGTGGGGTGCGCCAGGCCGGGTTTGTTGTTTTATGGAATACCACCATGCCCAGTGTTCTTGTGGAGACGGGTTATATTTCAAATCAGACTGAGGAAAGATACCTCAATTCAAAGGACGGCCAGGAATATATAGCATCTGCTATCTTCAGGGCATTCAGGGAATATAAGGAAAAAATCGAGAGCAAAAGTACGATTCCCGCCCCCATGGTTGCAGAACCCACAGTTGTCTTCAAGGTTCAGATCGCCTCATCCCGAAAGCCCATACCCCTGGATTCCAAATTGTTTCAGGACCTGGACGGTGTGGAAGAATGGTTCTTCAATGATTGGTATAAATATACGGTTGGACAATCTTCAGATTATAATGAGATGCTGGCATATCAGAACGCCATAAGGAAACAATTCAAAGATGCCTTCCTGATCGCCTTTAAAGAAGGGAAAATAATTTCCATGTCGGAAGCCCTGAAGGAAATAAATGAGTAAATTAGCATGTGCATAAAATGCGATCCCAATCTATGATTCTGGGACTTTAATGGAGACTTATGAAAATACGTACGGAAATAAAAGCCGGCATCATTGCAGTTATTTCGATCGGTGCCTTTATCTGGATGTTCAGTTATTTCAAGGGACTCAACATAATCAAATCCATTGATACGTACCATGCCGTCTATAACCAGATCAGTGGCCTGAAAGAATCCAATCCGGTCCTGATTAATGGTTATCGCGTGGGCTCCGTGCGTAAGATTCGCTTATTGCATGAAAGGCCCGGTCATCTGATGGTGACATTCGCCCTGGAAGAATCAGTTGCCTTGCCTTCCAATACCATCGCAGAGATCTACAGTGCTGATTTAATGGGATCACAGGCTGTTCGGCTCATATTGGGCAATGATACCGTCATGGCCCATTCAGGAGACACCCTGGAGGGCAGTGTGGAAGGCAGCCTGTCACAGCAGGTCAGTGCTCAAATGTTACCGATAAAAAACAAAGCCGAACGGTTGCTGGCCTCTATTGATTCTGTCATGGCTGTCCTGACCGTTACTTTTAACGAAGACTTTCGTGAAAATTTCAATAAGAGTTTCGAAAATATTACGGGCACCCTGGCCAACCTGAACAGCTCAACCTATACCCTGGATACCATCATTACCAAGGAAGATGGAATTTTTGCATCCACCGTTTATAATATCCAGGCCATCACCCAGTCATTAAAAGATAATATGGATGAAATGGAATCCATCCTCCAAAATGTGTCATCCATTTCAGACTCCCTTGCAGCTGCCAATTTAAAAAGCCTGGCGAACAATCTGGATCAGACGTTATACCAGGCTGAAAAGTTATTGGATAATATCAATGAAGGGCAAGGCACGATCGGGATGCTGGCCACCAATGATTCCTTATACCGACACCTTGAAAGTCTGGCCTATGATCTGGATTTGTTGCTGATTGACATGCGCGAAAATCCCAGAAAATACGTCCACTTTTCACTGTTTGGTGGTGGAAAATCTAAGAATAAAAACGCAAAAACGGTGACGGAAGAGAACCAGTGATCTTCAAATCGGTTTCAAATAATAAATACGTCGGTATTATATTTCCGCGATCTTCAATTTAAAATGATAATCAGAATGATTTTATTTTGATCAAGTGGAGATATTTTTTGATGAAAATTGACAGTATTTTTGGTCAAATCTATATTTTACTTGAACTTAACATACACAAAGTCTTCATTAACAAATTATTAACATTGTATATATTTAATCAACTATGAACCAGGCGTTTACATTTTTTTATGTTTTTTTTTAATATTTCAAAAAAATTAAAAACCTGATTCTAAATCGGATAGAATTTATTTAAGAAAGTCAAGTCTTTTTTAATTTTTTTTTTATTTTTTTTTTAACAAAATTGCCAGTTGAAAGAACTCCTGAAACTGAATTTTAACATCTGACTTTTTCATGTTGCGAGATCATCAATCTGTATGGAATGCCTGCCTTAAGATCATTAAAGATAATGTGCCATCCATCAGTTATCGGACCTGGTTTGAGCCGATAGTACCATTGAAGCTTCAAAATAATATTCTGACCATTCAGGTACCGAGTCCGTTTTTCTATGAATATCTCGAAGAACAATACATCGATCTATTAAAGAAAACATTGCGCAAGGAATTGGGTCAGGATGCCAAGCTGGAATATAATGTGGTGATGGAGAACAATGCTTTCTCACATTCAAAACCCTATACGGTTAAATTTCCGACCAGGAATAAAGGGCCCCTAAAAAACAAGCCGGTTTCCCTCCCCCTGGAAACCGAGGGACAAACCATAAAAAATCCTTTCATTATACCAGGCATTAAGAAATTGCATGTTGATCCGCAACTCAATCCCGATTATTCATTCGCAAATTTTGTTGAGGGCGAATGCAACAGGTTGGCACGCTCCGCTGGATTTGCAGTGAGTAATAATCCGGGCGGAACCGCCTTCAACCCGTTTCTGATTTATGGAAGCTCGGGCCTGGGAAAAACTCACCTGGCGCAGGCCATTGGGATACAGGTCAAGGAAGAACATTCTGAAAAAACCGTTCTATACGTAACTGCCAACAGGTTCCAGACCCAATTTGTCGAATCGGTTCGCAACAACACGAAAAACGATTTTCTGCATTTTTACCAGATGATCGATGTGCTGATCATTGATGATGTGCATGAATTTGCCGGGAAAGAAAAAACACAGGATACCTTCTTCCATATATTCAATCATTTGCATCAAAATGGGAAGCAATTAATACTCACATCAGACAAACCACCTGTCGAACTCCAGGGCCTGGAACAACGGTTATTATCAAGATTTAAATGGGGATTGTCAGCCGATTTGCAATCACCCGATTTTGAAACCCGGAAAGCCATTCTTAAGAAAAAAATATATAATGACGGGATCGAAATAGAAGATACTGTGGTCGACTACATAGCGACTCATATTTCCACGAATGTTCGTGAACTGGAAGGGGCCCTGATCTCCCTATTGGCTCAATCCACACTCAATAAAAAGGAAATCACCATCGACCTGGCCAGGGAAATGATTGATAAGCTGGTTAAGAACTCTTACCATGAAATTTCCATCGACTATATACAGAAAGTGGTATGCGATTACTACAGTATTCCAATCGACCTGATACAGAGTAAAACCAGAAAACGTGAAATTGTTCAGGCCCGCCAAATTGCCATGTTCTTTTCAAAAAACCTCACAAAATCTTCGCTGGCGACTATTGGTGCAAAAATTGGAGGAAAGGACCATGCCACTGTTTTGCATGCCTGTAAAACCGTTAATAACCTGATTGATACGGACAAACGATTCAGGTTACAGATCAGCGAACTGGAAAAGAAGCTGAAGGTCTGAGAACCGGATACCCCCATTCCTGTAGGATAAGAATTTAAAGAAAATTCTCACAATTGTAGATATTTCCATTAATTTTGATTCTCAAATCTATTAAAAGTCTGTCATGGCCGTTCCAGGTGTTTTGACTCAGCTTACGAACCTCAGGCATGCCAAAACCGACCACTTTTTCCTGATCGCTGGACCTTGCGCTATTGAAGGAGAAGATATGGCCATGCATATTGCAGAGTCCATTGTTGAGGTGACCGATCGCCTGAGCATACCCTATATCTTTAAAGGGTCTTATAAAAAGGCCAATCGCTCACGAATCGATTCTTTCACAGGAATCGGTGATGAAAAAGCATTAGGCATCCTTTCAAAAGTCAGGTCTGTCTTTGATATCCCGGTTCTGACCGATATTCATGGACCCACTGAAGCTGAAATGGCAGCCGGATACGTCGATGTTTTGCAAATACCTGCCTTTCTTTGCCGGCAAACGGATATCCTGGTGGCCGCAGCGAAAACCAAAAAGATTATCAATATTAAGAAGGGACAATTCATGGCACCGGGTGCCATGAAGTTTGTGGCCCAGAAAGCAATCGATTCCGGCAATCAGAATATCCTCCTGACCGACCGGGGTACCATGTTTGGATACCATGATCTGATCGTGGATTACCGGGGATTGGTTGAGATGCAAAACCTGGGATTCCCTGTCGTCCTGGACATCACCCATTCACTGCAACAACCGAATCAGGCCACGGGCATCACCGGAGGGCACCCCCAAATGATAGAAACCATCGCCAGGGCAGGCATTGCCGTCGGTGTGGATGGGCTATTTGTAGAAACGCATCCGAAACCAGAACAAGCCCTATCGGATGGAGCCAATATGTTGCAGCTGGAACGCCTCGAAAAACTGCTGGTTAAATTACTTCGGATCCGGCAGGCCATATCGGATGATTCACCTAAATATTAATATCATCAGAGAGCTTAAACAAAATTTTTATATTTCGAAAAAATATTTAATTTGCCCGTCTTAAAAATGAAGTTATTCAATATTTATAATCTAAATCCTACATTATGAAATCCAAATTGTTCGCAATCATTGCATTAATTATCTTCGTATCAGGTCCATTTGCTCTTTCTCAGACAGCCGATCAGGTCCTGAAACAACATTTTGAAGTGATCGGCCAGGAAAAGGTTCTCAAAATGAAAACGGCTACAATGACGGGAAGGATACTCCAGGGAGGGCAGGAATTCACCTTTACCATGTATCAGCAGCGGCCCATGAATTTCCGAATGGATATTACGGTTCAGGGTCAGAATATTACTCAGGCATTTGACGGGGAAAACGGATGGATGGTTAATCCTATGATGGGTACTACCGATCCGCAGGATATGACACCCGACATGGTAAAAGAAATGAAAAAACAGGCCGATATGGATGGTCAGCTTTGGGACTATAAATCAAAAGGTTCCACGCTCGAGTATCTGGGAAAAGAGGATATGGAAGGAAGTGCGGTCCATAAGCTAAAACTTACTGATAAAGAGGGTGATATAACCAATTATTTCCTGGATGCAGAAACGTACATTCTCCTGAAAACAATATCCGTTAATCTAGTACAGGGCGTGGAAGTGGAATCTGAACAAAGTTACGGGAACTACCAGCTGATTGATGGGATGGCCATTCCATTCAGTATCTCCACAGGCAGTAATGGACAGGTGATGGGGGAAATCGCACTGGATAATGTCGAATTCAATAAGGACATTGAAGACGGTTTCTTTAAAAAACCCGTAAAATAAGTTGACTGCGACTATGGGTATATAATGCTGGCTCTGTGATTGAATTTTCATGGAGCCAGTGTTGTTCTGTTCAAATCCAAAAATATCACCAGAATATTTTAATGAAAATCAATATGAAGATGACGCGTATTTACTTATTAAATTGTTTTATCATGATCCTTTTGGCCTGGGGTGCCATTCCAAACCAGACCCTGGCCCAGGATGTGTTTGATCTGGATGCATCCACCATTGATGCCATTAAAGCCAGGCATATTGGCCCGGCCACCATGAGTGGAAGAATCTCAGCTATTGATGCCATTGACTCAAGACCCATTGTTTTGTATGTCGGAACCGCCAGTGGCGGATTATGGAAAAGTGACAATGGCGGTGTGAAGTTCAAGCCTGTGTTTGATGACCATACCCAATCGATCGGGGCCATCCGAATTGATCAAAATCATCCGGATACGGTCTGGGTTGGTACCGGTGAACCATGGGTGCGAAATAGTGTTTCGGTTGGCGAGGGCATATACAAAACAACCGATGGCGGTAAATCGTGGAAGTTGATGGGTCTTGAGAAAACAGAGCGCATTGGTCGTATTGTTATTCATCCTCATGATCCCAATATCGTTTTCGTTGCAGCACTGGGTCACCTGTGGAATGACAATGATGAACGTGGCATATTTAAAACCACCGATGGCGGACAAACCTGGCAAAAGGTCCTCTTTATCAATACCAGTACCGGAGGGGCCGATATTGATATCAATCCGGAAAATCCGGATGTAATGTATGCCGGAATGTGGGACTTCAGAAGGCAACCCTGGACATTCCGTTCAGGAGGTCCCGGATCTGGTCTGTATAAAACCACCGATGGAGGTATGACATGGAACAAATTGACCAGTGGTTTACCGGAAGGTGAACTTGGTCGGATTTCCGTCTCGGTCTCAAAAGTGAGCCCCAACATGGTTTACGCATTTATTGAATCGGATGAATCCGCATTATACCTCTCTGAAGATTCAGGAGATAC
>WOR8_10007352_pt1 | contig 10500 bp, 7 predicted proteins | sample DeeMarSeWOR38_10_FD_19890 | JGI IMG/M metagenome (IMG submission 19890)
GCGCCAACCTGAAATCCCCAGCGTTCGACAACCTTTTCACCGCACCCGGGGCAGAAGGTATTTTCGCCCGCATTGCCGGGCACATTGCCGGTGTAGACGTATTTTAGCCCGGCCTGCAGACCGATCGCGCGCGCGCGCGTGAGTGTTTCCAGAGGGGTAGCCGGACGATCGGTGAGTTTGTATGTCGGGTGAAAGCGGCTGATATGCCAGGGCGTGTCGTTGCCCAGGTCACGGGCAATAAATTCAGCCAGTTGCTGCAACTCGGCAGCGTCATCGTTGAGACCCGTCACTATCAAGGTGGTGACCTCGACAAAAATTCCGAGCGCTTTCATATGCTTCAAGGTTTCCTGGACATGGGCAAGGCGGGCACCGCACAAATCCTTGTAATATTCGTCCGTGAACGCCTTCAGGTCCACATTGGCGGCATCCAGGTAGGGATTAATCATTTCAAGTGCTTCGGCGCTCATATAGCCGTTGGTGACGAAGACATTACGGATTCCGCGCGTATGGGCCCTTTTGGCGGTATCGTAGGCAAATTCAAAAAAAACCGTTGGCTCGGTGTACGTATAGGCGATGCTGCGACAGCCGGTTTTTGCGGCATCAGCAACCACCTGCTGTGGGCTGACGGCATCACCCATGATTCGGCCTTTATGGTCGGTCGGCATCTGCGCAATATCGGCATTCTGGCAAAACCGGCAGCGAAAATTGCAGCCGACAGTGGCGATCGAATACGAAAGGGTACCCGGTAAAAAGTGAAACAACGGCTTTTTTTCGATCGGATCCACATGCCGGGCAATTAGTTTGCCATACACCAGCGTTTGCAACGTGCCGGCTTGATTTTCGCGCACACTGCACAGGCCCCGGCGGCCGTCTTTTATCACACAGCGATGGCTGCACAAATTGCATTTGACCTTGCTGTCGTCTAACGGTTCATATAAGAAAGCTTCCATTGATTTCGGTCTTTCGGTCGCAAAATCTGAAATCTAAATTCCAAAATCCAAAATAACGCCAGGGCGATCATGTTATCGCTCCGCCCGGATTCCTGGCGTGGTATCGTATGGTCAATGGGCGGGTCCTGAATTTCGGAACCAGAGAAACAACCATCCCGGCAAAAGCGCCAAACGGACAGCGTTGAATGATTTTAGACTGCTCCAGGCTGATGGCAATCTTGCCCGCCTGGGACGGCAACTGGCATACGGTCCGCCAGGAGATGGGCGTCTGGCCGACGATTTTACGAATGCGCTGCTTCAGTTCCCAGACACTGAAAAATTGGGCGTGGTTAAAAATGGTCTCGGAAAACATGCCTTTTACACGCCGCTGAATTCCCTTGATGGCATAACGGTTCAGCACACCGATAAATATACGATCTTTGGCGACCCGACAGGCTTCTTCTAATGTTTTTTGAGGGTTATCGACAAATTCCAGCGTCGTAAACAAACAGGCGTAATTGAATGAATTGTCATCAAAGGGCAGGTCTTCGGCAAAGCCCTGATACAGGTCGGCCCGATTACCGCTGTTGCGCGCGGCAATATCCAGCATGTAGGTCGAGGGATCCAGGCCGGTTACCTTCAAGTCCATTTCAAGGAATGCGCGCAGACATGCACCGGTCCCGCACCCGATATCCAGCACCGATTCGCCCCGCATGGGCTTGAGCAACGTTTGCATCAGCCGAATTTCCAGCTCGAAAGCGGCTTGGTTTTCGGGCTTTTTCAGCCACTGCTCGTAGGCGACAGCATCTTTAAAATCAAATACACGGCCCATGGCAGATACGTTAAGTAAAAAGTTGAACTTTAGCAAGGAAGAAAACCGCGGCCTGTCCAGTATTTTATCTCCCGGAGCTATCGTCCGCGCAAGCAGGGATGCAGCGCAACTTCAGTGTTGATTGGCAGTCTTAGCGGCCTTGGATTTTTTAGCATCCCGGGAGGGACTCTTTTTTTTGGGTCGGGTTCGCTTTTTGGGAGTCGGCGCTTCCAGATCCCCCGCTTTTTTGGAGTCGGCGCCTTCGGGAGCTTCAGGGCCAAAACCAAAAAATGCGCCCGGATAGGAACGCGCCTTGGCTTTGGTTGATGCAGCCGGTGCCGGATGGCGTTTCTCTGCCCGCTGCTGGCTGCGCTTCCGACCGGATCTTCTGAGACGCGATCTGCGCTCAGGGGTCATGGGCTTTGATTTATCAGCAACATACCAATCGTTTGAGGGCCAGACAACGGGAATTTTGTATCCTAGCATTTCCTCCAGTGGCTCTAAATGATAAACATAGTCTTCACAGGCCAGCGCAAAGGCTTTGCCGGTCTTGCCCGCACGGGCGGTGCGGCCGATGCGATGCACATAATTTTCAGAATCCTGGGGCAGGTCATAATTGATCACATGGCTGATATCTTCAACATGGATGCCACGCGAGGCCACATCGGTTGCAACCAGGATTTTGATTTTGCCATTCTTGAATTGCTCCATTAAGCGGAATCGTTTGCGCTGGGGCAAATCGCCGGTAATTCTTTCAGCCGGCCATCCATTGCCTTTCAGTTTCCGGGTCAACCAATCGACCCCAACTTTGGTGTTGACAAAAATGAGCATCCGATTCCAGTCTTCCTTTTTCAGCAAGCCCAATAAAAGCGCCAGTTTCTTTTCAGTTCCAACGTGAAACAGCTGCTGGTCGATTCCTTCAACTGTTATGGTTTGGGGTGTGACCGATATGAACTCAGGCAAATTCATGTATTCGTAGGTGAGTTCCATCACCCGATAGGAAAGCGTGGCTGAAAAGAGCATGGACTGCCGTTTATCGTAAAGGGGCAGTTTACGGAGCAGATAACGCATGTCTTTGGTGAATCCCAGATCAAACAATCGATCCGCTTCATCGATCACTAAAATTTTAATCGCTTCCGTTTTGAAAATACCCTGCTTATAATAATCGATGATACGCCCGGGTGTGCAGACGATGATATCAACGCCCCCCCGCAAAATCTGGGCCTGGCGTTTGTAATCAACTCCGCCGACAACCTCGGCGATCTTTAAATCCGTGTGTCGACACAAGGTGCGGGCTTCCTCGACGATTTGATGGGAAAGCTCTCGCGTCGGTGCGACAATCAGAGCAGATGGCAACCGGGGATCGCGATCGGAGAGCATTAACAGGCGGGTAATGACCGTAACCAGAAATGCCGCGGTTTTGCCTGTGCCCGTCTGTGCCTGACCGGCAACATCTCGACCGCTCAATGATATCGGTAGCGTTTGTTCCTGGATCGGTGTACAGTACTCAAAACCGGCGTCATTTAAAGCTTTTAATAGCGGTTCCGGCAACTCGAGCGTGTCGAATCGCTTTTCACTTAAAAATTCCGGCTTTTCAGCCCGCGGCAACGCAGCTGACAATTCATCTGTTTCAGGCATAAGGTTTGATCACGTTTCTGATTGGAGGATCTTCCCATGTCGATTTTAATTTTCGCGCGATTATAACCTTTTATTGGGCTATATTGCAAGAAGGGAAAATAGCTGCTGGTTCCTGGCTGCTGGCTTCTGGCCGAACCAGAGAAAGTCTAGTGTGGTAGCATCACAGATTTTTGCTGCGGGAGGGAATAAGTTCCGCAACCATGTTAGAAGTCGGCCTAGATAGCTTTTGACGTCTGAAGCCAAAACCTCTAAGGGCAGAACCTCCGAGCCAAGCCGCCTTGGAAACGAATGACAGAAAAATTTGACCAATTGAATTGCACAACACGGTATGTTAACAATAGCATTTCATTTTTAAATGCATCGAAATGGACAACGCGAAATAATGAAAGAATTCTACAAGGTCACAGACTTAGAAACCGTATTGAAATATCGTAGCGCATTTGAGCCAATCGGCGTGGAGAAGGTTGCCCTGACGGATGCGATCGACCGAGTTCTGGCCGAAGATATCGTTGCTGAAGAAGATTTACCTGATTTTCCGCGCACGATTGTAGATGGCTATGCGGTTCAAGGTGCTTCCACTTTTGGCGCCAGCGAAGGCAATCCAGCTTATCTGACCATCACGGGTAACATCGTCATGGGACAAACGCCGGAATTTGAAATTGCCCGCGGAGAGGCCGCCAGAATCGCCACCGGTGGAATGGTTCCCCGGGGCGCTGATAGCGTGGTGATGATTGAACACACCGAAGCCATCGATGACACTACCATAGAAGTTTATCGCAGCGTGGCTCCCGGCCAGAATATGATCGCTATCGGCGAAGATATTTCAAAACATACGGCTGTGCTGAAGAATGGGCAGGGCATACGTCCGCAGGAGGCGGGGTTGCTGGCCGCTCTGGGCAAACAGCAGATAACCGTTTACCGGAAACCGGTGGTCGGCATTATTTCCACCGGCGACGAAATTATACCCATCAACGAAAAGCCGCGGATGGGACAAATCCGCGATATCAACAGTTATACACTTGCAGGCCTGGTCGATGAAGCCGGTGCGGTCGCTAAATCCTACGGAATCGTTCGGGATAATTTCGAAATGCTGCTTGAAAAATGCAGACTGGCGCTCGAGCATTGCGATATGGTTTTAATCTCCGGCGGCAGTTCAGTGGGCAGCCGTGATTACACCGTTGATGTGTTTTCCGCTTTGCAGGATGCAAAAATTCTGGTCCACGGCATATCCATCAGTCCCGGCAAACCCACCATTCTGGCCCGCGCTAAAAACAAGTCATTGTGGGGAATGCCCGGGCATGTTGTCTCAGCCATGATCGTATTTTCAATGGTCGTTAGGCCCTTTGTCCAACATCTGGGCGGGCGTCCGGCCACGGAAGATGGCGGGCTGCGACTGCAGGCCAGGCTGAGCCGCAATGTGGCGTCAAAACAGGGCCGCGTTGACTTTATTCGGGTCCGGCTGCGCCGTGAGGGCAATCGCTTATGGGCGGATCCGGTGCTGGGAAAATCCGGGCTGATCAGCACCATGGTCAATGCCAACGGTCTGATTCAAATCGATATCAATACGGAAGGGCTCGATAAGGGTGTGCTGGTAGAGGTTATTCCGATGTAATGGTTTCGTGACATTTCTTTTCCATTTCTAAGCTGGAGTGGTGGAGAACTGAAGTAGTGGAGTACTGGAAAAAAAGGCGTCAGATGATCTAAAAATACAATACTCCAGGACTCCAATACTCCGGTAATTGAAACCTACAAGATTGACACCTGAATGTTATTAAAACGGAGATATATATGTATAAGGGACGAACCGTCTACCTGAAGATGAAAACACTGGCGGAAGCCCGGGAGATCCTTTTTCAGACATTTTCCAACCTGCCTCCGCTGGCAAGCGAAGAACTTCCGGTACCGGATGCTGTCGGGCGTGTCCTGGCCGAACCGGTTAACGCCCGGCTGTCCTCTCCCAATTTTCATCTGGCCGCAATGGACGGACTCGCTGTTAAAGCCGAAATCACCTTTGGCGCCAGCGCCGCTGCGCCCAAAACGCTGAACGTCGGGCGGGAAGCATTTTATGTCAATACCGGCCATGTCCTGCCGCAAGGTACCGATGCGGTCATCATGGTCGAAGATGTCAATGCGCAGGACGAAAGCCGCGTTGTCATCGAAGCGCCTGTATTTCCCTGGCAAAATGTTCGCAGAGTCGGAGAGGACATTGTTGCCACTGAATTGCTTTTTCCTCAGAATCATGTGGTCACGCCCTATTGCGTGGGCGCCCTATTATCAGGCGGTGTGTTTACGGTTCCGGTTAAAATCAGGCCAAAGGTGTTGATTATCCCCACCGGATCGGAACTGGTGGACTGGCGTCAACTCGAGCTTAAAGCGTTTCGGCCCGGGCAGGTACTGGAAACCAATTCGTTCGTCCTGGGTAAGCTGATTGAAAAATTTGGCGGCACTTTTCGGCGCCACGATATGGTTGGAGACGATACCGACAAGATTAAAGCAGCCATCAAAGCCGGCGCAGATGAGGATTATCAAATAGTCCTGGTACTCGGCGGGTCCTCAGCCGGCTCTGAAGATTTTGCCAAAACCGCCATTGGCGAACTGGGCAAAATTCACGTTCACGGCGTAACGATCATGCCCGGCAAGCCCATCGTCATCGGATCGGTTGCAACCAAACCGGTCTTTGGCATTCCGGGTTATCCGGTTTCGGCCATTATTGCTTTTGAACAATTTGTCCAACCGCTGCTGCAGGCCTTTCTCGGGCAGCCCCAGACGCCACGGGAAACCATCGATGTCCGGCCGACGAAAAAGATTGCTTCCAAACTCGGGGTGGAGGAATTCGTGCGCGTAAAAATGGGAGAGGTGCGCGGCTGTATTGTGGCGACCCCGCTACCCAGAGGCGCCGGCACCATTACATCCATCACCGAAGCCGATGGCATCATTCGTATACCCAACCACGTCGAAGGCATCAACGATTCAGAAACGGTTTCAGCGGAACTGCTGCGCCCGCTATCGGCCATCCGAAAAACGATTGTCATCGTAGGTAGCCATGACAATACCCTGGATGTTCTTGCCGATCGACTTAAAGCCGCTCACGGTGAATTCACCCTTTCATCCAGTCATGTCGGCAGTATGGGCGGTCTGATGGCCATTAAGCGCGGCGTATGCCATCTGGCGGGCACCCACCTTCTCGATACGACAGATGGATCCTATAATATATCCTACCTAAAGAAACATCTGCCGCAATCGCCCGTTAAGCTGGTTCATCTGGTACAGCGCGATCAGGGTCTGATCGTAAAAAAGGGAAACCCCAAACAGATCAGCGGAATTGCCGATCTCGCTCGCAAAGACATCTCCTTTATCAATCGGCAAATCGGGTCCGGCACGCGTATTTTACTGGATTACAAATTAAAACAGTTAGACGCCAAAGCCGCCGATATTAATGGTTATCAAAACGAAGAATTTACCCACATGGCTGTGGCCGTATCGGTGCTGAGCGGCGCTGCAGATGCCGGTTTGGGAATCTATGCCGCCGCCAAAGCCCTGGACTTGGGTTTTATCCCAGTGGTCACCGAACAATACGACCTGGTCGTCCTGCCGGAATTTTTCGAAACCGATGCATTTCAGATCCTGTTTGAAATCATCAACAACGGTGACTTTAAGCAACGCGTGGAGGCCCTGGGAGGATACGGAACCGAAAAAACAGGTGAAATCATTGATGTGTAACTATTTGTGAAAGCTCGAAAATCGAAATCCGAAACTCGAAACAATATCGAATGACCAAAATTTCTACAACCATTGTTAGGTATCGGAGAGTATGACAACATTTGAGGCGATCATACTGGGCATTATCCAGGGTTTGACCGAATTTTTGCCGGTCAGCAGTTCCGGCCATCTGGTGTTGCTGCAACAATTGCTGGGAATCAAGGAAGCCGAACTTTTTTTTGATGTATGCGTCCACCTGGGTACATTGGTGGCTGTCAGTGCTGTCTTTCACCGTGACATCAAAAATATGGTGGCGGCGCTGCTGCGGCTTATTTCTGAGGCAGGAAAAAAAGAGCGCGCGCTAGCGGCGATTAGATCCGATCCTGAACTAAAAATGGCTTTGCTCATCGTCATCGGATCCATCCCGACGGCTTTAATAGGGTTGGCATTTAGCGGAATTGCCGATCGGCTATTTTCATCTGTTTTGATCGTCGGTTTGATGCTGATGCTGACCGGCTCGCTGTTATGGCTTACCCGTTGGACGATAAGAGGTGCCCGTCTGCCCGGTATCGACCGCCTGAACCCTAAAAACGCATTTTTCATCGGTATTGTACAGGGATTGGCCATTGTCCCCGGCATTTCACGATCGGGCTCAACGATCAGCATCGGGCTGCTGCTGGGTGTCGAGCGAGAAATGGCGGCGCGCTATTCCTTTTTGCTGTCTATACCGGCTATTGTCGGAGCCGGACTGCTGAGTTTCAAGGATGGTTTATACGAAATTGATGTGTCTATCAAAATTCCTCTGGTGGGTGCCGTCACGGCCGCAATTGTGGGCTATGCTGCTTTGAGAGCACTGCTGCAGGTCGTCAAAAAAGGAGGCCTGCATATGTTCGCACCGTATTGCTGGCTGGTCGGCAGCGTCGCGATCATCTTGGGCTGGTAGGTGCTGACCGCTGGCAACTGGCTTCTAGCAGCCAAGTCGAGGCCAGATAGCGCGCTTCATTTTCTATATTTCCAATCTGTCTTCTGTCGTCTGACCTCTGAAGATTGAAATCTGACTTGAAACCCAGAACCCTTGAACCCTGATCCATGATCCATGAATATTGGCGATAAAAAAATTTTTGCCACTCTTTTTTTTTCGATATTTGCAACCGTTACCGGTGTCGGCATTGTGATACCGTTGCTTCCGGTTTACGCCCATGAGCTAGGGGCCAGCGGTTTTTACATTGGCATGATTTTTGGCTCTTTTTCGCTGGCGCGAACACTTTTTCTGCCTTATTTTGGCCGTCTTTCAGACCGCAAGGGGCGCAAGCCCCTGATTGTACCTGCACTCCTGGCCTACGCGGCCATTTCATTGGGATTTATTGCTTTCAAAGATATCAATACGCTGATTGTCCTGCGATTTTTTCAGGGGATTGCATCGGCCATGCTCATGCCCATCATTCAGGCTTATATTGGTGATATTACCCCGCCTGGAAATGAAGGCTTCAGCATGGGATTATTTAACATGTCCATGTTCTGCGGACTGAGCATCGGACCCTTTTTAGGTGGTGTCATCCATGACCGTTTCAGTCTACAAACCTCATTTGCCTGTATGGGGCTGCTGGCCCTCATCGGATTTTTTTTGAGTCTTTTTTTACTGCCGCCAGCCCGCTCAGAAAAATATCTCAGCAGCGGAAAATCACCGGTCGAATGGAAAACGCTATTTTCGAATCGGGATATTGCCAGTATTTTTCTTTTCCGGTTTTCGCATATCCTGTGCATCGGAATTATCTGGACCTTTCTGCCACTGTATGCCAAAATTAAATATAATGCTTCAAGTTCGGCCATCGGCATACTCATCATGCTGGGTGTGCTGGTTAGTGGCGTACTGCATATACCCATGGGCTATTTGGCCGACAAAATCAACAAGCGCTGGATGGTGGCGTCCGGAGGACTGATCGTTGCGGGGGCCATTTTTGCGTTTGAATGGGTGCCGGACCTGACAGGACTGATCTGGGCCTGCATTCTTTTTGGCATTGGCGGTGGCATCTGCGTACCGGCTTTGATGGCCATTGGCGTCCTGAAAGGCAGCGAAACCGACTCGATGGGATCTGTAATGGCCATTTTGACGCTGGCGCACAGTCTGGGAATGCTCTGCGGCTCTTTAGTCGGCGGCCTGATGATGGATGTATATCAACTGAAAGCTGCGTTCCCTCTGGGAGCAGCTGTTATGAGCCTGACCGTTGTGCTCTTTCTGTTCAGTACACGCACCCAGAAAAGATTATCAAACCGCTAAATTGACATCAAACATACTTGCATTACTTTAAATCAAAATGCGGGCCCTTGCCCGCATGGAATGGTGGAATGCTGGAATATTGGAAAAATGGCAGCGGTTTGCGGTAAGATTTGATGGATCAGATTCATTATAAACCCATTATTCCAATGTTCCACGATTCCATTATTCCAAGATTACAAAAACGCATATCTCCAGTTTACACTTTCATTGATGGAAGACTTTGCGATGGGTTAATTGGAAATTGTTATGAGTACCAAACGGGATTATTACGAGATTCTAAATGTCAGCCGAAACGCATCTGACGCCGAATTAAAAGCCGCCTACCGAAAACTGGCATTGAAATACCACCCGGACAGAAATCCAAACGACAAAAAAGCAGAAGAGCAATTCAAGGAAGCTGCTGAGGCATATGAAGTCCTGCGGGATCCGCAAAAACGCTCTCTTTATGACCAGTACGGACATGCGGGCCTCGAGAATACCGGTTTCAGCGGCTTTGGCGGCTTTGAAGACATCTTTTCCAGCTTCGGCGATATTTTCGAGGATTTTTTTGGTTTCACGTCCCGCCGACGCTCAAGAAGCCGGGCTATGCCCGGGGCGGATTTACGGTATGATCTGAATCTTAAGTTTATGGAGGCGGTGTTTGGTACCGAAACCGAGATCAAAATCGAAAAGCGGGAAATCTGTCCCGATTGCGGCGGCAATGGCTGCGAAAAAGACACCGAGCCGGAAAGTTGCCGGCATTGCAACGGCGCCGGCCAGGTGTCCCGCAGTCAGGGTTTTTTTACGGTCCGTACCGCATGTCCGACATGCCGGGGTAATGGTCAGATTATCCCGCATCCCTGTCCACAGTGCCGGGGTGCGGGCCAGGTAATGGTCCATAAAACAGTTGCGGTCAAAATCCCGGCCGGCGTCGATAACGGCTCACGGTTGCGCCTGACCGGAGAGGGCGAGCCGGGTTTCTTCGGTGGCCCCCCCGGTGATTTATATGTTTTTATCCATGTCGAGCCGCATGAGTTCTTCAAACGGCGGGATACCGATATCATTTGTGAGATCCCGATATCATTTGTCCAAGCTGCTCTGGGCGATAAAATCAGCGTACCGACCTTAAACGGTGACAAAACGCTGAAGGTTCCAAAAGGCACGCA
>WOR8_10008623_pt1 | contig 10500 bp, 7 predicted proteins | sample DeeMarSeWOR38_10_FD_19890 | JGI IMG/M metagenome (IMG submission 19890)
TCAGCCGGTTCAATAATATTCAGCAGGTGGGCAACGCGTTTAAAATTTCAAATGATTTTTATCAGGTAATGAAGACGGCTCAAACAATTTATCAACAATCGGAAGGCGCCTGGGACGGTACCGTCAATCCGCTGGTGGATCTTTGGGGATTTGGGCGTGTTGGACGCAAAACCACCCTCCCCCAGCCCAAAGAGATCTCTGAACTGTTGCCTGATGTCGGTTTTGAGAATATAGAAATCGTGGCACCCGGATATCTGGTTAAAAAAAGGCCGAATGTAACTCTCGATCTTTCATCCATAGCCAAGGGCTATGGTGTTGATCAGGTGTCCGATCTGATTCGTGAGGAGGGTTTTCAAAACTTTCTGGTTGAAATTGGTGGGGAAATATTTGCTTCAGGCTATCGCAAAGACGACAAGCTCTGGCGTATCGGAATCAACCGGCCCAAAACAGATGCGGCCATTGATGACGTATACCAGGTGGTCAATTTGGATAACAAAGCATTTGCCACCAGCGGTGATTATCGCAATTTTTTCGTCGTTGATGGAATCCGCTACTCTCATATCATTGATCCCCGAACCGGATATCCGGTTTCCAATGGAGTGGTGAGCACCACCATCATCGCCGAAACCTGCACGTTTGCCGATGGTTTAGCAACCGCCATCATGGTAATGGGCGCTGATAGAGGACTTGGTTTAATTAACCGGCTTGAACGGTCCGAAGGTCTGATCATTGTCGAAAAACAAGACGGCAGTTTGGTCCCTTATTATTCAAAAGGGTTTGAAGTTGTTCCTCAGCACTAAATTTTCATTGACATAAAGTTGTATTCATAATATAAATATCATTTATATTGCTTCTCCCCGGTTCTTTGCACTCCTCATTATCCTAAAGGTCACGATTTATATACACAGGGGGTTTGATGCGTCTCTCTTTTAGGCCAATCTTGGAATGGATACTTCGCTGGCCTTTAGTTGTCGTTTCTGCGACGGTGGCTGTTACCTTTTTTTTTGCATGGCAGCTGCCGGATCTCTCCTTTAAAACCTCCATTTATGATCTCCAAATCGAGGACCTCCCCGAGACAGCCCGATATAATGACTTTAAACAGCTTTTTGGTTCCGATGAGATCATTCGGGTTGTAATTGAAAGTAACAATGTGTTCGATCCGGTCACCTTTCGCAAGATTGAACAACTTGCCGAAACCGCCGCCGCGATAGAGGGCGTCAGACGAGTTATCAGTCTTCCCGGTATAAAAAAATCGGTTGATATCTCCGGAGACTGGAGCATGGATAAATTTTATGCCGTTGTATCCGGGGTAGATTTATTTCGAAGAAACCTCTTTTCGCTCGACCGTAAAACCACCGCACTGACACTGGTACTTAAAAACGACGCCGATTCACAGACCGTGATCCAGAAGGTACGGCAGATGCTTGCCGAAAGTCCCAAGGAGCTTGTTCTGTATCAGACCGGTATGCCCCTTGTTTCAGAAGCGCTTGCCAAGTTTACAGAGAAAGATTTTTTCCGTTTACCCCCGATTACGTTTTTACTGATTGCCTTTATTCTCTTCTATCTGTTTCGCAAGCCTCAATACCTTTTCATTCCGCTCGTCTGTGTGGGATTGGCCCTGGTTTGGACATTCGGGCTCATGGCCTTTCTGAAAATCCCGCTTTCGATGCTGACCATGATTGTTCCGGTCTTTCTCATCGCTGTTGGAACCGCATATTGTCTGCATATTATTTCTGAGTATCTGGCATGTGCAGTAAAAGCGGATTCACCAATTGATGTGATCGTGAACACGTTTTCAAATATTACCCTGCCAACCTTTCTGGCGGTTTTGACCACGATAATCGCACTCGGATCTCTTCTGGCCAATCGAATTGCAGCCATTCAGGAATTTGCCGTTTTTTCATGTTTCGGCATGCTCAGCATCCTGGCCGCTGTTCTTATTTTTCTTCCAGCGGTTTTATCGTTTATTCCTTTACCTGAAAAAAAACTACAAAACCGAATTGAAACAAACCCCTTATTTAACCGCTTCATTGATAAAATCGTCGAGCTGGACTTGAACCATCAGAAAATCGTTCTTCCAGTCATCGGAGCTCTGGTTGTTATTTGTTTAGTTGGGATCTTTCGCATTCGAGTTGAGACCAATCCGGTTGGATATTTAAAGGAGGACGCACCTGTAAAACGTAACTTTATAAATATTTATAAAGATTTATCCGGAAGCTTTCCAATTAATATCGTCATGGGGCAATCTGAGGCGGACTATTTCAGAGATCCTCACCATCTGGCTGAAATCGACCGTCTGCAAGAGTTTCTCGATACACTGCCCGGCGTTGACAAAACATTGTCTTTTGCGGATTACCTCAAGCTGGTTAATTATGTTCTCAACCACTTTGAACCCGATTATTACAGGCTCCCTGAAGAGGGTTTCGAAGTGAGGATGTTGTTAAATAATTATACGACTATCCTGGGCGAAGACATGCTGGCCCGGTTTATGAGTCCCGATTTTTCGAAAACGAACATCGTCATGTTGACCCATATTTCGAGTTCCAGCAAGTTTCTTCGACTTCGCGAAAAGACACATGCATTCGTTGAACAACACTTTTCCAAAGATCTGAAGTGGGAGATAACCGGACTCGGGATGGTGATTGCTGCCAGCAGCCATCAGGTGACCGTGGGGCAAATCAAAAGCCTTTCAATCACCTTGATCTTGGTATTCGGGATTATGTTCATCCTGTTTTTGTCCAGCAAAGTCGGATTGATCGCCATCCTTCCCAATCTGTTTCCTATCATCATTAATTTCGGGATCATGGGATGGCTTGATATCGAGCTTTCCATGGTCACCAGTCTGATTGCCAGTATTGCCATCGGACTGGCAGTGGATGACACCATCCACTATTTGTTTCGGTATAACCGGGAATTCAAAAAAGATCTGGATGACAAGCGTGCCATCCGGGACGCACTTCGCCATGTCGGCAAGCCGATCACCTTCACAACAATCACTATATGCGTGGGTTTTTCCGTCTTGTTGTTTTCAAGCTTTAAACCCACCGCCATTTTCGGGGTTATGATGGTAATCACATCGCTGTCGGCGCTGGTCGGAGATCTGATCCTGCTGCCTTCATTGATACAGCACATCGAATTGGTGACCCTGTGGGATCTCCTGCGCCTGAAACTGGGTAAGGAGCCCCGCATGGGAATTCCTCTTTTCAAAGGGTTATCACGCAACCAGGTCCACTATATCCTCATGGCCGGAACGCTGAAGAAGATAGAAGCCGGCGAGATTCTGTTTCACAAGGGGGATTCCAGTGATTCCATGTATACCATTGTTTCCGGCACAATGGATGTTTTCGAACCCATCAGTAATGATGAATCCGATCACGAGCTGGCAAGCCGCATCCTGATCAACCAACTAAAAAGCGGCGATGTTTTGGGTGAGATGGGATTTCTGCGATCAGTACCGCGATCTGCAACCGTTGTTGCTACGAAGCCCGTTGAACTGTTGCAGGTTAATTGGAAGATGATTAGACGACTACAGTGGTTATACCCCCCTACCGCCCACAAATTTTTCCTGAATCTAATGGGAATCACGTGCGACCGGCTCGAAAACTTAACCGAATGTTTCGCCGATCTGAAAATGTTGGACGATTCTACCGGATTGTGTAACAGAGAGAATTTTTTAAAAACTCTGGATACTGAAATCCAACGTTCGCGAAGCTGTTGTACAGATTTGTCAATTTGTTTTATGAAATTAAACGTTGATGCCGGCAAATCCGATATGGATAATCTTGCAAAAGAGCAGGTTTTGCGCGCTCTGGGTGAGTCTTTTTCCCGGGAAATCCGGAGTTGGGATATTCTAAGTCGATATGGCAAACAGATGTTAGCGCTTCTCATGCCGCAGTTTTCGATTGATGAAGCTCAACAACTCTGTAATCGACTAGAACGCATTTCAGAGGAAATCCTTCCTGAAGTCGGCGGTTTGAAGGTAAAGTTGGAATTTAGTCTGGCGGAATTTGTTCCTGAGAAGGACAAAACAGGTTCAGATCTGCTTTCAAGAGCCATGGCGGCCTTATAAAATTACACTTAATCATATAGGATGGATTCAATATTGATTTCGTCCTCGTTTTCTTCAATTTGAGTGATGAAGTTCCATATAGCCTCTTCAATCTCCGAGTCCTTGGATTTAAATTCAACACCAATTCCCCAGCGAGTGGCGTGCACAATTTCGCCCTTAACCTTGACAGGATTTTCATTTTCCTGCGTGTGAAAAATCATCAATATCTCTTCTCCAACAATTATCGGTGCTTTTGTTGCGATAAAAGCCCCCGTGTGGCTTATGTTTTTTATATACCCTCGGTGGGTGCGATCGAACGTGGCGAAATTAACAGATACATGACATAATTTGCGCCTAAACCCTCTTCTATCATTCCTGATAAGCTCGTCCGCCTGCCGCAAAAGCTTTGCTTGCTGTTCCTCATTCATCCCGAGTATTACCTCAAAGAGTCTCGGGATCGCCACATTATACTTTTTAAATTCTTTTGCCTTTTTCATAATCGATGGAAACTAAATTTGATTTAGATTTTAAATACTTAATGTGAAATCTAAGGCAAATATAAACCTGTTGGTTATGTGTATTAACTTTTGTACTGATACTATAATCGGAACATTTTCGAAAAACATTAATTCTTTGTTAACATAGCGCACAATATTTTTTCCCAAAATCCAAAAAGAATACGCCTCATTGAAAATTATTCCCAAAGAGCTCACTTCCGCTGTATCTGTAACCATTGTAAATGATCGTAAACAAAATGGGATAGCGAATGAGATTCGAGCCAATTGACAATAAGCGATACGTACCTACTTTCATCGAAGAATTGAGCTGAATATCTGTTTTACGAGACATTCGCGAGCGTACAATGCTATTCAAATCATAGCGTACTATCAGAAGACCAAACATAGTGATGAAACTGTATTTGGAAAGTTTGGGCTGTGCCAGAAATCAGGTCGACAGCGAAATAATGATCGGTCGCCTTAAGAAAGTCGGATGGACCATTGCGGACGATCCTCAGGACGCGGATACGATTGTGGTAAATACGTGCAGCTTTATCGAAACGGCTGCTGAAGAGTCGATCGATACCATTCTAGAATTAGCCGAATATAAAAAAGAAGGCTCCTGCAATCGCCTTATCGTCACGGGTTGTCTCCCCGAGCGATACCGCGAAGACATAGTGACATCGTTGCCGGAAGTGGACGTTTTTTTAGGAACCGGAGCTTTCGATCAGATTGTAAACGCCGTTCAAGAACCACGGTTTTCCAGCCTATGCCTCCTGCCGGATCCGGACCTTATTGCTGCCCAGGATAATGGCTCTCCCAGGGAATTGAGTATGCCGCATATGGCCTATTTAAAGATTGCCGAAGGCTGCAGCAAGGCATGCACCTACTGTATAATTCCGAAATTGCGTGGAAAACAAAAAAGCCGTTCACCCGAGGATATTGTCTCCGAAGCCCGGGAGCTCATATCTCTGGGTGTGAAGGAATTGGTTTTGGTTGCTCAGGATACGACGGCCTACGGCAAAGATCTCCCTGAATCGGTAAATCTCAGCCTGCTCATGAAACGCCTGGCTACGCTTAAAGGGGATGATCCGGATGCCAATGTCGAATCCTGGTTTAGAGTCCTTTACGGGCATCCGGAAAGCATTGAAACCTCCTTTATCAAAACCATTGCTTCTCACAGCAACGTCTGTAAGTATTTTGATATACCCATCCAGCATGTCAGCACCGACGTTTTAAAACGTATGGGACGGCGGTATTCCCGGGATGATCTCTGCCGTTTGTTTGATCGAATCCGTACCCATGTCCCGGATGCCGTGCTGCGAACCACCATTATTGTTGGATTTCCGGGCGAAACTGATAGGGACTTTAAGGAGCTGCTGCAATTTGCCGAGGAGACGCGCTTTGACCATTTAGGTGTATTCATATATTCGGACGCTGAGGATCTCTCATCGCATCGATTGGATAATCATGTCCCTCCAGCGATTGCCAGAGACCGGTATCATCAGCTTATGTCGACCCAATCGGGTATTTCATCTGAAAACAACCAGAAATATATCGGAAAAACTGTTAAAGTCCTGGTGGAGGAATCGTTAAACAATTATCTGTTTGCCGGGCGAACCAATTTTCAAGCACCGGAAGTGGATGGAATATCCTATGTAAATACCGCCAAATTGCCATTTGATTTGAAAATCGGCTGCTTTGTTGATATGCGAGTGACGGATGCCATGGAATACGATCTTATGGGAGAAGTCGTATGAATGATATTCGAAAAAAGATCCTGACAGCAGTCGAAGATGATCTGGCGGAAATTGAAAAAGCTCTTGCTGAAAATTTGAAACCCCATCTGGATTTGGTATCCGACGTGGCCGGACACCTTCTCTTCAGCGGCGGGAAGAGGTTGCGTCCATTGTTGATGGTACTCTCTGCCAGGATATGCGGCTACAACGGTGATTATGATAAAACCTTCTCCACAGCGTTGGAATACCTGCATACCGCCACTCTTTTGCACGACGACCTTGTCGATGATGCCACGCTGCGACGGGGAAAATCCGTGGCCCATTCAAAATGGGGGAATGCGATAACGGTACTGGTGGGTGATTATCTTTTGGCACGGGCCCTGTCGATTTCGGCAGGTACCGGTCGTTTGCGGGTAATCCAGATTCTTGCAGCCCTTACCGAAAACATGTCTCAGGGTGAAGTTCACCAGCTTATGCGAAAAGGCGATATCAACCTCGCCGAAGATGAATATATGGAGGTCATCCGCCGGAAGACCGCCGTGCTGTTCGAAGCTGCTTGCCAGGTCAGTGCAATTATAGCAGACGCCCCAGAGACAAAAGAAAACGCATTAGCCGTTTATGGTTACAACTTGGGTATTGCCTTTCAAATGGCGGATGATCTGTTTGACTACACCCTGCAGACCTCAGATTTCGGAAAGCAGGTTGGGGCCGATATCAGGGAGGGCAAAATGACGCTTCCCATCATTCACGCTCTCAAACAAGCAAACGCCGGCGATCGGGATGTGATGAAAAAAATAATCCGGAGTAAGGATTTCTCAAAAAGGGATTTTAAAACGTTGCTGGAGTTAATGGAAAAATACGGTGGTCTTGAATACACACGCAAAACCGCCGCGGGCTATATTGATAAAGCCAAAAGGGCTCTGTCCGTTTTCGAACCCTCACAGCCTAAAGAAATCATGCTGGATATTGCGAACTATGCACTTGCACGCCGCGCATAGGAAAACATAAGCCAACAGCTCGAACCTGAATTGCCTAATCCCTAAATCCCCCAATTTCCTATTTATCATCATTCGCTTTGCGCTTCGTCTTTTATCTCTTGATTCTAACCGGTTTTTCGTTTATTGGGTTTGTGCGCAGATAATTTTTTTCGGATAGCGGAGTTAAAAGACATGCGGACGATTGTATCTAAAACCAATCAATTATTGCTTGTCACTTCTTTCCTTGTACTTGTGGCGATGATTTCAAACGCCGCCTGGGCGCAGCAATCTGTTGAATCGAAAACATTTGTTGTCATCGGCTCGGCAACGGTCCAGGATGCGAACGTTTCGACCGCCAGGGAAAAGGCGATAGAAGACGCTCTTGTCACGGCAGTGGCACTGATGGCCGAAGAACTGATGGAAGTGGAGGCCTTGGTAGAAAATTTTCCTCAGCTTAACGGGTTGCTATTCGATCAAACCAATAAATATGTGAAGGAATATAAGGTGCTGACGGAAACCGCCACGGACAGATCCTATCGCGTCATTATGCAGGCGACCGTGTTCGGGGATAAAATTTCAAAACAGTTATCCAATGCCGGTATTACGAAAACTGAAGCAGTGCTGCCTAGTGTGCTGCTTCTAATTGCGGAATACAATCTTGACGATACTACTCCGCGCTACTGGTGGTCCCAAAACGAAGAGTCGCTTGAGTCCGTCGCTGAAGCAGCTATGCGTGCGAGTCTGAAAGAAGCCGGTTTTACGATTGTTGATCACAAGAAAGCTCGGGAGGAACCCCTCGTAAATTGGAGAACGATGGACAAGCCGGACCTAACGGACCAGGAAGTCGCGGAATTAGGTACGCAGCTAAAAGCAGATTTTGTCATTTGCGGAACTGCTGCCGCAAGTACGTCAAGCAATATTATGGGTTCGAATATGCGTTCGTTTACCGGGACGATTGCCGCACGCCTTATACGGGCGGGGACAGGCGAAAAGATGCTCAACCTGATGCGCTCCGCTGTCACGGTTAATGACGATGACGTCACCGGTGCCAGAGAGGCGCTGGAAGATGTGGGGGCTTTAACAGCTCAGGCGTTTGCCGAGGATTTGGTTGTCTTGCTGCAGCAGCAGGCCGGGAAACCCTCTGTGGTCGAAATGGTTGTGCGGGGAACCGGTCATCTTTCCTATTACGTGAAATTTCGTAAAGCGCTGAACACGATTTCTGGTGTGGAAGGCATCCGCGTGAAAGAAATTAAACCCAATGAGGCTACGCTGCTGGTAGAATATACGGGAAAGACGCAAGATCTCGCGTCGGCCTTGATGCTGCAGGACTTTCAATCGTTTGGAATTAACATTTACGAGATTACCCAAAACAGCATCAGAGTGGAGCTTATACCGGGATGACCGCAATTTCCCTTGACAGGTAATTCGGCCGGTGCTACTTGAGTGAGGAAAATACAGGCACGTAGCTCAGGGGGAGAGCGCTACCCTGACACGGTAGAAGTCGGCGGTTCAAATCCGCCCGTGCCTACCAGGCGGTTCAAATCCGCCCGTGCCTACCAGAAATGATAAGGGTTTACGAGCATTGATGTTTGTAGGCCCTTTTTTATTTTAAGGGCAATAGCGATTCAGCAGACCCTCATAACCCGGCGCCGCTCTGATATTTCTCAGATCTGGATCGGTCTCAATCAGATCACAGTTTTGATACCCGCCCTTTAATGCGGCTTCCAGCCATTCAATAGATTCGGCCACTTGGTGTTGTTTGGCGTACAAGCTGGCGATGTTGTAGGAAACGGCGGGATTTTCGGGTTGCAGTGCAGCCAATTGCAGTAAGCTTGATAGTGCTTTTTGATAGTCTTTTCTGCTCGCGTAGACGAAGGCCAGATTGTTGAGAGCCTGGATATGATTGGAGTCTATGGAAAGGGTTTTTTGATAATGTTCAATGGCCGGGTTGAATCTTCCCTGCTTTGCCATCAGATTCGCCAGATTATAGTGCGCATTCGCATATTCAGGGTTTATCTTCAGCGCTGCTGAATACTGTTCCTCGGCTTCCGCTAATTTGCCCTGATTCTCAAGCGCGAGGCCCAGGTTGTAATGCACATCGGCATCGGCGGGTTGGAGCTGCAACAGTTCTGAATAATGATATACGGCCTCATCTAAGCTGCCTTGCGCAGCCAGCGCTTTTGCTAAGAACTTGTGCGCGCTGACATTTTCAGGTTGGATCGCAAGGGTCGCCCGAAAATGCTCGATGGCTTTATCCAACTGCCCTTTTTGGTCATATAGCATACCCAAGCTGTTGTGGGCTTTCACCAAATTCGGGTTTTTTTGAACGGCCTTGGAGAAATACGTGATGGCTTCATCTGTTTTATTTTGAATATAATAAATACTCCCCAGGTTAAGATATGTCGGTATGTAGTCTGGTTTGATGCGCAAGGCTTCGAAGAACTGGTTGGTGGCCTCGTCCAATTTTCCCTGCTTTTTCAATGCAAGACCCAAGCCAATGTGCGCCAGGTAGTTATCGGAGGTCACCTCCACCGCATGGGCAAAGAGAGTATACTGATTTTGCCAAACTCGGATCTGAAACCATGTCGTGGCTAAACAAAATACTATCGTAAACACTGAAAAGCCGGTGTAAACTGCCTTTCGGCGCGACTTTTTAGACAGCAGTGCCGCCACCCCCCAGGCTAATATAACAAAGATTCCGATTAATGGCACATAGCTGTAACGGTCCGCCATGGCATAGGCGCCGATCTTTACCAATCCGATCACCGGCACCAGCGTTCCCAGGTACCACAGCCAACCGACGATCACAAAGGGATAGCTGCGGGCAAGCCGGACGGCAAACCAGGATATTGACACCAACAAAAAAACGGATCCACCAACCTGCCACCACGAAAATGCCTCTGGATAGGGATAAAAACAGGCCAGTTTGAACGGCCATAGCATTTTACCGATGTAGACCGCATAGGAAACCAGCGCATTGGCGACTCGACTTTGCAAAGAAACCACCGCCAGGGATTTGATTCGGCCTTCGCCCTGCTGGGCGAAAATTGCAACCACAACTGCAGCGCCGACAACAACAAACAGGGGTATTTTTTCACGAATCAGTGAAAGGGCTGATTGAAAGAAAGATCTAAACGAAACCGAGAACTGAAAACGACCTAACGGCCAGTAGTCCAGCAACAGCAATGCAAAGGGAAGTGTGACCAACATCGGTTTGGCCATGAGTCCCAGGATCAAAA
>WOR8_10009920_pt1 | contig 10500 bp, 10 predicted proteins | sample DeeMarSeWOR38_10_FD_19890 | JGI IMG/M metagenome (IMG submission 19890)
CGCCACTTGCACATCATGTCATCCGGATGGGGATCGGGTGGGGCGAACAGGCATTCAACCGTTATGCGTTCGTCGATTTCGCGAGCAAAACTGGCGAATTCTTCCCGGTGCATGGCCTTGCAGGCATATTCATTCAGCCCCCGTTTCGTTCTAGCCGTCTGGGTCGGGCAGGAGGGCACATGAATAAAAACTTCATCCGGTGTTTCTGTAATCGCATAGCCGACAATGATACACCAGGGAAAATATTTAAGCGCTCTAACAAAACCGTCAAGGCCTTTGTTACCGATATGAAATCGTTTATGCAGATCCTTGGCCGCCATAGCTGCCGCACGACCCCATACTTTTTCGTTTAAACGGTCCGCCGTTGGTTCGTCGAAGTGCTCGGTTATGTTTATGTACCAGAACGCATCGATAACCCGGTAATGCCATAGCAGAAATTCAATATAGCTGCGAAGATCCGGCTTTTCCATGTTTTCAAAAATTTCGAGATCCATCGTCTTCTCCTTTCAATAGGCATCTACAAGCCATCTCAAAAACGCAGAAAATATTCTTAATTGCGCTGAGGATGAAATTTAAGTACACCGGTAAAAATCGACCCAACCGTTATCAGTCCACCGCTGACGGCAATGCCCAAACCAAATGTGCTGACATCACCGATAAGTCCGATAAAGATCGGAAAGATGCCGCCACCCACTAAAAAGGAGATGGGAATGATAAGAGAAACAGCCAAATTTCTTGATTTTGCCGGAAAAATAAAAGCCACGGCAGCAAATGCTGCCGGAAAAAAGCAGACGGCAACCAGGGGCTGTAAAAACACCAGAAGGTGGGCATACCGGTTTGGTGTGATTCCCAGGAGAACGGTCATTATCCCCGTAACGATCAGTGCGATTTTAAGCGTCCTTTTTGGACCAAAGCGGTCTGATGCCCAGCCGCCGACAAATGCCATTATTAAACCGGAAATCCGTGACAAGGCAACCAAAGTATTGGCCTGGTTTCTGTCCATTCCAAGTTCGGTCACCAGATGAAGGGGCAGCATTGCATAGATTCCCAGACTGCCGCCGACACCGATACTGAAAAGAAATGCCATCACCCAGAAAGATGAATTGGTCAATAACGCTCTGAAGGCTAAAGCGCTGGGCGCTTCACCTAAAAATTCTCCACCACGCGCAAATCTTACAAATAGCGGGCTCAAGATCAATGCGGCAACACCAAAAAGAATAAATGCAATCTTCCAGGAAAACCGGGTCATGGTGAACTCAGCGATTAGTGGAGCGGCCACAAAGCTTAGATTCGGAGCAATATCATGAATCGCAAGCGCCTTACCCCAGTGTTGGGAGCTTATCAGACCGGTAAGGGTTGCAATTGCCGAGGGGATATAGACGCCAGCCGCCACTCCCACGGCAAAAAGTCCCAGACGTAAACTCCATACACTGTCGCACAACGCGATGCCGATCAGCGCCACCCCTAAACCGGTGTTCGACATAATAATGGTTCGTTTATGATTGAAACGGGAAGAAACAAAGCCTGAAGCGCCAAGAGATATAAAATATCCCAGCGAGGTGAGCCTTTTTCGATCTCAGGAATCAAAGGGGCCAGGATGATGCGGGAAATAAAGTTCAGAAAAAATATGGATGTAAGAATCAACAGCGGGCCTAACTGGCTCAGAAACCGACCGTGGATTTCAGATGGATCAACACTGGCACCTTCACGTCCCAAAGTGTTATCCATTTTAAAGTTGTCTATCATATCTAATAATAGCTAATACTTATAATAGTATTCTTTAACCGTTGGTTCATGAAGAGTTTGGCCAACAATGACCCCTGTGAATCCAGATTTTTCCTGCCGGACCAACATTTGCGAAATTTTCCTGCCGCTTTCCAATCGATCTTGAGAATCAGCCTGATTCAGGAATGCCCATCGGGTGGCTCCGGCGGGAACACCTTTCAAAATACCATTTTCAGCGATCAGCAGGTCTACGATGGCCGATTCGGTCAATATTGAGCCCTCGGCAAGACCTGTAATTTGTGAAACCCGTTGCGGTCGAAACACCCATCTTTCCGTCAGCGGTTTGCCGACAGCTTTCAGGCCGACAATTCCAATGACCCATTTTGTACATTGGGGAATGACGGGTTCATGAAAGGCCGGCGCTTTAACCGGTCGGCCGGCAGCGCCATCTGCTTCAACAACGATCCAGCGAAAGATTCCGGATTGCCAGATCGCGTCTATGGCTTCAGGCGCAAATCCTTTCAGCTTGTTCTGGAAAGGAATCCGTCGGCTACCGGCGGAAATATGTGGATGTCGCTTCAAAATCGACCTGGCCGCTGTTACAAAAGTGCTGGCGGATTTAGATATCAGTACCTTGGACGATTGCTCTCTGTTGGGCACATAAATCTTGGTTGTTGTCGTGGATAGCACCGAATCACCCTGACCGGACAGTTCACGGACAAGGCGAATGACACCGCCATTTTTTAGATTCAAACTATGCCGTAATGACGTCATTGCTTTATTGCGCCTTTGGGGTTCCGTGACGGTGTCTTCCGCGGTGCGGGTTACAGGTACCAGGCTTCTGGTCACTGTTCGCTCGCTCCCGGCAAGAAGCAAGAAGCCAGCGGCCAAAACGTTGAACACTGACACCTGAAATAGTTAGTTGTACACCCTTAAGATTGCTTCGAGCACTGATCCGGAGATTGCCCGCGCCTTATCTGAAATGGTATGGCAGTAATCAACTTTGCCCCGGGGATCGATATCACCCAGTTTCAATCCTTGATTCACGCGCGAATCGGATCGGATTAAGCCGCGCAATACGCCATCGATCTTAGCAGAGACATCCTGCGCTGCGACCGTTCCGACGATATCCCCCTTTTTTACCTGATCACCGATCGAACAGTTGGCCTGAAATTCTCCGCTGCAAGGGGCCCGCAGAACTCTCTCTTCAGTATAGCCTCCGATAGGGCCCGGTATCCCGGTATTCGGTTCTGCAGCACCGGAAGCGATAATTCGGCCTAAATGATGGCCGCGATTGGTTTCAATGACGAAATGGACGTCTTGTCCGGCAACAAAGCCGGGCCCAAGTCCGATTACCAGAGGCGCCTCACGGATATGGGTGCCTATATTTTTTTTGGCCAGGATGGCATCGATCACCACGTTTGGTTGCAGGCGACTCAGAGTCTGCCACCCGGGATCAACAGCTACAGCCATTTTCCCCTGTGTCCAGACCCTGTGTGCCTCTTCATCATTGTCAACCCGCAGCGCTTCGACACCTTCTACGGTTTTGCGGCCGTCATGAATGGCCTCGCAAAACGAAACCTCACGCCTGACGGCCAGGGGAGAATTGGCTTCCAGCATCATGATCTGACGAATATTGGACATGTAAATCCGCCAGGCAACCGCACTGGCCATCTCCCCTGCCCCTTTGATCACCACTGTGAGAGTGTTCAGTTTCATATCTCGTTCCTTAATCCTTGACCCAGTCTTCATTTTCGAAATTCCGATTGCGCTGCCCACCGGACTTCTCAAAAGCGGCTATCCACCGTCGGATACGCTCATGACCGTATGTCGATTGCCAGGCAGCAACAATTTGATCAACCGGAATATCCGTATAAGTCCCGTGAAAGGTGATGTATTCCATAAATAATTTTTTTTCTTCATTGTACGGCTGAAATATCGAATCTTCGCGGCCATTGAATTCCAGCGGCGTCACCCGGGCTTTACGGCAGAGCTCCAGGTTAAAAGCCGGCGTCGCTTTCACCCATTTACCTTCCAGGTAAAATTCCATGAATCCGTGATAGGAAAAAATATTGGAACCCAGGTAGTCGATCAATTGCTTGGTTGCAAGATGATTGTGAACATCGGCGAAGCCGAGCCGTGACGGTATGCCGCAGGCTCTGCCCAGCGCACATAACAGGCCGGCTTTGCCGATACAAAACGAACGGCCTCTTTTCAGGACATTGCTGGAACGATAATGTTCCGGCCGATAAAACGGCAGATAAGGATCATACCAGATTCCATCTCTGACAGCATAATACAGGCTGACGGCCCTGGGGATGGGTTCGTCATCGACATGTTCAACAATCGATGCGTCGGAATCAATAATCGCCGTCGGGCTCAGATATGATTTCATTTGTGAATCCATCCTGCAAACCTCCTCAGGTGGCTGCCACCCCATTGGGGAGTTATCTGTTATTCGTTCAAACGGGATGATATTTAATTTTATAATTCATCCACTAAGGGTTCTAATTTATATCAAACATCATCACGCGTCAAAAAGTTAAGTAGAAAATGGCACGGGCTTATGTTAGACTCCTCCGGAAATTCTTTAACATGAAGCCATCTCAAAAATAGGATTTTGGTTCCAGATCGCGGCGGGGCCGAGTTTAAAACCGCAGGCAACCTGTTGGTTGTCGAGGACTTGAAACGAGGCACCAACAAAGATTTGGGGCCAAAAGACATTTTTGAGATAGCTTCATCAAAGGAGGTTAATATGTCATCCAAAGTCATGGTTATTCTCTCAACAGCGGAAAAGGACAAAGCGCTTACCGGTATAATGTACGCAAAAAATGCTCAAAAAAACAAATGGGTCGATGATGTCCGCGTCATCTTTTTCGGTCCTTTTGAAAATCTGGTCTGTGATGATGACGAGGTCATTCAGGCCGCATCCGAACTGCTGGATTACCAGACGCCGATTGCCTGCAAGTTTCTGTCGGATCAATCCGGTGCCAGTGACCGGTTAGAAGAGCTGGGCTTTCATGTCGAATATGTGGGCGCTTTGATTTCCGATTCCATTAAGGCCGGATACATCCCCATGGTATTTTAAAAGTGGTTTGAAAACCCCATCTAAGGCCCAATGGCTGCGTTGTCCCGCGGGTTGAAATGCTCACGTATTTACGTGTACGCTCCGCTTTCAACCCTGTCGGGACGTCTTGCCCTTAAGCCTGATCCGAGGTTTTTAAACCACTTTAACATACGAAAGACTCAGACGCCTGCAATATTCGAATTACACCATGATTAAAAAAAATACGACTGCCGGTATTATTCTGGCTGCCGGCGCATCCACACGATTTGGGCGACCGAAGCAGCTCTTGCGACTAAAAGACAGATGTTTGATCGAGTGGGTGTTGGATGCGGCATTGGACTCCGAGCTCTGCAGAATTATTTTGGTTTTAGGATACGCCCATCAAAAAATTCGACAGGCGCTCGGTGAAAAATTGCGGCATGCCAAGCTTCAAATAGAAGTTAACCCCCAGTTTCAAAAAGGACAGAGCCATTCCCTCAAGGTCGGACTGTCAAGGGTCATAGACACATCTCCGGCCGTGATGTTTTTGCTCGCCGACCAACCCCTGGTTGATGCCGACACCATTAATTGTTTATTGGACAAATTCTGGTCTGCGGATAAAGACATCGGTGTCCCCACCTACCGCGGCAAAAGAGGAACACCATCTATTTTCAGAAAGAATTTTTATCCTCAAATCATGAAAATCACCGGTGACACGGGTGCGCGCCAGATCATCAGGGAGCATCCGGACCGCGTGAGGATCTAAAAAGAATTAAAAAACTCGCCCTTTAACCTTCCTGAATTCTCAAGACATAAAAATTGTATAAAATAATTAATAAATTCAATTTATTATAGTATAATTTTAATGCATCAGATTAGGTATTACCAGGGCGAGTTGCGGGAACATGATCAGGATAATCAAACTAATCACGCAGGCCACCAGGAAAAAACTGACACTTTGGAAAATGGTCGACAGCTTGATTTCCGGAGCCAATGCTTTGACAACATATATATTGACCCCCACCGGAGGTGTGATGGCACCCATGGTAGTGACCATTGTAAGAAGGATTGAATACCAGATTGGATTGAAATTCAGAGCCATTCCCAGCGAAATAGATGACTAAAACAATCATCAAGATTACATAGGGTGAAACGGGCAGGCCGGCGGCAAAATCAGCAATCATAAATGGCAATCGTGTGACGGCCAGAAAGCGGCCGAAAATGATGGCACCGGCGACCAGCATAAAAACCATACAAGATATGCGCAGCGTATTTTCGAAGGAATGGACGAGGCCTTTCCAGGACAGCCTTCCAACAGGGATTGATACCGCAAGGGTAAAGAAGACACCGACTGCGCCGGCTTCGGTCGGGGTAAAAAGACCCACGTATAAACCGCCAATAACCAGCACAAATATTGTTATTGCCTCAATAACTCCCAGCAGTGATTTCAATTTATCTTTAAAACGGGTCTTCGGGCCGGCCGGACCGAAATTAGGATTAATCCGGCACATTAAAAAAATGGTGGCCACGAACATCAATCCCAGTACGATGGCCGGCAGGATCCCGGCCAGAAAAAGCTCGACGATGGATTGCTCGGTCTGGAGGCCGATAATGATAAGAACCACACTGGGCGGCATCACAGTGCCCACGGCTGTCGCCGTATTGGAACCGCAGATAGCAGCAAATAACTCATCGGCACCAATGGTTGCAATCGCCAATCCTCCGCGCCAATGCCCCATCCATTTGTAAGCAGCGTCGTACAGCCGCTCAGCGATACCGGCATCAAAGGCAAGATAACCCATTAAAATGAACAAAGGAATGACAGTCAGCCCGTATTTAGAGAATGTGGTCCAAAGGTCCGCCCCAACCATGTTTAAAGCGGCGTTTATGGAAACGACATAGGCAAAGCCGCAAAATCCCACGACAGCCATGGCAAACCCCACCGGCATGCCAAAGATAAAAAGAACAATTAATAAGACCACAATGCCAATGAGGCCGACAATGGTCGATTCCATTTAGTGAACGCCTTTAGGAGTTAAAATCAATTTTAAAAATTCAACCAGCAACACCAATGCGAGCAAACAGCAACCCAAAGCAACACCATAGGCAAACGGGTAATATATGATTCGAAGGGTCTCGGTAACCTCACCCGTCAGCCACAGTGTTTTTGCCAACTTGCCGATTTGCCAACCCGCAATTGAAAAAAAGGCGGTGCATATCAAACAGTTAATGGCCTGAAAAAAAAGTTGTGCCTTTGGTGAAAATCGATTGACCAGAACATCAACCGCAATGTGAGCCTTTTTTATCTGGGTATAACCCAGCGCAAAAGCGGTTACCAGGGCCCCGAAATATCCCATCAATTCATACGTCCCCTTGAACGGGCTGCCCAAAAGTCTTGAAAAAATATTCAGACAGGTCATCAGGATCATGGCCGCCAGAAAAAAACCGGCCAAAACGATGATGATTCGATTCAATACCTGACTGATCTTCTCTAATGCAGTCATCTTGGAATCCAATGAGATACGGACGGATTGAAGCCTTTTGTCAACTGCAATCCGTCCGTACGATAAGGCACTTAAAGCTATTTCGAATGCTTTTGAATCAAGAGCGTGATATCTTCAACGATGGCCTTGGCAGGAACGCCTTTTGCGCCGGAATCCGCAACCCACTGGGTGGTCAGAAATTCAAGTTTCTGGTCCCAGTTGGCCTTCTCAGCTTTTGTTAGTTGAATAATCTCAACACCTTGTGTTTTTTGGGACCACTCGACCGCCGCTTTTACATGATTATCCATATAATCACCGGTCCATTTGGCCTGCTCAACTCTGAGGTCGTCCATATAGATGACCGTGTCGGTGACCGTCACGTATTTACAGGACTCGGCAAATTTGAAATCCTTCATGACCTCCAGAGAAGAATACAGTCCTTTTACGACGCCTTTTTGTAAAGCTTCGACCGTCGCCGGCATCGGCATGCCTACCGGATTCGCCCCCCATGCTTCCAATATTTTTGCTGCACCGCCCGAGGCCCTCAAATCCAGACCCTTCAGATCATCCAATGTTCGTACCGGGACCTTGGACATGATATTTGTCGGCGCCGTTGTGAACATGGTCAGGACTTTAACTTTGGCAAATTCTTCAGGTTTGTATTTTTCGTATAAATCCCACAAAACCAGACTGCCGACGGTGGCACTGGGGATCCCCAGGGGCAAACTGGTGGCATTGGTGACAATAAAGCGTCCCGGCTGATACGCCATGCTCAGACAGCCGATATCGGCCTGTCCGGCGATAACACCATCCATCATGCTTTTAGCGTCGAGCAAGGTGCCTCCAGGGAAGGTGTTGACAACGACTTTGCCGTCAGTGCGTTTCTCGACCTCTGTCTTCCAGCGTTCCATCTGGACACAAGGAAATGTGGGTGCCGGTGGGAAATTCGCATAGGTCAGTTTCACCGCTTCGGCCGCAGCTGGAAGAGGTGCCACAATTGTCAACAAGAGTGTTGCTGCAAAAATTCCAATCAGAAATAATCCCAATCTTTTCATTTCAGACCTCCTTTTTCTAAGGTTGCAAATTTGAGATTTCATTTCAGAATACAAACACCCGCCTTCAATAATCAACATTCTTATTCCATAAACCCCCTATTCGTCAATCACACATTCTTCAGAATCATCTTTGCCCTTTTCCTGGCCGCACAGGTCCAGGCCTTTCTTTTCTCTGATGGCTGCCAGAACTCTTTCAGGCGTAATCGGCAGGTCTTTGATGCGCACTGGGGACGCATCCCGGCTCACCGATACCTTTCGCACCGAAAGGTCCGTCTTCATCGTAGGTCTCAAGAACCGGTGCTTCTATTGGCACGACATCTTTGGCCGTCAAAATCTTATAATCCCTGAAATTCGGATTCATATGCTGTCCTTTTTCGCAGATGATCTGCTCGCTCAGCGCATAACCGACGCCCATCATCACGCCGCCATACACCTGTCCTTCGAGCAACAAAGGATTAATCGCCTTGCCGACATCGTGCGCGGCAACATATTGAAGAATTTTGACCTTGCCGGTTTCCTCATCCACCTTTACGCGAACACCATGGGTGCCGAAGGTATAGGTCATCGACATATTTCCGCGAAAATCTTTGCCCATGTTTTCATTGGCCGGATCATAAAAATATTCTGCCATCAGCATTTGGCCGCCGTGGCTGAAATGCGATTTTCGTAACAGTTTTCCGATTTCAAGCTTTTTTTCGGGGTCATCGGTGTGAACAAGATGGCGGCCCCTGAGGACTAATTTTTCGAGCGGCGAATCAAGCTCTTTGGCACCCAGTTCCAGAATACGGGCCTTGATCTTGCGGGCTGCACCTAAAGCCGCATTTCCGGCAACAAAAGTGGTGCGGCTGGCATGCGCGCCGACATCCCAAGGGCAGACATCCGTATCGTTGTGAATGACATGAATATCTTCGGCCTCAAGACCGAGCTCTTCGGCAACGATCTGGGCGATAACGGTGTCGGACCCCTGCCCCATGTCCGTGGCTCCGGTAAAAAGATCGATTTTTCCGAAATCGTCCATCTTAATAATGGTTCCGCACCCGTCTGACTTGTAAACCCGGGCGCCGCCACCCACGTGAATCAGCGAAGCCATACCGAAACCCTCACCCTTTGCTCTGGGCCCTTCCCATTCCAGCTTTGCCTTGACCGTATCCATACATTCTTGCAGCCCGCAGGTGGTAATGCGCAGGCCCTGGGTCGACACGTCGCCGGGTTGGTTGGCATTAATGCGGCGAAATTCGACCGGATCCATGCCGGCAGATTCAGCCAGCATGTCCATGGTGCTTTCGATGGCAAAGGTTGCCTGGGGATTACCGTAGCCGCGCATCGCCTGGGAATAGGTGTTGTTGGTATAGACGCATTTGGCTTCATAACGCACATTGGGCACCCGATAGAGGCTCGTTATTGGCATCATCATCACCGACGGCGTCGTCGCACCCCAGGATGTGTAGGCACCGTTGTCTAAAATCATCGAAATATCACGAAAAAGCAGTTTGCCATCTTTGTCGCAGCCTTGAGAAACATAAGTAATGGTGGGCTGACGGGTGGAAGTGGCGATAAACTCTTCGGTGCGATCGAATTCGATTTTAACCGGTCGGCGGGTGAAAAAGGCCAGCAATATGGCGATATACTCATAGGCATACGTGTCCAGCTTGCTGCCGAAGCCCCCGCCGATGCAGGGTTTGATCACTCGTACCCTGCGATCCTTTAAGCCCATGGTTTTGAGAGCATCCAGAAAGTCCTTCTGCGCCAGTGAAGGGATCTGGGTGTTGGAATGAATCGTCAGGTTGTTGGCGGGATCAAACTCGGCAATGGCTCCACTGGTGCCCATACAGCAATGGGTGACCCATGTGGTGCTGAAACGATCTTCCACCACATGGGCGGCCTTGTCCCGGGCAGCTTCGACGTTTCCGTAATGCAGCTTCCAGGGCATTTTGAGCACATTGGTCTTGTGGCCTTCATGAATCAACGGCGCATCCGGCTGCATGGCTTTCTCCGGGTCGAATACGGTTGGCAGTGCCTCATAGGTGACTTCGACATGCTTCAGGGCCTCTTCGGCGATCTCTGGTGAAGTGGCCGCCACAGCCGCCACTTCATCTCGAAAGGAACAGACTTTTCCCTTCTTTAATGGTCGATTGTCCTTGTATACACCCATTCGGATGTCGGGGATATCTTCACCGGTCAGCACGGCCAG
>WOR8_10008828_pt1 | contig 10496 bp, 9 predicted proteins | sample DeeMarSeWOR38_10_FD_19890 | JGI IMG/M metagenome (IMG submission 19890)
CCGCCTGTCCGCTGACTCTCTCGAATGCGTCCTGCCGGTTGATCGTGCGTCCCATGTCTTTGCTGGTTTCGGGTACTTTCCACGTCCATGGTCGATATTCCGCCATCTTAAGCCTCCGTTGATGGTCTCAGCCCTACTCCGGTTTTCGTTGTGTCGAATTGTACATCGGAACAGGGTAGGTATTGTACAATTTTCGCGCTGAGGACAGAATGGTGTTCTTCAATACCGGTTCGGCTTACGGTTATTTTGATGTTCTCAAAGGAAGGCGGAAAACGCAGCCGGAGCCGAACTGGAAAGAGGTGATGCTATCCTGCAAATTGGGTGATTTTCAGAAACATACAGCCTAACCCACAATTTTCAAAAAGCTCTCAAAGCCTGCCTGAAACGGATGTTTCCTATAAAAAACGTCGAGCGGAATACACAGTTGGTGTTTAGGATTGGATGTAACGTCATGACGGCATAAAACGCATTTCGGAGAAGTGAGTTCCCTATAGCTCCCGCGAAGTCCTAGTGTTTTATCGGAAACTACCCAATAACTCCCAGATTTAAAGCCCAAAACGCCGCCAATTCGGTAATTTTAGCATAATCTGCAAGTCATTGATGCTGAAGGATATAGTTAAAATTCCTGTATAGGGGATAAACCTGACATTTGAATTTTGCGACGGTGGCTCATTTTACAGTGATTTTCTGGAGGTAACGTGCCAACGTGTATCGTTTTTTGTTAAGATAGGCTTTGTTATCCGTTCTTGCTTTTTTTTAATTTCAACAAGGAGAGATTATATGAACCGTGTCCAAACCCCGAAGAAACACACGACGCGCCGAGGCTTTGTCAAAAGTGCCGCGGCTTGTGCTGGGGGCATTGCTCTCGCAAATTCATTGCGGTCTGCCCTGACGCCCAGTCACAGCAGATTAATCGCGTCGCCGGCCGCTGAGAGTAAATATCAGAAGCACATACTCACCGGTGAAGTAAAGCAGTACGGAGACCTGCAGGTATTCGAGCTCAAGGGCAAGGACGCCCGTGGATTCGATTGGGCCGTACAAATGTCTCCGGTTGATACCATCCCCATGATGAATGAGCCAGTGGCGGTAGATGCCGATCGGGTAAAAGCGTACATCGGCGGCGACCCGAAAAACGTGGAAGACATCGGGACCCAGATCGAGGTTTCGATGGGAAGCGAACCTGAAGTCTACACCATCGACTCGGCCGCGGTGACCTATATCCCGAAAGGAATTCCTCACCGTCAGCGGGTTCTCAAGAAAGCCGCAAGGGAATCTTTTGTTTTGACTCTGATCCTGCCGCCCAAATACGTCGAGCCGGCAAAATCCAAAAAATTATAAGGAGGCTGTTATGGCGCAGAACAAATACGAAAAATATTTTGTGCGGGATGCCGTTGTCACGATGCCTCCAATGGGGGCAGGGAATCCAATGAACAGCCCGTTTGTCTCGGCCGGTCCCGAGCTTATGAAAGCCATCGAGGGGGCGATCCCGAATTTCGCGCTGTACTACGTCATGCGCGCAGGCATGTTCATGGAACCGCCGCACATGCACCCGAACGATGAATACTTGATGTTCATCTCTTCGGATCCGCACGATATGAAGAACCTCGGAGCGATCGTCGAAGTCGCCTTCGGCAGTGAGTGGGAGAAGGTAGTGTTCTCCCAGTCGGCGCTGGTCCATTTCCCGAAAAATCTGCCGCATTGTCCGATCCACGTGAAGAAAATGGACCGGCCGTTCCTTTTCGGGCATTTCTGGCCGATGGGGGAAACATCGAATTTTATTCCCGCGCCGTAAGATAGGAGGCAAGCTGGAAATTCTAAAATAGCCTTATAAACTACGGTATCAAGTGCTTCTTATTAGGGTGTGGGCGGAGACTTTCTAATGGAAGGTTACGATGTGAACTGGAAACAAGAATAGCCTGCCACCATGGTCAAGTTTCCGATAAGCACGATAGATGTCCAGGTGAAAAAAACATGTCGGTTTGAAGGCGAGAGATATTTCATGTTCCTTTAGGCCAAGTTTTAGTAAAATCACGCCATTAGATCGAAGACCAATTTACCTATAACATTATCAGAAACCAGGACAGCTTCGATACCGAAGGACATTTGAAAAAAGGCCGTTTATTTTTCTTATAGGCCAATCAGGCTTGAATAAGAAATTATTTACCTTATCAGCCGGATTTCCTCCGGAAGCTGTCACCAAGCACTACTGTGAAAAAACCTGTTCATTTTGTGCCATTTCTGCTGCAAATATTGTATAACCTATAGCTGTCAAATATATTATCCAATGTCCTCGTTAGATACTTACGAAAACAAGGAGAATGAATGACATGGAAAACACCGACACTGTCTATATCGATCTCCAGCAACACCTGGACAAACAGGCGGTCGGTTTTCCCGCAACGAAGTCCGGAGTCGAACTCCGCATTCTGAAGCATTACTTCACGCCGGAACAGGCCGGCCTGGCGCTGCACCTGAATTACCGGCCGCAATCCGTCCTGGAAATATACGATAAGGCAAAAAGCAGTGGCGTATCACCCGGAAGCGTGAAAAGCATGCTGGAGAAGATGGTAAGCCACGGGGCAATCGGGACGATGGAAAAAAACGGAGAAGATTACTACTACACGATGCCGCTACTGGTGGGCATGATCGTGTGGATCAAATATCTTAATGTTATATTTAATTTCATGAAATAAGGGCAGAAATTTCCAATGGAAGGCTAGGCTGTCGGGAACTGGAGGATCAATCGCACTCTTTATAGTCAGATTCCATACAAGTCTGCGCACGTTTCTTCGCTTCTTCAATATCGGCGGATTTCATGTCCTTGGCTAGTTTCTGTCGCGAAATTCATGCTATCATATTTCTTAACTTCGAGAATCCTTGGTGCGCAAGCTTCGCTTGCGGGCCGCACTCCAAAAAATGCGTCAACAGATCGAAAGAATCGTAGCATAGGCAGTTTCGCGACAGAAACTAGCTATGGTCTCAACCATTGTTGCCGATGCTTGGCCAAGACTACTATATGATGCAATATCGTATCACATATAAGCAGCAATGTTATCTTACTTGGTATTCAATCGGGTGTCTCGATACATTGAGACACCCGATTAAGCTACAGAATATCCCGCTTGCACGGGCGAAGTTGAATGTCGGTCTTCTGTTAAAAATATACGGGTGAAGTTAAAAGATGTTGCAAAAATGCCCTGATGAGGAAGAAAAAAAGGGCTGAGTGCTATTCGTTCCCAGCCCTGGCTTATCCTTTTGAAAAGCGTTTATTTACCTAGTTATGTTGAAGGACTTATCGGCAGGAAGCGTGAAATTCTTTATTTTTTTAAACAGTGTTTCATAGACTGGTGCGTTACCGATCCGGACAGGGATAGGCAGCTGCGGGAGTCCTACTGGTTGAAGACTCCCGCTTTGGTGAAGTGGAAGGACAAGAGACTTAGATGCTTTATTCGAGACGGGTCATTTTCAATTCCAGATTATATGCTTCAAGGGTGAAAACAAGAATATCCCCTTCAAATCTATAGCTAATGTTATAGACTTCATTGCCGCTCATTTCATTGGGATTCGCAGAAACGATAATAGGAGCTGTTATAGATAAACCTTCGACTTCATATGTTCCGGCCATGGCGGTTAATTGGTTATAGGCTGCTGCCAGTTGCGCATCAGTCGGTTCTTCTGGCAGGTCAGGTGCATGTTCACCATGAACGTCAATCCAACTGAAATACTTTGGGGTAAATATAAGAATGCTAGGCCGAATATCTGTTATCGTTTCAGCGTTTTCACCAAACACTTCGGCTGCGATAAATTTCCAAACACCTACCACCTCGTGCTCGGGAGCTGCGAGTTCGTTCTCAACGGCTGCGGTCTCACTTTCGGTTGTTTGGGGTGATCCGCACGATACGGCTAATAGGGCAATTAAAAAAGCTACACAAGTAAAAGCTTTAACAGACGTTTTCATAGAGCCTCCTTTAGGACGGTTACAGACAAAAAACGAAAGTCAAATGAATCTAAGCGAGATACAGACTACCTTATGCCCGGAACGGGTATATGTCAACAATTGGAGAATTAGGATAAGGGCTGGGGTGATTTGAGACAGGGGTTTAGTTTAACAAAAATACGAGCCTGGCACCCCCCTCGATACCCAGGCTCGCAACAGTAAAGCAACTTCCGAAGGAAGTTCTAGAAATACATTATACTACATTGTGGGATCTTGCAACGAACAGTTCAACTGGCTGAGATGGGAAGCGGAACCCCATACCAGCAGCCCCGCTCCCCAGGATTCAGGAGTAATACAGTGCAATGTGTCAGTTTCACAAATGGGGATTTTTAAGGAATCGCCCAATAAACAAAGGAGGGCCGGGTGATTTCGCTCCCAACCCAACCTTTTCACTCCCAGCCCAATTTTTCACTCCTTTCAAACAGGATTAAGGGTTGGGTTATTAAAATTACTCGACATGTTTCTGTAATGAAATGTGATGCAGATAACCTTTCTTGTTATTTGTTGGGTGGATAAAAAGAAAAAGGACGGGAAGCAGAGTACGAAAGCCCCGCTTCATGGAATTCGAGAGTCAGTTCAATATGTCTGTTTTGCAACCGGCAAGTATATTTTAAATTTTTTCAAAATTATTCTTAATAGTATGGGCGAGATCGTGGCTTAGGTGCGGTTACAACAACAAATATCTTTGTTGATTAAAGGAATGGAAGGACTGCCATTGAGAGTACATATAGTAAGAAAAGAATGCTATTCCAGCAATAAATATTGCCAGAAATACCCATAAGGAAACGCCTTTCCCCCTTCTAAAAAATCCTAATAATCCCGAAATGAAAGATGCAATAAACAATGAAGCACCCAAATACATCAAACCGAAGGAAATAAGAGAATATATATCACCATCAGGATTAAAAGTCAGACTATTGATAGCTTTATACAAAAAGAATCCAGCAAAGTGAGTCAGAATCGCATACAGCATAATTATTAAAGCAGTACGAGTTTTCATTTTATGGACACCCTGTTATGAATAATGAAAAGCAGGACCCCATACCAGCAGCCCCGCTCCCCAGGATTCAGGAGTAATACAGTCCAATGTGTCAGTTTCACAAAAGGGGATTTTTAAGGAATCGCCCAATAAACAAAGGAGGGTTGGGTGCTCTCGCACCCAGCCCAGCCCCAACCCAAGCCTATCGTCATCCCCCATTCAAACGAGACCAGAGTTGTGTCTATTCTGATTTATCGACAAGTTTCTACACTGAATTGTGATGCAGATAACCATTCATCTTGTTTTATTGTGGACAAAAAATAAACGGAAGCAGAACCCCTTACCGGTAGCCCAGCAACCTGAAGTGTAGAGCCACCTGTTGTGTCCGGTCTGGCCCGAGTGTGGACCTTTATCAGTAGTTGCGGATTGTCCTACACAGATACTTGCATAGCCCGCGCCTATAGGACTATCATGTGCGAAACATTCACCGACAATCAGAGATGCCTGAAAGGGGGCAGTCATGGGAAAGACGAACTGGAAGCGTGTGTTTCTGGGAGGACTGGTGGCGGGAATTGTATTTAATATTATTCAGTTTGCAACCTCAGTAATTTACCTGAATGATATTTTTATTCCTGCATTAGAAGCCTTAAATCCCAATTATCAGGAAACAACAGGATCTCTAATATTCTGGATTGTTTTAAATTTCGTTTCTGGGATTTTGGTGGTCTGGTTATATTCCGCCATTCGGCCACGGTACGGTGCAGGCCCCAAAACGGCTTTAATCACAGGATTGTTTCTCTGGGTTATGTGCCCATTGATTATGTATGCCATTTTTGGTGCCATGCAACTGTTTCCAGGTACCATGCTCGTAGTAGGCTCTCTTACGGACTTGGTAATGTTTGTCGTGGCCACACTGGCAGGAGCATGGGTCTACAAGGAGGAATAAGGGAGGGGGGGATCGCCTTTCCTCTGTGGGCTTTTCGCTGCGAACCACACCAATATCATCTGCAGCCGGGCGGATAAAATCCGATAAGAACCTAACCGTGCCTCCGGCTGACCGTTGATATTGATCTCTCCGGTATGTAGATTACCTGTCTAAGCTATTTCTGCCTCTTGGCAACGAATGGGGATATCTTTCACCACCGCCGGGGCCGCCTCTTCCGCCTATGACATCTACCAGTGCCGAGGTCAATTCCATCTCATCGCCCTTAAAGGTAAAGAATCAGAAGGGGGCCCCAAACCCCTCCTGATTCTTATCTATTTTTTTACTTCGGGTGGATCCCTTTTACGTTATCACCCCGGGTCCCTTTTGCGTTGACACTCACAGCTGGGAGGGGCTGCTGCTTCGGGATGGGTGGGGCTGGTTTCGTTTGAGGCCGCTCGGTTCATTGTGGCTGATGCATAAAGTCAGCAGGATTCTTGCATACCCCAAGGGAAAACAAAGTCACCTGATTATGTCTGAATTGGTGTGCAGTGGAACCATAGTGGAACCAATTTCAGATATTCAAATTATGAAGGATTTTTTATTCACTGTAAGTTATTGATTCTATTGGTGAGCCGTGAAGGAATCGAACCTTCAACCTACTGATTAAGAGTCAGTTGCTCTGCCAATTGAGCTAACGGCCCACTCTTTCGTTTGCAGGCTTGTGTTGTCGCTTCGAATAACCGTTCAATTCGGGCAACACAACGCCAAAGAGGTTAACATGTAGGGGAGGCATTGTGAAGGCAGTTTTTGCCGGTGGGTTGTTCGGGTGTCCATACTCTCAAGGTCGGCTGAAATACCTGTAGCGGCTCTTTCATGTGTGAATTAAGTGATCACCCGGAGCTCTTTTCCCGTGTCAATAAATTGCTCTACGCCGTAATCCAGGTCCTCTTTCGAATGAGTGGCGGATATCATCGCGCGTATACGTGCCTTCCCTAATGGAACAGTCGGGAATCCGATTGCCATGGCGAAAACCTTTCGTTCAAAAAGACGGCTGCTGAACTCCTGTGTCGTTTTCGCCTCCCCCAGCATAACGGGAATAATCGGGGTTTCACTCCTGCCGGTGTCGAAGCCTGCACTCTGCATTTTCTTCCTGAAATAATCCGTATTTCGCCACAGTTTCCTGACCGCATCGTCGGAGGATTCGAGGAAATCGACGGCGGCGCAACAGGCGGCGACATCGGCGGGCGTCGCGGCGCTCGAAAAGAGAAACGGCCTGCCTTTCTGGCGGAGATGTTCGATAATTTCGGCTTTTCCCGCAACAAAGCCACCAACAACGCCAAAAGCCTTGGAAAGCGTCCCCACCTCTACATGCACCCGCCCGTGCATACGGAAGTGATCGACTGCTCCGCGACCTCCCCGCCCTAGTACTCCCTCCCCATGGGCATCATCGACCATCAACAGCGCATTATATTTTTCCGCCAGTTCCCCCAGGCGTGACAGCGGAGCGATATCTCCATCCATGGAGAATACGCCGTCCGTTATGATCAGAATCCGACGGGAGAAAGAGTCCGGATAGTGTCCCCCAAGTTTCTGCGCCAGGGAGTCCGGATTACAGTGCTCGTAACGGATAACGGAAGCACCCGAGAGCCGGCAGCCGTCTATGATGGAGGCGTGATTCAGTTCATCGGAAAATATTATGTCTTCTTTCCCTACCAGAGCCGGTATCACGGCAACATTCGAATTAAAGCCTGACTGAAACGAGAGGACGGCTTCGACCTTTTTGAACCGGGCAAGCTTTTTTTCCAGCTCCGAATGAAGGGACATTGTCCCGGCGATCGACCGCACAGCCGCAGGTCCGACACCAAAAGCATCAATGGCTTTATGTGCGGCCTCTTTCAAATGGGGATGATTCGCAAGACCGAGATAATTGTTCGAACAGAGATTCAGCAACTTCCTGCCATCGACAACAATCCAGGCCCCTTGCGGGGACTCCAAAGTTCGCACATGGACGAGAAGGCCTTCCTTCTCCAGCCGGTCCCTCTCATCCAGAATAAATTGAAGGTTGTCGTTCTTCGACGCTGGTGGTTCCATGGCCGTCCTCCACTTCTGTTTATCTTATCAATTCGGGATAGGATGTTCGAGACTTAGAACTCCCGAGAAGATTCATACTTATCCTCCGAAGCAGCAGGCGAAGGCGGAGCTTACGTCCCTCGCCGTTTTCTACGGCCATTGCCGGCGCGCATATACAAAACGCGTCTCAATTTTATGTGGAATTCAATCATTTCTTATGCCCGGAACAGAGGACTTAGATTTCGAGTAGGGACAAGAAGCGCCTGTCGTTCCTCTGCACTCAGGGGAGGCAGGTCACAGGCCATTTCCAACGCTATCGCAGCGGTAACGTCCTCCGATAGGGTAAAACGGAGGGCCTGCCGGGCAAGTTCCCTATCCTCAATGGGACGATACCAGCAGTTTGGATATTTCCTTTTCTCGTTTTTGCGCCAGGGTCCGTGCGCCATCGCCTTGATTGCAAGCCGCGCCACACCGAGCTCTCTTGCCCTGGCAATCACCTGGGTGCCGAAGTTGCCCTTTGTGCAACAGACAAAGTTGACGGGAAACAGGACGGAATCGAAAGGAAACCGGTCGAGCATTTCCAGGGCTGCTTTTACCGTGTGCGCAGAAAACCCGATGTAGCGAATTTTTCCTTTTTGTTGAGCCAGGTGGAATGCCTCCATCGCTCCACCGGGAGAGAAAATTTCTTCCACCTCATCCTCGTCGGATACGGCATGAAACTGATACAGGTCTAAATAGTCTGTGTGCAGACTGCGAAGCGATTCGTCCAGTTCAGATAGAGCACCGGAGGCGGATCGCTCAAGGGTTTTACAGGCGAGAAAAACACAATTCCTATAGGGTTCGAGCGCAATACCCAGGGACTTTTCGGCTTCGCCGTTTCCATAAAAGGGTGCTATATCAAAATAGTTGATTCCTCTTTCGAAGGAACGGGATACGATTCTATTTGCTTCATTCTGCTCCATACCGACAAGAAGCATGCCTCCCAGCCCCAGAATCGAAAGCTCAACATCATCGCGATACCGCCGCTTCGGAATATGTGCAGGATTCTTCGTCATCAGACCTCCCTAACCCGCATTTCCCGTTCAGGATTCACTGTTCAGGCAAAAACGGGGAACGTAAATCCAGAATTCAAACAGTAACACTCCCATTTTATCAGGCAAAGGTGCAAAAACGGAAAAGAGGCAATCCCCCAGGGATCTTATGATAAAAAGAAGGAATGAAACGAACAGCAGCAATCGCTTTATTCCTGGTGCTCCCGGCTGTTTCCAGTCGTGCGGATTCCTATACGCGCCAGCCATCCGTCGATGTCCAACACTACGAGATTTCTATAGATCTGGACGATCGATCTGATTCAATTACAGCCACGGCAAGAATAGATATTGTAATAAATAGCGACAGCGCCTCCGGCATGTGGCTTGATCTTACCGGCATGCACGTAGATCGTCTTCTGATCAATGGAACCGAAACACTCTTTACTTATCGCAACGGCCGGTTGTCGTTCAACTTCGACCGGACTTATGCCAGGGAGGAAACCGTTGCGATCGAGGTCGATTACAGCGGCACACCCGGTAAAGCCGGCAATGGCCAAGCCGGGATGAGGATCGGGAAAAACATGTACGGGCGCAGGGTGTTCTTTGCCGACAACTGGCCGGATTTTGCCAGCCACTGGTTCCCTTCCATCGATCATCCATCCGACAAAGCCACTGTCGATTTTATTGTGACTGCGCCGGACTGTTACACCGTCGTTGCCAACGGAAGTATGGTTCAAACCGTATCTCTGCAGGACGGTCGTAAGCGGACCCAATGGTCCGAAAAGCATCCCATCCCTACCTACAGCATGGCTTTAGGCGCTGCTGAATTTTCCATACATATCGAGGCCACCGATCTCGACGTCCCCGTTTCCTGGTACGTTTATCCCCAGGACACTGACGCAGCGGCCGGGATGTTTCGGGGGATCGACCGGGTGCTCCGGTTTTTCAGCGAGCGGATAGCTCCCTACCCCTATGAGAAACTGGCCCACGTAGAATCCACCACACAAATGGCCGCCATGGAAAACGCAAATACTATTTTCTACAGCGAATCCCTTTTTCATCCCACGCCTGCTCCTGAAAACCCGGTGCCGCATGAAATAGCGCATCAATGGTTCGGAAATTCCGTCACACCGGCCGACTGGGATCATCTCTGGCTCAACGAGGGTTTTGCAACCTACTTCGATACACTTTTTCATGCACAGGCATTTCCCTCGATTTCTCTAAAGGATTCGATGGCCGTCCATGCCGATACGATATTCGCTTATTCGCCGGCCCTGTCCAGACCCGTCATCGATCCCGGCCAGACGGATTTAATGAAAAAACTGAATCCTCTGACCTATGAAAAAGGAGCGTGGGTCCTTCACATGCTACGGGGTGTTTTAGGTGATGAAGCGTTTTTCGACTGGATCGCCAGCTACTACCGCTTGCATAAAGACCGGAATGTATGGACGAAGGATTTCCAGAAGGCGATGGAACTGGCGGGGGGAGTAGACC
>WOR8_10007357_pt1 | contig 10495 bp, 13 predicted proteins | sample DeeMarSeWOR38_10_FD_19890 | JGI IMG/M metagenome (IMG submission 19890)
TCTATTTAAGTTTTGACACCCACAAACTCGCCAGTTGAGATTATGCCTTTCAGTTGCGGCTCGGCGTCGCTTTCGCTTCCGCCTCGCTCCGCTTTACTTTGACTCGAACGTTCCAGACGATACCGCAACGCGCAAACCAAACGCATACATAACGCGAAGCTTCTCAACCAATTGCAGATTCTATAATCATCTTTTTAGAAAAAATAGAAAAATGGGGGGCTATTTTGCCCTTACTTTCGTTTCCTGTAGGCAATTAGCGCGATCACGACAATGACTATGAGAACTGCTATTACCGCAACATAGACATATTCAATAGGCAAAGCTAGAGCAGAACCGTCAGTCGGGCTAGGTTCTGTCGTATCTTCCGCATCAGTTTTGACCAACCAAAAATCATAGTTCTCAGTACCAATTTCACTTTTTTCAGCTGCCAACGCGTACCCACCATCACCAGTCTGAACTACACAACATACACCATCGTAACCTTCTCCTCCGAAGATTTGGTTCCACTCCATATTTCCACTTGCATCAGTCTTAACTAGCCAAGCATCAGGATACGCGCCAGTAAATGGGTCACCGGTAAAACCCCCCACCGCATATCCGCCGTCACTAGTTTGAATCACGGATTTTGCCACATCTTCCACATCACCATCATAGGTTTTTTGCCAGATCTCATTTCCAGATGCGTCAGCCTTAACCAAACCAAAATCAACGTTTTCATCAGAAAGAGAAATACTACCAGCTATTACGTAACCCCCATCAGAAGAAACAGCCAACGAATAAGCACGATCATATTTTGCTCCCCCGTAATTTTGGCTCCACATCATATTTCCCGATGCATCAGTTTTAACCAACCAAAAATCACCTTCAAGACCAAACGAACCTGTTTCACCAGCTATAGCATATCCTCCATCGGAAGTAGCAACCAAAGAAAAAGCATAATCATATTCTGTTCCTCCGTAAGCTTGACTCCACTCCATGTTCCCAGAAGAGTCAGTTTTAACCAACCAAAAATCATAGCTTTGAGTATCACTGAAGTAGGTATAACCTGCTAGCGCGTAGCCTCCATCAGAAGTAACAACCAAAGAGTAAGCGCGGTCCTCTTCTGTTCCTCCATAAGCCTTTTGCCAGACCATGTTTCCAGTTGCGTCAGTTTTTACCAAATAAAAATCTGCGTTTCCAGCACCTAATGAGTAGGTTTGACCAGCCATCGCGTAACCTCCATCAGAAGTAGCAACTAAACAGGAAGCTGAGTCGAAGTTTGCACCTCCATAGGTATGGTTCCACATCATATTTCCCGATGCATCAGTCTTAATCAACCATGCATCAGCACCTCCCTCACCAAACGAATTTGTATAGCCTGCTAACACACATCCTCCGTCCGAAGCAACTACCAAAGATGGTCCTCTGTCCCATTCTGTTCCTCCGTATGTTTTGTCCCACATTATACTGCATTCTGCGGATACCTTCATAAGAGAAAAGACTAACAACAAAGCTAAGATGGCGGAGAGAATGAAATAAACCATCATCGCCTTTCTCTTAATTTTTCTCACCTCCCATAACGTAAAATTGAAATTGACTCATAATAGGTTCAAATCTTTTTAATATTTGCGTAAGATACGTTTATTATCTCTAAATTAGAAATCACATTTTATAGTTGAATTTCCTCGCCCTTCTCCAAATCTTCTTCAGTAACAAAACCAAGCTCTATAGAACCTAAACTTTTAAAGAGATGAAATCTATCGTTCAAATTCATAATTCATAAGAAGCAGAAACTTGACTTTTTATGAATTAAGATTCACAGAAAAAGTTAGGGAGTCGTTTAAAAGGATGGAACAAAGAGTAGCTCTTGCAATACTTCTTATCACTAGCATAATGCTAGGCTTAGTTGGAGGATTAACAAGCTCTTTCCTTGTGGCTGAACCAGCTCCACAAGGTGAACAAGGACCCCCAGGACAAGACGGATTGGACGGACTAGACGGTGTAGACGGTGCACAGGGACCCGTAGGTCCAGCAGGACCACAAGGCGAACAAGGGTTACTTGGACCGCAAGGTGAACAAGGACCACAAGGAATACAAGGTCCCCCTGGAACAGACGGAAGCAACTCGGTAGTACAATCAATCCAGAGCAGAAACACCACAATATACGAGACCCAAAGCTACGCCACTATGCAATGGGTTAACATGTCAGAATTTGACTCTTCAATGATAATGAATATCAATATCCAACAGAACTCTAGACTGTTGATTCAGTTTTCTGCGTCAGTATCAATTGACCCTCCGGGGGGTTTGCAAACCCGAATAGTTGTGGATAACACCTATAATAGCACTGTATCCATGAACTCAGTTGGTTCTTCAAGCGCGGGATTAATGAAGTTTCCCAATCACATAGAATTCCTGACAGACCCACTTAACAGTGGCTTACACACTATTAACCTGCAAATACTCAGAGAAAACGGCTCGCCCGCAATATTGGACCGAACAATCACAATAATGGAAATTGCTAGTCCATAAAAAACTTCAGATTACATCAGAGCACACAGCGTGAACAAACCACTTCCTATAGAAGACTTCAGTGAAAAGCAGATTACTTATGCCCTCTGAATTTTAAACTAAATCTTAAAATAGTCGATAAATTGTGAAAGTCGTCATGAATCAAGTAATTGAAACCATAAAAAAGAGGCGTTCCACAAGGCTCTATGAAAAGAAGCCAGTTCCAAGGAATATCATCAACGCGATCATTGAGGCTGGCAACGCGGCACCTTTTGTATCAGAGAAACGCTTTCAGCCTTGGCGATTTGTTGTTGTTGAGAACCCCGAGTTTAAGCAAAAACTCGTTCAAACTACACTTCCGATCTGGAAAAATGCAACTGGTAGCATGAAAGATACTCACCCTGAAATTTACGAAATGGGAATGAAGCTCTACGATGTGCTAGATGACCCCAAAGACCCAGTCTACTATAATGCACCCGTCATCATCTTTGTAATAGCTCCAGCTAGGAACAATGTATGTTGCTCGCTTGCTTGTGAGAACATGATGATAGCCGCAACTTCTCTCGGTCTTGGAAGTTGTTATACAGGATTTGGCGCGATGGTCAAAGGCAACGCTGATGTCGTAGAAGCCCTCGAACTAAAGGAAGATGAACGAATATACGGACCCATATTGATTGGCTATCCAAAGATCAACCCTAGTGCGGAAGTAGCTAGCGCGCTATCTGGCATAGGACCGAATAAAAAAGAACCCATAATTAAATGGATTTAGAAGTCAACTAAGTTGCTGGATACACTATTGAATCTCGCAATTTGTAAAGGCATCACTAGCGCGTGCTCCCATCCAAACACGCAACCCAACCCAACAACATTATATAACATTTGAAAACATTCCTGCTATGGTTAATTGATACTTGCTTTTAAGGTGGTGATAAAATGGAGATTGAAATTGCGATTTTAGTTGCAGGTGCTTTGGCAATGGTAGGCGGAATTGTCGGAGGAGGAGCAATCTATGCTGGACTAGAAAAACTGGCTGATGCCATAAAAAACAAAGCTAAATAAAATACTTTGCCCTAAGATTGGGACGGCGACATCATCCCCCGCTATTAAAACATCGTCCTAGTCTAATATGAATATCGTCAACTTAATGCTGTGGATGAAACGAAAAGCATACCAAGAAAGCACAATCGCCAAAGAGAAAAAAATTAAAAGGAAGAACGGCGAAAATTGCTATTCATGAAAGTTCTTAAAAAATTAGCAACTGTTGAGATTGGTCAAGGTCCAGTAATGATTGGCACTTGGCCTACTCCAGAGCGTCTCCTAATAGGATTGCTTGTCTTGATCTTCGCTCTTATCTTGGCTTTCGATGCCCTTCTGGTAACTTTCGGTCAAGCTGGCATACCGTTGTCTGACAATGATGTTAAAGGCATAACGGGCGTTACTTTCGTTATAATCGCTGTATTTATTCTCATAAGTGGAAGAAGAAGCAAATAGAAACCCGACTTGCCAAGACAACAACACAAGAAGCAACCGTCCCCATAGCGCGCGCTACCTTAGTATTGTTTAACGTAAATAAGCGTTTTCAGGTAAAGATTCACGATTCACAAATCCTTTATTAAAAAAGCAACAACGAAATAGCAGGGCAATGAAAAATGCCGAAATCCAAGCTTGAACTCTACGAAGAAATCCTCTCAGCGTTAATCGACAACAACCTCAGTGTTAAAAACCTTGCATTGTTATGCAACATTGACCTTGCAACCACTACCGAACTATTAAACTTTCTAGAGAAAAATCGACTTGTCGAAAACAATCACAGCTACGTAAAAGTACTCTATTCTCTGACACCGAGGGGCGAAGCAGTATACAAATCGCTTATCAAAACCAAACGTGTAAACAAAATCAAAGAATCAATAGTAGCTCTCAAACAAACTAAACATACGTTCCCCGCCTGCACAGAATAGAACGAAAGATCCCAGCAATACCAAGAATTGCCCAGCGTACATGAAAGACACGTACCATTACGCTCTGATAACATGCCACCTTGCCCTACCTATGCTGAGAAAGTATTAAATGGCTCCAAGGAATAAGGTATAGGTGATGGAGAGTAAATTTGTTGATTGCTGAAATACTTTATCTTTTGTTAGTTTTCATCGCATCCGTAGCATTTATGTGGCGTTTGGGTCTCTTGCACAGGCTTCTGCCAAAATCTTTAGCACAGAAAATTTATGCTGAACTGTCCAATCTCAAGGTTTCTGCACCGAACTTGAAATCTACCTGTGACAGTAGCAATTCAGTGTCGCGATAATTATCCTGTTTGGCTTAGCGGGCGCTACAAGCCTCATATATGATAATCCTTTTCTTTTTAGACGAGTGGAGAAATCAATAGCCATCCACCTAGGATTAATTCAAATATCAAAATCAACAGACCCACATAGAAGAATTGCTTCGCTTTGTGAGGTTTTACAAGTATTATCCCATTAGCGAAGCCATAGAGAATGCTGGCAACAATTCCAAACCATCCAATAATTTCTGGTACAACTCCAGACGTAACAAACAGAATTGAGTATGAGAGCGTACCAATAGTGAAAAAGATCTGTGCAAATGCGAGTCTAAAATTTTTTGTTTTGAGAATGTTCCGACCTAAATCGCTTAAAGAATTCTTTTCAGCACCGCTAGAAACTGAGTATTGTCTGGCTAAATTGAGAAGTTCCCAATAGTTCTTTTCATTATGGAAAACGATTAAGCCTTCCGTTATTCGAGAGATGGTCCAAATAACAGCAAGCATCATGTTATATGGACTAAAAGCAAGAAACAACATTACAGCAAGTGAAATGATGCTACCATGTTCTATAAGCGCTAACACGGTGCCAATCTTGAATTTTTTTGGATCATTACTTATCTCTTGCAGTTTAGTGTCTGAGTCTAAATCGCTTATTACTGAATAACCAAATCTTTCACCTACAATGAGTGTAATTATAATAAACAGAAAGAGAAAGCCCGATAAGACTATTTCAATAATCAAAGAGAGCTCTCCAATTCATTCTTCTATTTCTCTTTATTATTAACATTTTAGGAAATCTTGATACGCATAATTATTTCAAGTTTAGTGTCTGCGTCGTTTTCGCTTCGCCTCGCTCTGTGCCAAACGTTCCGTGCAAGCTAAACGTTACCCAAGAAAACTAGGGATTTGCTTCTATTTTAGAAACAGACTTGGGTTTAAACTGAATCTTTGTTTCTCCTGATTTAACTGCTTCATATAATTGCTTCCAAAGTTTTATTTCTCTTTTAGATTTGAAAAAAACTCCAAAAGCTATTACCGCGTAGGTTATGGTGATAATTAATCCAATCATTGTGGATATGTATTGTGATTCTGGTCCAAAATAGGTTGATGCATGGTCATCAAATATTAAAAGCAGCCAGTACTCGTCAACAATGAATCCTAAACCCACCCCAAACAGTGAATGCTGGACTCGTACAAACCATGGTCCTTCAAAAAAGGTAAGCAACAACCCAATTACTAATAGAACAAAACCATAATTGAAATGGTGTAAATGCACGTTGAAACCCCAAAGCTGAAAAACCAAACTTGTCCCCGGCGAAATAGCTGTAAACAACTTTGAGACCCAAAGTGCAACACTAAAAGCCACTAAACCAATAAGAGGTGCCTCACGCCTCAGAACAAGTTTATGTTCCAAACTCTCTCTAACTTCGCATTCTAATCGCTGCCTAAGATATTCTTTTTTAAACATATTATATTCACCTACATGGGTTCAGTTACATTGTTTATTATCTTTGACTTTTTTCCTTTTAGATTTATGCACCTTAGCAAAGGAAAATTGATTTAGAAAAGCTCACCAAGTTTCGATTAGGCATCAGTCAAAATGTAAACGACTCATCTCGGTGTCGCTTTCTCTTCGCCTCGCACGTTCCGGACCACGACAGTTAAGCTGAGTTCGCCATTTTGGCAGTTAGATTTATCAACAATAAAATGTTATGTTCTTTGCTACACATCGAAGTTTTAAGGAGAAATACAGGATATTTGGAAAAAAAACCAAGAGAGATAGGTTCGAGATTTTCGCAGCGATTCTTGAACTGTGTAAAACACCAACCCTGAGAACCCATATAATATACAAAACAGCCTTATCCTACAACGTTACTATGAACTCTCTAGGCTACCTCATTAAACTGCAAATGCTAAGACTTGGTAAAAACCGAAAAAAGTATGAAACCACTGAAAAAGGCTTAGATTACCTGAACAAATATTATGAACTCCAAGAGTTTCTCAAATCATAAAGAAGTTTATTGAGATAGTCCCGATAACACGCGTTAAGCTATTATCCCTGATTTACATATTATTTAGTTGAGGATTGTTTTGTTTGTTAACTATTGCCATAATAGGTAAAACTAATACCGGGAAAACAACTTTGTTCAATGCTGCCACTCTCCTAAATGCAAAAATATCCAATTTTCCATTCACTACAAAAAAACCCAACATCGGTACCGCATACGTTTGCGACATATGCGTCTGCAAAGAATTAGGATTAAAAGACAACCCATTAAATTCAGCGTGCATAGATGGCTGGCGATACGTTCCTATAAAACTCGTGGATGTTCCCGGATTAGTCAAAGATGCTTGGAAAGGTCGAGGTCTTGGAAACCAGTTCCTCTCGGCTATTGGACAAGCCGACGCGCTTATCCATGTTGTAGACGCTTCTGGTTCAATTGATGCAGATGGCAGAATAACCCAGCCTGGAAGCGGCAACCCAGTATCGGATGCAATTGACATTGAAACGGAAATTTACCGATGGATTGCAGACATAATAGAGCGAAATAGAGAGTCAATAATCCGCGAATCGTCTTCCTCATCTCTGGCAGAAGCCATGGCAAAATCCTTGTCTGCACTGAAAGTTCATCCCTCTCAGGCGCTTAAGGCTATGAAAAAAGCAGAACTCACAAAAGTTACTTTCAGAAAGTGGACCCTTGATCAGACAATAAAATTTGCAGCATTCCTACTACCAATCATCAAACCAACAATGATAATTGCGAACAAGATGGACATCGCTACCGCCGAGAAATACTTTGAAATCCTAACAGAATATTACGGTCGCAGCTTAGTTGCAGCAAGTTCAGCTGAAGCAGAACTCATACTAAGAAGAGCAGAGAAAATGGGGCTACTTCAATATACACCAGGTCAAGAGAAGTTTAGAATAAAGGAAAACGCGGAACTAACTCCAAAGCAACAAGCAGCTCTCAACTACATTGAGAAAAGAGTAATGGGAAAATGGTTCAACACAGGCATCCAACAAGCTCTGAACACAGTGGTTTTTAAACTCTTAAAAACCAACATGGTTTACCCAGTGAGCGACGAACAAAAGTTCACAGACCACCACTCAAATGTACTTCCTGACGTGAATCTAATGCCAGATGGAACAACACCCATCGACCTCGCCAAAAGCATACACTCAACACTTGCAAAAAATTATATTCTTGCAATCGACGCTAAAACAGGCATTAGACTTCCCAAAGACTACCATCTAAGACATAAAGATGTAATAAAAATCGTAACACATCCCAAAACAAAACAAAAATCACGAAAATAGCCTTCTACTCCCTTTTCTCTACAATCGTGCTAATCTGGAATTCTCTTAAGATACGACAGAATCTTAGGCAATTCTCACCAACGCCAGTTTCTTCCTTTTGAAACTCAGAAGTTAATTTTTCTAGTCTATATCATGCTATTTTACATGTCCAAAGAAAATCGCGTTATCATTAAATAATTTTCTCAAGATTTGAAAGCACATCTTGACTCAAATGGAAAATCATATTTTGAATGTTGCTTTCAAATTCACAACTATCTTATTTTGGGATTGGAATTAGAATGACAAGAAAAAACACCTTCGATGAACATTTCGGGGCTTCAAATTGTCAAACAAAGGCAGGAATCTACCCCTTAAAGGGACACCACAAGTATTTCCCGCGACAATACAAATAGGCGACGAAACGATATGCGAAGGCGCGGTGTTATGGCTTAACAAAGACTTAGACCTGAGAAAAGAATTCGGAATAATCCTTTGCAAGGGTGCATATCTTTTGAATTGCATAGACACTTCTGTCAAAGATGCAAAAATGACCCTTGAAATGTTCGTAACCGACCGTGAAAGACCAAAGCATACCTTGCCAATAATGCTGCTGAACCATTTTGAAAAAATGACGTAAGAAAACGCGTGCATAGTAACTTTATACTTTCATGGTAGCTTCAAAAATTGGCTATTTTTTACTCAAACAATTAATGTCTATCTAGGCGCGGCATCGGGGCAACCCTAACAAAAAAATTCTAACTGCGGGGAAACCCAACCCAATTCAAATTGTAATCGAGGTGAGGTATTTTCGGTGCAAGTGGGCATCTCCAGCAATCGACTCTCCTTTTTTAATTAGTTCCAAAAGTCGGCGATACGACTCGAACACTATACAAGTAGAGATATCATCCGCAATCCGAAATTATACTTCTGATTTCTATTTTCTCTAACAATTGATTATTCAAATTATGCCATTAAGTACTATGACAGATAATTATAGAAATAATAAACATCAAATCTTAGTGAAGTTACATTTCAGGTTGAACGCTCATGTTAAGCATTTCGGGCTTGTTGATCTTTCAAAAACCGAACAGACTATATATTTGTATTGATATTTTCTATTCTTTAAGCGCGCCCTGAGACTCCATAAGGCAATGGGAGAATTGAACTATTATGCTGGAGTAACAATTCCAGCAATATGGTATAGAATTTGCTAGTATCGCTTGCTAATAGTGCTTATATCGCTGTTGCGTCCCTGAATGATGTTTAACATAAAAGTTGGTAACAGTATGAGCGAACTTGACATCCGCCTGCGACATATAACAGGTTCCGAAAGAAATCAGTATTGCCATCAATGTGGGAAATGTTCGAGTGGTTGTCCCGCTGCGGATTTTTTTGATTTCAGCCCTCGCAAAATTGTAGCTATGATCCAGCTTGGTATGATCGAGGAGCTCCTGACATCTGGGATTATTTGGCATTGTGCGCAGTGTTTGCTTTGCAAAGAAAGATGCCCACGAGACGCAGGTCCGGCTGATGCTATTCAAGCCTTGCAAAACTTGGCTTATAGTTTAGATGTAAACGTTCCAGATGGCTATCCAGCCCTTATCAATTCTATTTTGAAAAATAGCGTGGTTCAAACACCCGTAAAGGTCAGAGTTTGGAAGGAACTACCCACAAAAGAATCGCCAAGACGAGAATTCGAATTTCGTGACCGCTTTTCATTAGGTTTGCCTAAACTCAAAAAGCCAGATGATATTCAAAAGTTGGCTAACGCGCTCCAAGAGGCTTTGAAATGGAAAGAAAAATGAAATTTGCCTTTTATCCTGGATGTACAGTAGAATCGGAGCAGTACGCTTACGAAATGTCTGCAAGGGAAGTTTTTCCAAAACTGGATATTCAATTGATTGATGTTGAAGGTTTCAGTTGTTGTGGTTACCCGCTGAAAAACGTTAGCCTTCCCGCTTGGTCTTATCTGGCATCTCGAAATCTCGCTCTAGCTGAAAAGAGAGGCTTGGATATTTTTCCGTTATGCAATGGGTGTAATCTTTCTTTCCGCGAAATTTGTCCCTATCTCGAGGCGAACCCTGACATCAAGAAGCGGGTAAGGGATCTGCTTTCTTCTGAAGGCTTGCCTTTTAGTAGAAATGTGAAATCTTGGCATATTTTGGAAGTTTTGCACGACGTTGTCGGCGTTGAAAAAATTCAATCTGTAGTGATTAGACCCCTTAAAGGGCTAAAATTGGCTACACATTACGGTTGTCACGCTCTCAGACCAGGAGAGATAGAACTTATGGATGATCCAGAAGACCCGCATTACTTAGAAGCACTGATAGCTGCTCTCGGAGCCGAAGTAGAAGACTATCCCGAACGTTTAGATTGCTGCGGTCAAGGATTAGCAATTACCACCGGTAAGACAGCCCTCACTATTTCAG
>WOR8_10009144_pt1 | contig 10493 bp, 10 predicted proteins | sample DeeMarSeWOR38_10_FD_19890 | JGI IMG/M metagenome (IMG submission 19890)
TAAAGAGACATCCCGCCAGGAGTGTGGCCTGGCGTATGAATAACCTCGAGGAATTGCTGGCCGAATTCGATCCGATCACCTTCCTCGACGGTTACGTCCGCAGGAGGTGATGCTTCGCACTGAAATATCTGTAGGGCTAGAGATGAGGGATTAGCAAGTCTTTCGGCGTCATCTTTATGAATCACAATCAGGGCGTTGGTTCTATCTTTCATTTCCCTGTTGCCCCCCGCATGATCAGCATGGCAGTGGGTATTGACAATGTATTTGATCTTTTCAATTTTCCTGTTCTTTGCAACATCCAAAAGAAGTCCCACCTGATCTGCTGGATCGATTACAATTCCCTCACCGGTTTCCGGACAACCAACTACATAAGCAAAAACCGCAAAGTGACCCACTTGCACTTGTTCAATAATCATGTCGCCTCCGCTGTTAAATTGACATCCACGCCGAAATTTCAAGCATTTAATATAACATGTAGAGCCAGTGCTTTTAAGTGAAAATACACCTTTTAAAGGAGTATTGGAGTACTGGAGCAACTCGATTGCGGATTTGGGAATGCGGAATGTGGATTGTGGACTTCAAATTGAAGACTCTGATTTGCAATTTATTTTTTCAATCCGAAATCCGAGATTACCGTTACTCCACTACTCCAAAAACAACCGACTGCTGTACTTTGGCTACTGCACCTGCTGCCTCGCTGCAATTTGGGCAATGATTTCCTTACCCGAGCTGGTTCCAATACGGTGAGCGCCAGCTTCAACCATTGCCTCTAAATCTTGGATCGTTCTAATCCCTCCCGCAGCCTTGACTTTAATCCTGCCCTGGCCACATTCGGCTAGAAGTTTTACATCAACCACTGAGGCCCCAGAGGGGCCAAAGCCCGTTGAGGTTTTGACAAAATCAAGTCCGGTCCTCACCGCCAACTCGCAGAGATGTCTCTTCTCTTCGTCAGTTAGATATCCGGTTTCCAGAATGATTTTCACCACGGCGCTCTTAGCTCCCAATCGCATTGCCTCCATTTCTGCTTCCACCAGCCGATAATTTTTTCCTTTCACCGCGCCCAAATTTACCACGTAGTCGATCTCGTCGGCGCCGGCATCCAGGGCAGTTTGCGTGGTCCTAACTTTGCTTTCAGCAGCTTCAAAACCTAGAGGGAAACCCGCAACAGTGCAAACCCGAACCTCGCTGGCCCTCGCAATTCTGGAAGCCAGATTTACCCAAAAAGGTGCAATGCACACAGCAGCAAAGCCCAGGCCTAAAGCCTCTTCACAGAATTTTTGAACTTGATCTTCCCTGGCCGTGGGTTGCAACAGAGTCTGGTCGATTATACTTGCAACTTCCCGAGGATTCCTGATGTCAATCATTGTTTATTAGTTCCATTTGTACCGGTGCTATGCGGTTATAGATTATTTGCCCCTCCCTTAGGCTCGCCAGCCGTGAAAGTTTATGGACTATGGTACGCTGACTGTCCAGGATGTGTATGACCTTGAATCCCTGGACCAAGAGGTAGTCAGCGAGCAATGACCTATGACACCTATGAGGTAGGGTTTCGGCACACATGAAACAGGTGGAACCCAAAGTAACCAATTGGGTTAATTTGTAAGCCCCTGTCTGGAATGATTCTGTACTCATGTAGTCAGCATAGTTTCGAAATCCAGGACTTTCAAGGGCCGCATGGGGCGATGTTTTCCCCAGTCCCTCTCTCCGAAAACCACCCAGATCAGGCAACCAGGTATAAGAAATACCAGATTTCTTGAGCATATGCTCGAGGTTTTCTCTGTCAAAGTGAGGATTACGTCTCGAACTGGGATAGGATCGGATGTCGGCAAGGTGTTGGATTCGAAACTCTTGGATTAAATCCATGAATGTCTCAATGCTTCTGTTGCCATGACCAATAGAGTAAAGTTCGTTGGTTGTGTTTTTCAACTTATCTGTCATATCAGCAATATAGCACAGAAAGTCCGTTGTGGCTCACTCCGTTCGCCGCATAGAGCATAGGGCATAGAGAAAAACATTGCGGATTTCGGATTGCGAATTTGGTAATACTCAGAGGATTTAGCAGGCAACGTTGAAGAAGAATCCAGAAGTCAGAATTCAGAATCCAGGAGATACGAAAATGAATTATTTTTTTTCACCACTGACTACTGAATACTGGCTACTTGGGCTTTTGTGATTTGAACGGTTTTAACGACTTGAACGTTTGCAATGACCTTAACGATTTGAACGTCTGCCATGATGTGAGGATGGCCGTGCTTGACCTAGAGCCATAGAATTTTCCGAGGGTTAGTGGTAGGTTATTGATTACTTATAGGGAATGTTGACTTAGCGGGATCGCGGGATAGAATGAGAGTCTGGTTAAATGTTAATCCAACTGACTACGGACAACGGATCCGCCTGAGGCGGAACAACTGCCGGAGGTAGCAATGTCCACTGAACTACTGCCTGCGGGCAAGCTTAGACCTGATACTTTGACAAAACTTTTGCGTCACACTTCCCAGGCCCCAGAGGTGGTGGTAGGACCCGCGGTGGGGGAAGATGCAGCTGTAATTGATCATGGCAACCAATACTTGGTAGTTACCACCGATCCCATTACCTTTGCTACTGAGCGTTGCGGTTGGTATTCTGTATTTGTAAACGCCAATGATATAGCTGCTTGTGGCGGTACGCCCCGTTATTATTCTGCGGCGATTGTCTTGCCTGAGGGGCAGGTTAGCTTGGCGGATGTGGAGGTCCTTTTTGCCGAGATCGAGAATGCCTGCCGAGAGATTGGAGTCCTCTGGGTTGGAGGACATACGGAGGTAAGCGCAACAGTCAATACAGTGCTGGTTGCCGGTCAGATGATTGGTGATGTGACACCAGATCACCTCTGTCGCAGCAGTGACGCCCAAGAGGGTGATGTTATCGTCTTGGTTAAGGCCGCAGCTATTGAGGCCACCGCCATTATTGCAAATGAGAAGGCAGATGAGGTGGCAGCATTACACGGTGAAGCAATGCTGAAGAAGAGCCAGAATTTTCTGCTGGATCCTGGAATAAGCGTAGTTAAGGAGGCGGCTTTAGCTAGAGAGTTTCCGGTGAATGCCATGCACGATCCTACCGAAGGGGGTGTGACCACCGGGATTAGAGAAATCTGTATGGCCTCCAATTGCGGTGGTTTGGTCAAGGCCAAAGCTATTCCCATACTCCCGGAAACAGCGGCACTATGCCATCAGTTTGGCCTTGATCCTCTGGGGGCCATCTCTTCGGGGGCACTACTGCTTACTTTGCCACCGGAAGCGGCTTCCGGTCTCATGGATGAATATGCAAAGAAGGGAATTCAGGCGGAAATTATTGGCGAGATAGCGTCGCGTGAAGTAGGGTTAAAAATAGAAAAACCAGATGGAAAAGTGGCACCCCTACCTGAATTTGTTGCCGACGAGATTACCAAATTATACAGGTGATTTCCCACTCCTTACCTCTCATCCACCCAAGTACTGTAGTGCTTCACCCATAGCGTTGCTAACGCGCTGGGGAGTGTTGGAGTAACGGAGTAATGGAGCAACTCGATTGCGGATTTGGGAATGCGGAATGCGGATTGTGGACTTCAAATTGAAGTCTCTGATCTGCAATTTATTTTTTCAATCCGAAATCCGAAATCCGAAATTACCCTCACTCCATCCCCAATGGGTATATAAAAAAGTACAAATAGCTCCACTAAGGTTGAGGAGAGGATACTATTGCGTGCACTCATAGCACTAAATATTAGTTATTTCAGTTATATAGTGCTTGGCATAACCCTTGCTGTTTGACTGGATATCTTCCAACCCTAAATGCAGGAGCGTGATCAATGACTAATTCCTGGAGCGGAAAAGAAAGCAAGAAACAGCATAGGGTGGGGGCACCAGCAGTTCAGTTACCGGTAGCCTACAACAAAGGGGGAAGAGAGGTGGAGGCCTACGGGACCCGCTTTTCACCCAAAGGGTGTGTTATTTACACTCGAACTCCCCAAAGCTGTGGAACTTCATTTTCCCTAAAGATCTCAAGTCCGCTCACCAACAAGACCATCCAGGTGGACAGCTCGGTAATAATGCGCAAGCGATTCCAGAACGCCAGCAAGTGGGGTATGGTGGTGCGATTCATTAATTTGACCGAAGCGGATCGAGACGAAGTCGAACAAATAGTTGCCCAAGCAGCTAAAGCTCCCAAGCCACCGAGCCAATCAAAATATCTGAAGACTCCAATTGGCCAAGCAATACTTCGCTATTTCAACCTTAAGAAGTTGATCGAATAGTTTAGATCTTGAATATCGAATATCGAACAAGGAATTTCGAACAGCAGAAGTTTTTGATAGCAGAAGAGCAATATTTTTCACTTCGATATTCTGCGGTTCCTTGTTCTGCGGTTCTGCTGTTCATATTCTCTTCCACCTGGAATACACCGCTAACTAGGCACTATGCTCCAATGATCGGGAAAATGTGCTCTTTAATGTGCTCAACCACAGCCTTAGAGTATGCTTGGACCCGGTCGGCAATAGCTGGGTGGGTTTGCTTAGTTGGTCCCGAGAGAGTGGGATTTTGACCTAGTTCGGCTTGATGCTGCTGAACGAAAGGTTCAGGTAAATTGTCCGGAAGTTTAATTCCCTTCATTATGGCCCACGCTTGAGTCCAGGCGCGGGCTACATTCATCATGTTGTATCCACCTCCACCAAGGGCCACCCATTTGAGATCCCATGACTTCATCTCCTCTACGAGCTTGGCAAAACCATTGACAGTCAAATCCATGGTTGCCAAGGGGTCTGTGGTCAGAGAGTCCACTCCCAACTGGGTGACCAGCACATCGGGCTTGTATGCATGCACCAGTGGCGGCACCACTTCCAGAAAAACTGAAAGATACAAATCGTCATCCGTACCTGGCGCCAGTGGCACATTTACCGCATAACCCATCCCTTTTCCCTTGCCCATCTCATCCGGATATCCAGTGCCGGGAAACAACGTTTGGCCGTGCTGGTGGAGAGATATGGTGAGTACTTGATCGGTATCATAAAATGCTGCTTGAACTCCGTCGCCGTGGTGGACGTCCACATCTAGATATAACACCCGCAATCCGTCCTGTACCATTTTGGCAATTCCCACGGCGGGATCATTCAGATAACAGAATCCAGAGGCCCGACTTTTCATGGCATGATGCAAGCCGCCACCGATATTAAAGGCAATTTTCCTATTTTCCTCCCTGATCTGGCGAACGCATTCGAGAGTCGCACCAGTGACCAGTAAGGACCAATCGTATAAGCCGGGAAATACAGGATTGTCACCGCTTCCCAACCCATATTTCCAACCCTGCGGAGGGGCTTTACCATCATTGGCCTCTTTCAGAATTTGGAGATAATCTTGGGAGTGAACCAGGAGTAGGTCTTGTTCGTCAGCTTCCCGGGCTTCAATCCATGGATCTTCGGAAGTCTCAAAGAGCCCATAGGCGGAGATCAGATCCATGGTCAACTGGAGCCGTTCTACTTTCAAAGGGTGCTGAGGCCCATAGCTGTGATGGCTGAAATCTTTACTAAAGACGAGAATTTGTTCCCTAGCGTCACCCATAACCTTCTCCAGTCATTGCAAAAATATCTCAACTCGCCGATTGAGAGCTCGACCCTCCACAGTAGTGTTGTCTGCTACAGGCAGGGATTCACCGTATGGTTTGCTCTCCAACTGGTTGCCATCTAGGCCCTGTTCAGTCAGCCACTCCGCCACCGCTTGGGCTCGCCGAAGTGAAAGCTCCAAATTATACTCTTGAGTGTGAGTGGAGTCGGTGTGACCCTTGATGACAATCTTTTCGTATGGATGCGTCTGGATGGCAGCCCAGCATTTCTCCAGTCTTTCTTCTGACTCTGGGGTGATTTCGGCAGAGTCTGTGGCAAAATATATTTCAGGTAGAACCGCAGGGGCTCCCTCTTTTTCCAGAGATTCCTCCCGACCAATTTCTTCCATGGGCACACTCAGGTCGGCCCCGTAAATAGACTTGACCAAGGCGTCCAGCACCGGCACCTCACAGTTTGGCCCCTGTCGGTCAGTAACGCGGCTTCCATACCAACTCCCCTTCATAACACCTCTCTCGTACCAGAGGCCATTTAATTGGTCACCTTCAGTAGATAGTACCATGAAGGCAGTGCCCGCGTTCGGTCCGTCCTCCCACCAGCGAAACTTTAGGATGCGACCGTTGGTTCTGCCAGAGAGCAATCCATTGTCAGCTTCGTAACAACCTACAACATAGGTATCGCTTTGCTCCAGACGCATAAGACCGTAATTGCCCGAGTAGATTCCTTGGATAGGCTTCTTTTGGGGTAGTGCATCTAGGACCTCCCCATAACCCTCCAGTTCCATGAGCTGGGTGTGGGAGGAATTTCCCCAATTAGAAAGTATCGCCAGTTTCAACCAATGGACTTCGGTAGGCTTTTGGAAGGTGAATACTTTTCGCTTCCCCTTCTTCGCTTCCCCACTGAGTATTAGATCCACGACCTCATGCTTGGACGTAGCCGAGCCATAGAGGGAGAAATGCCGCGCTGAGATCCCGGGGAAATTGGACTCTTCAGCACCGGTGTTATCAATAACAAAAGAGGCAAGTACGCACCTACGTGGCAGCTCTATGAGAAACTCATTGGGATAAGGATAGCCCTTGGCGCTGCTCCATCCTGTGAGATTGGAGCCATCTACAAGGGCCTGGGCGTTCCATCTTCCACCGTACTGAGTTGTTGCTGACAGAACCAAGCCGCCACTGTCGAGATCGAGTAGATCATCATCTTCGCCAGCCTGCAAAGGGGCTGAGGCGAGAATCACAATCAGCACTAAAGTCCACATTCGCCAGGCACAAGCAAGCGGACGCCCTGTGCTCAATCGATCCATGGAAGCCTCGTTTACTGAGATGAACTATTGTCCACCAGGAATTTGTGGACGGCTATAAACCAGTTTCCCTCTGTCTCTAGCAACTATTGGTGCAGCTTCTTGACGAGCTCCGCCACCCGGGCACCCAGCTTGAAGCCGTTCTTCCTGGCACTTGCGTCCGGAGCACCCAAGCAGGCCACACCATAGTGACCTGTTGCACTCATGGGATCACCAACAATGATCATCCCGTAGATTAGCATGGCATGAATAATGGACATCATGGTGGTCTCTTTCCCTCCAGAGGCATCACCACCGGTAGCAAAAGCAGCACCGATTTTATTTTCTGTTTTCCTCCGCACGGAGACAAAGTCGTCGAAAACCTTCTTCAGTTCTGCTGCCATTGCGCCAAAGTAGACAGGTGATCCGGCAATAATCCCATCCGATTCAACAAAATCTTCTCTTTTTATCTCTTCGGTGGAACGTAGCAGGCAGCGAACACCCTCTACAGACTCAACTCCGTCGCTCACAGCCCGAGCCAGCTTGTGAGTATTTCCTGTCCGGGAATAGTAGCTGATTTTCGGATGAGCACTAATTAAAAGAGAACAATAAGCCATGTCCACCAGTTGATCTGGAGCCATAGTCGCAATCTCAGGCAGTATAGACCAAAGCGTTTCATTTTTACAATGACCAAACAAACTAGGCACTATGCACTAAGCACTAGGCACAGGAGGACGATGCGGGGACACGGAGAAAGGGCGAGAAGGGAATTAGGGGTGAGACGACAGAAAGACAGCTGGCAGACGTTTTAACTAGACACTAGGCAGTAAGCACTAAACACTTTGGTAATTTCGGATTGCGAATTTGACAAGGCATAGGGAATAGAGCATGGGGCATAGAGCAAGGAGCCAGTCTTTAATTTCGAAATTCGAATTTCGAAATTTTGACGTCTGTCTTCTGTCGTCTGACTTCTACCTCTTACAAGAAGTGACAGCGCAGCGTAGTGACGGCGAAGACTTATGGCAGCGAAGCGTAATGACCGTAAGCTTTGGTGCCTAGTGCGTAGTCCCTAGTGCCTAGTTGGAACCATAACTACTCATTGGGCATCCGCCTTTTCCATGGCCAGGTCGGCCAAGAATTGGAAGACCTCAGGGCCTTGAAGATCAGCTGCTTTCTCACCTTGGGCATACTGGATGACCCAGGCAAGATCTAAGTCTTTTTGAGGGGAGAAAGTACCTTTCCTGAGGCCAAGGGAAAAACTGTCCTCGTCGAAAAAGACAGGATCCTCGAATACTGTAGCCTTCCCACCGTTGGTTTTTGGCCTGGCAAAAATTTGCAGATCATGCTCCAGTATACCTAGAGATACTGGCTGGAAGTCCAAGAGTTCAAAGAAGAGGTCGAAAGATTCCTGGACCTTTTCTAAGGATTTTTGCTCCAGAGCCTGACGACCATCTGCCACCAGCACCGCGAGATCATCCCTGGTGTAGGTGAGGTCCAGCAAAGCCACAGCGCTATCATGTATTCGCTTGAGTGACTCTTTGCCCTTACTGACGATAACATCCTGGTCATTCATTACCTTTTTTATGTTCTTGAAGCTGAACATCTCTTTCCACTCAGGACTTTTGCGCAAAGCTACATCCTCTACGGTAGTGTGGTAAATTGGCAGTTCGTTGTCGAAGACCAGGACCTCCATGTTTTCGCCCTCTAAGGGGCGCACGTAAAGATGCAGATCTCTGGCCTTCTTGTACTCGAGACCAGTCATATCGATTAATTCCTGGGTAGACCGCTTGTCCAAACGTCTCTGTCCGGGAGTTTCCCTAATTGTCGCGCTAATCTTTCGCAAAAGGCTATCAAGTTTGATTTTTGCTTTAAGGTTTTCTTTGAAAGACATGGCAGGGGTCTCCTCTGGAGCATTTTAGATTGCAGATTTTAGACTTAAGATTTGAACCGTACCATTCAAGATTGAATACTTCGCCTTTAAGTCGCAAGTTTTGTAAGCCTCCAGCAATCATCATAAATCTTCAATCTACGATCTAAAATCTAGAATTAATTGTTTACTATACTCTCATGATAGCAGGAATTAAAGTTGATTTAGTCAACTACCTGCAGGCGAATCATTAAAGTAACAAGAATATTGGACTTTCGCCGTTGAAGTGCTATCCTTCTTCTAAACCTTTTGCCGACCGAGGAAAAATGAATGAGGAAGATTAGCTTGTTGAAAAACAGCATACAAGACTATGCCTGGGGATCAAAGACGGCTATTCCCGAACTTCTTGGCCAAGGAGGGCCAGCGGAAAGGCCTCAGGCAGAACTCTGGATGGGTGCCCACCCTAAGGCGCCGTCACTAGTTTACTGTGATGGTCTTTGGAGGTCTTTGCTCGAGGTTATTGCTGAAAATCCACAAGAAGTTCTGGGGAGAGATACAGCCCATAAGTTTTCTAATAAACTCCCCTTTTTGTTCAAATTACTTGCTGCAGCGAAGCCACTGTCAATTCAGGCACATCCGAACCAAGGGCAGGCCAAGGAGGGCTTTATTCGGGAAAACGAGATGGGCATACCTCTAGAGGCGGTCAACAGAAACTACAGAGACGACAATCATAAACCGGAGATAATCTGCGCCTTGACGCCATTCTGGGCCGTGAACGGTTTCCGACAGGTAAGGGAGATACTGAGATTGCTAGGAGAGATTCAGGTCCCAGGTCTGGTGGAAGGGCTATCATTTCTGCGGGACCATTCTAGCCGGCAGGGGTTGAAGAAATTTTTCAATCACCTGATGACCATGGAGAAGGCCAAACAGTCCAAGATTGTGAAAGAAACAGTGGCTTTTGCTGAAAGGCGGAAAGAGCAGGAGCCAGTCTGGACCTGGGTTGCCAAACTAAATGAGGAGTATCCGCTGGATGTGGGTGTTCTCTCTCCGGCCTTCTTGAATCTGGTAAAGCTTGAGCCGCAACAAGCCATGTATTTACCTGCAGGTGAACTTCATGCCTATCTCGAAGGTGCGGGCATTGAATTGATGGCAAATTCTGATAACGTTTTGAGAGGTGGACTGACGGCCAAACACATAGATGTGCAGGAGCTCTTGAGCATTCTAAATTTTACAGAGATAAACCTGACTATCCTGCAACCTCAGAAAGTTGCCTCCGGCGAGGCCTTTTACCCAACGGGGACGGCGGAATTTGTCCTTTCCATAGTTGAAGTAAGTGGCAGGTCTCCATTCCTGGGTGCTCTAAAACGCAGCGTGGAAATGATGATCTGTACAAAAGGTGAGGCTAAGATCACGGATCTAGGGGACGGCGAGACCACAGGTTTAACCAGAGGCACCTCCATTATTGTCCCTGCAGCAGTGGAGCAGTACCGCATCGAGGGAGAGGCTACTCTCTACAAGGCCGCAGTTCCGCTGTGAAGAGGCATAGAGCATAGGGCAGAGGGTTCAGCAGGCAGGAGGCAGCGGACAGCAGGCAGCTGCAAAAACTAGGCACTAGACACCTCAGGGCGACACGGTGAAACGGCGAGACGGAGATTTGAGGTCAGAGTTCAGAGATCGGAGGTCAGATGGTTCAAAGGGGCGGCAGCTCAGATATAGTCAATTTTGACTGCTTTGCTACTGAATTCTGGATTCTGACTACTGTCTCCTTGCTTTTAAATTCG
>WOR8_10009903_pt1 | contig 10493 bp, 7 predicted proteins | sample DeeMarSeWOR38_10_FD_19890 | JGI IMG/M metagenome (IMG submission 19890)
AGCTCCAGCGGAAAATAAGCCGGCATAACGCCAATCACTGGACGGTCCAATTCTTTTTCATACGCTTTGATCGTATCAGAAACATTGGTGATTACATCATGGAAAGATTGAAACATAGAAATCGCTCCAAGCTCGGAAGTATTTATGTAACTTATCTACCGATAATAATATTTGAATCCGAAGCACGAAATCCGAATTCCGAAACAAATTCTAAATCAGAATTATCCAATGTCCCAAACTAAAAGCGACCGAACAGACCATTTCCTGGTTCAGTAAGTGCATGTTTTAGTCATTGAAAATTCGAATTTGTTTCGGATTTCGATATTCGTATTTCGAGTTTATTTTCTGCCCGTGAATAATGAGATTTTTTAAGTATGTCTCAAAAATGATGTGAATCACTGACACTTTAAAAAACTGGGGCAGAAAATATTACCATTTGTAGTCTTCCCGCTCGATAATCGTCGCCACGCCCTGGCCACCGCCGACGCAGGCATTGGCACAACCGTAGCGGCCGCCCTTCGCTTCCAGGATGCGGGCCAGTGTGCGGCGGATTCCCGTGGCGCCCAGGGGATGACCGATGGCCGTCCCACCGCCCATCACATTAACGGTTTCCGGGTCAAGGCCCAGCTCCGCAATGCAGTTGAGCGCAACAATGGCAAAGGCCTCGTTTATTTCCCAGAAGTCGATGTCCGAGGCTTTTAACCCGGCTTTGTCGAGGGCTTTCTGGCTGGCCGGCACCGGACCGTGCCCCATGATGGTGGGATCCACCCCGGCAAACCCGATGGAGCGAATGGTGGCCAGCGGCTTGATGCCTTTCTTTTTGGCGGTATCTTTGGACATCAGCACCATGGATGTGGCGCCGGCGTTTAACGGCGAAGAGATACCGGCCGTGATGACACCGTTTTTCTTAAATGCCGGTTTGAGGGAGGCAAGGCCTTCCAGGGTCGAGTCCCCGCGCACGGCCTGGTCTTTGTCCACCACCATAGAGGAACCATCGCCCTGCTCGGCTTCAATGGGCATAATTTCACCGTCAAAGAAGCCGTTATCCTGGGCGGCGGCGGCGCGCTGGTGGGAGCGCAGGGCCCATTTGTCCATATCTTCTTTGGAATAGTCGGTCTGGGCAAACAGTTTTTCAGCCGTCAGCCCCATATTCATGGCCGTCATCATGTCCCAGTGCTGGTATTTCGGATCCAGGAACAGGGTCATGTTGGGCACGATGACGCCCCTGTCGGTCAAGTATCCGCCCATGGGCACCCGGGTCATGTGCTCCATGCCGCCAATCATTACAATATCGGCAAATTCCTGGGCAATTTCCATGAACCCGATGTGTATACCGGCCATGGCCGAGCCGCACTGCTGATCAACGAATTTAGCTGCAATGGTATTGGGCAGGTTGGCCAAAAACAAGGGTGTCCGGCCACCGTACGCCCATTGTTCGCTGACGCCCGTGGCGCAGCCCACTAAAAAATCATCGATTTCCGCCGGTTCGACACCGCTGCGCTTGATGACTTCCGGTAAAATTTTGGCCAGCAGCTCATCGGCTCGCAATTTACAGAACCAATCCCGGGCCGGATCATTGGGTCTGGAACGGGATTGGGCGGTTCTCAAATATCCGGCAATGACGACTTCTTTCATGACATACCTCCCTGGTTAGTTGATTAAGTTTGTTGAGTTGAATAAGTTGATTAAGTTAGCTAAGCTAACTGGTTACCTTTATTACTAAATCAACCAGTCAACCAATCAACCTAATCAACTAAATTTTATTCCTGATAAAATGTCTTTCCGGATTCGGCCATTTCTTTGATCAGATCCGCCGGTTTGAAGCGCAGCCCGTATTGCGCTTCAAGGGCCACCAGCTGTTCATAGACATTTTTAATTCCCCACTTGTCGGCATAGCGCAGAATGCCGCCCCGGTAAGGGGGAAAGCCGGTACCGTAAATCATCGCCAGATCCATATCCTGGGGACGATCACAAATGCCCTCTTCGATCATCAAAGCGGCTTCATTGATGCCCAGCGCCAGCATCGCATCGATGACCGCTTGTGGCGACATTTGCTTGGGGGACACGTTGTTGTCTTTGAGATATTTCTGGACCGCATCGACAACCACCGGATTGGGAACCGGCTGGCCGCCGCTGTAATCGAAATAACCGGCACCGGTTTTGCGCCCGTAGCACCCGGTCTGATAGATGACCTCGGTGAGCGGATGCACCTTGTAGCGCTCCCCCAATCGCTTCTCAAAGGTTTTGTTGACGTGATAGTTGATGTCGATGCCGGTGAGATCCGCCAGGGTGGCCGGCCCCATGGGCATGCCGAATTCTAGCATGGCCGTTTCAATGGTCGCACCGTCCACGCCGTCGGCCGACAGATAGACCGCCCCGCCGAAAAGTCCGCCCAGCTGGCGTGACACGTAGAATCCGGGGCCGTCATTGACGACGATGGGTATTTTTTTGATGGCCCGGGCAAAGGCCACGCTGGTCGCCAGGGTTTGATCGGATGTTTTTGCGGCACAGATGATTTCCAGCAGCATCATGCGATGGGCCGGATTGAAAAAGTGCAGACCGATCATCCGTCCGGGGTCATCCAGGATGGCCGCCATTTCGGTTATGGGCAGCGCCGATGTGTTGGTGGCAAAAATCACGTCCGGCCGGCAGATGCCCCCGAGCTTTTTCCAGATGTCCTGTTTGACCTGCATGTCTTCCAGAACCGCCTCGATGATCAGGTCGATGTCTTTCAAATCCTCCAGAACGGTTGTGGTGGTCAGCTGATTTTCGAGCATCTTCTCGAGATCAGCCGGTTTCATTTTCTTTTTCTTGATGGGGTATTCAAAGGTCTTGCGAACCGACCCGACGCCCTTTTCCAGGGCCGCATCGCTGATATCCCACAAGACGGTTTCAAAATCACCCTTGAGCAGCAGGTTGACGATTCCGGACCCCATCACACCGCCGCCGAGCATGGCCACTTTTTTGATTGTGGCCGGCTCGAGTCCCTCGATGCGGGGCAGCCTGCCGGCAGCACGGGTGTTGAGAAAAATGCCGATCAAATTTTTGGCCACGTCGGACACGGCACAGTCGGCAAACAAATCGGCTTCCCGTTTCAGGTCCGCATCGATGTCGTAGCTAAGGCCTTTGTCAATGGCTTCCACTGCTTTAAAAGGCGCAATATACCCCTTGGCCTGGGCAGCGGTCATCGCCTTGGTGAAATCCATCATGGCCTTTTTTTCGGCCGCACTGGGAATCCAGTGGTGGCGGTTGCGGGTGGTCCGCATTCTGATATTCAACTCTTTCGAGACAAAGCGCCCGGCGGCTTTCACCGCAGCATCAACAAGGCTGTCAGGATCGGCAACCTCGTCCACCAATCCCCGCTGCTGGGCCACTTCGGCCTTAATGGGTTTGCCGATGGTAATCATCTCTAACGCATACCGTAAGCCGATCAGGCGTGGCAGGCGCTGGGTGCCGCCGGCTCCCGGGATAAGCCCGATCTGAACCTCTGGCTGGCCCAGATTGACGCCTTTGACCGCCACGCGATAATGACAGCACATGGCAATTTCCAGGCCGCCGCCCAGGCAGTTGCCATTGATGGCCGCCACCACGGCCTTGGGACCGGTTTCGATGTGGTTCATAAATTTCATGCCCTCCATCATCCCCGCTACGAGCGCATCTTTGTTCTCGACCTTCTGCACTTCGGTGATATCCGCACCGGCGATGAAATTTTTCCCCGTTCCGGTCAACACGATGGCTTTCACCGCTTCATCACCATAGGCCTCGCCAAAGGCCTCCGCCAGATCGGCGCGAAACTGGGTCGACAGCTGATTCACCGGCGGATTGTTCATGATTCACCGGCGGATTGTTCATCGTGAATACAGCCACATTGTCCCTGATTTCCACCTGGATGGTCTGGTAGTCTGTTTTCATACCTCTTTCCCCCTATGTTCTCTGTTAGCTATATGTTTTTGGCATGCAGTTTATCATATTTCACCAGATGACAGATGTCAGAGGACAGATGACAGAAAACAATACGGAAAGTTCAGAATTCTCCTTTTTTCCTCTGTCGTCTGACTTCTGTCCTCTGTCCTCTTAGGATAGACACCTGAAACCTTCTAATAGTTTACAAATAGCCATTAACTGCCCTTTTTGGCCGCGTCCTCCTCCCGTAATACTTTTCGAAGGATTTTACCCACCGCGGATTTGGGCAGATCATCACGAAATTCGACTATTTTGGGGGCTTTGTAGGCGGCCAGCTTTTCTCTGCAAAAACCGATGATGTCCTCCTCGCTGAGGGTCTCCCCTTTTTTAACCACCACAAATGCCTTGACTGTCTCTCCCCTGTACTCGTCCGGAATTCCCACCGTCACCGCATCGGCGACCTTGGGGTGCCGGTAAAGCACCTCGTCGACTTCCCGGGGATAGATGTTGTATCCCCCGGCAATGATCATGTCTTTTTTGCGGTCCACGATGGCAAAGTAGTCGTCCTCGTCCTGCACGACGATGTCGCCGGTACACAGCCAGCCGTTTTTCATCTGCCCGGCGGTTTCCGCCGGGTTGTTCCAGTATTCTTTCATGATCAGCGGGCTGCGGATGATCAGTTCCCCCGGCTCACCCCGGTTCACATCCTCTTGGCCGCTTTCGATATCGACGACCCTGACATCGGTATCCGGAAAAGGGATGCCTATGCTGCCGGCTTTGCTCATGCCCAGCAGCGGATTGGCAATGCCCAGGGAGGTGGTTTCGCTCATTCCCCAGCCTTCGCCATAGTTGATGCCCATGTCCTGGGTCTGATCGATAAGCTCCGTGGGCAAAGGGCCTCCGCCGCTGTTGAACAACCCCAGCTTTTTACCCAGTTCCAGTTCCGCGGACCTGGGATGGTTGATGACCGCGTTGATCATGGTCGGAACGGCCGGGAAAAAGGTAATCTGTTTGAAATTGGCCAGAATACCCATAAACTCATCAATTTCAAAGCGCGGTACCAGGATCTGGGTGGCACAATTAAACATGCCCCAGCTCAAGACGACAATGGTGCCGTATACATGAAAAAACGGTAAGAGGGCCATGACATTGCGTTTTTCCGGAGGCGTCAGACCTGTAAAAGCGGACCCCCACAGGGAGCATTGCATGGTGGCGGCAACCAGATTGCCATGGGTGAGAACGGCTCCTTTGGGCAAACCGGTGGTCCCGCCGGTAAACTGGATCAGGGCCGGGTCCTGCGGCGATATGTCGATGCGGGGCAAAGGGGTGTCGGATGAATTTTCCAGCAGCCGGGAGAAATGATGCCACCCTTGCTCCAGTTCCAATTCCTCGGGCGTGCTCTGGCCGAATCCGTCGATGTAATCGGTCACCCGGGTAACGACCACCCGGGGGATGTCCACTTCCACGCAAAGGGGCCGGATATGGGGCAACACCATATCAAAGGTAAAAAGTGTCGAAACACCCGTGTCGGCGGTCAACCCTTTGAGCTCATCCACCGTGTACATAGGATTCAGGTTGACGACCACGGCTCCCAGATTCAATGCGGCATAATAAGCGATGATGTACTGGGGGCAATTGGGCAGGTGGAGCCCGATGCGATCACCCTTTTTAACGCCCAGCGCTCCCAGGGCAGCGGCCATCAGGTGAACCTGCTGCCGGAGCTCCCAGAAGGTAATTTCGGTGCCGTAGAAATTGGTGGCCGGTTTGTCCGGAAAACTGTTGGCCGGAATGTTTAGAAAGTAATGGGCGGGAACGCGCGGGTAACGAATGGTCAGCGGAACATTGTAGTCGTAATGGCGCTGCCAGGGTCTACTTTCCATGAAACACCCCCATTGTTTGAAACTGACGGTTTGTAGATACGTGTATTGCTGTTTTGTCATTCCGGGCTTGACACGGAATCCAGTCTCTTTTCAGCTGTGAGGGTATCTGGATGCCGGATCAAGTCCGGCATGACAAACAGACGTTGACAGCAATTTTTCAACGACAACATAGCAATGAACTTAGTCAACTTATTAAACTTAATCAACTCAATCAACTCTTTACTAACCTATAGTCCCCCAAAGCCCTCATCTGCAATTTCGATGGCGGCAGCACACCCGCTCTGGATGGCATCCATTTTTCCCAAAGTCTGCGCAAGCTCGGTCTGAATGAAAAATTCGGCGGTTTTGATTTGTCCTTCGTAAAAGGCGATATCCTTCTTTTTCGATTTGGCGGCCAGCTTCTCGCTGGCCACCACCGCCCGCCACAGCAGCATCCAGGCCATGATGGTATCTCCCATGGCATACAAAAACGGTAGGGCATGGGCAAAGGCAGTCTTAAAATCCGCGGACATGGCCATCTGACCGATGTGCAGCGCCGTTTCACCCAGGCGGTTGGCAACCTTTTCAACTTTTTCGGAAATGTGGGCCAACCCGTCCATTTCTTTGGCCCGGGCCGCCATTGTTTGAATTTCTCCGAGGAAACTCATAAAGACGGCGCCTTTTTTCATGCCGATTTTACGCGCCAGCAGATCCATGGCCTGGATGCCGCTGGTACCCTCATAGATGGAGGTGATTTTACAGTCCCGGGCGTATTGTTCCACCAGGTAATCCCGGGTATAGCCGGCACCACCGAAAACCTGGATGGCCTGAATGCAGACCTCATGCCCCTTGACGGCCATATAGTCCTTGACAATCGGCGTTAGCATCGAAAACAGATCACCGAATTTCTGCTGTTCCTCGGCCGAATCGGTAATCATCGCCTGTGAACCGCAACGGGTCATGTAGTAAAAAAAGCTGCGCATGCCGTCGACATAGGATTTCATCCACAGCACCCTGGACCCGTTCCCGGGCGTAATTGACGGCCAGCAGATAGGCGGCGGAGGCATAGCTCAATGCCTGCAATCCGGTGCTCATGCGGGCGTGATTGATCATGTTGAACATAATCTTCATGCCCTCGCGCTCGGCGCCCAGCAGATATCCGATGCAGTTGCCTTTGCTGCCCAGCGCCATGCTGCAGGTGGCGCTGGCGTGGATGCCGTGTTTTTCCTCGACCCCCGAACAAACGATGTCGTTGCGATCACCAATACTGCCATCTGCATTGACAAAGTACTTGGGAACGATGAAAAGGGAAATACCCTTGGTCCCGGGCGGGTCGCCTTCTATCCGCGCCAGCACCGGATGAATGATGTTTTCAACCAGATCATGCTCCCCATTGGTAATGAAAATTTTATTTCCGGTCAGGCTGTAGGTTCCATCGTCATTGCGCACGGCCGTGGTGGTGAGCGCACCCACGTCAGAGCCGGCATCCGACTCGGTTAACAGCATGGTTCCGCCCCACCGGGCGGAGGTCAGTTTCTTTAGATAGGTTTCTTTTTGTTCTGCGGTGCCGTACAGATCAATCATAAGGGCGGTACCGTTGCCCATGGACGCATAACAAAACAGCGGCCAGTTGGCACCCAGAAAATATTCAGCGGCGGCGGCGGCCACGAAGGCCGGCGCTCCCTGCCCGCCTCTCTCCTCGGGTACGCCCAAATTGTTCCACTCGCCTTCTCTAATAAGTTCGAAAACCCGGTGGAAACTTTCCGGCACTTTCACAGCGCCCGCTTCGAATGTCACACCCTGTTCATCACCTTCGGCCATAAGCGGCAGCAGTTCCTTAATTGCCAATGCCCGGGCTTCGGTGAGAACCATGTCACAGGTCTTTTTATTAAATTCCCGGTAGGTCTCATGCTTCAATATCTCTTCACAATTCATTTGCTCCCAGATCACAAAGTCCTGGTCTCTGCGGTCGGCGACTTGTTGTGGCATTTTTTAGGCTCCTCGGTTCATTGGTTTTGCAGGTATGGTGTTTACTTGCTGGGTTAACGTGCAACGCGTTACATGAATAACATGTAGTATGTTGCACACAAATATCATTTATAATATTATAAAAAATTGTCAATAAAATAATTTTAATTTTTTTTATTGACAATTTTAAAAGCGGTGCGTTATGAACGGAATGATCAATGCGGCATGTTTTGATCGCTTGCCTTATCATCGCACCCGAGGGAATCATGAAGATTAGCCAACTGGTCAAGCGCACCGGTGTGCCCAAGGAAACCATCCATTTTTACATCCGCGAGGGTCTCCTGCGCAAACCCCGCAAGTCAGGTGTCAACTCCGCCGAATACAATGAAACCTACGTGGATCAGATTAAACTGATCAAAGACCTCAGAGACAATTATTACCTCCCGATCCCCGAAATAAAAAAAATCGTCAAGGATTTTCGCAAGCAATCGCCTTCTGATCAGGCGGTATCGCAATTTCGCAGCCGCTTCTTCCGCCCGGCCGATCGGCTATTTACCATTGAGATTAAAGGCCGGGAAACCTTTTGCCAGGCGACCGGTCTGGGCAAGAAATGGCTGGCCAGGGCGGAAGACTGGGGCGTGCTCACGCCGGACATCGTCGAGGACGGAGATGCGGTCTATTCGTCTGATGACGTTGCCATCGGCAAACTGATGGTGGACATGGACCGCCTGGGGTTCGGCCCCAAAGACGGGTATGATCCGGAGGATCTTCGCCATATTGCCGAATTCGTAAAAAAATTTCTGGTTGACGTCTTTAAGAAATACTATGAGAACAATCTGGAAAAATTGACATCCCAGGACTACGTTGAAAGGCACAGTCAATACCATGAAGTCATCAGCCTGTTTTTCTATCACCTGTATCGCAAATTTGTAAGCGATGCCACGGCGCAATTGCTTGAAGATCGTGAAAAATAAGAAAGGAGGTGACGAAGATAACAGGATAATGAGATCGTGTGTGATAACCCCAACCCGAGGAGGAAACGATGAACCGAATGAATCGATTGATTTTGTCCAGCCTCATTATTTTCTGCCTGTGCGCTTTCGGTCTTTCGCAGGCGGTGGCGGCCGGCGTTACCTTTAACGATCCCGCCAAAATATCCGACATGTCGGATTTTGATCCCAACAATCCGATCATTCCCGAAGGCGATACCATTAAAATCGCCATTGTCGCATCTTTTTCCGGCCCGGCTGCGCTCGTGGGGCAAATTTATTTCATTAGCGCCCAGTGGGCTGCCCACGACATCAATAAAAGGGGCGGTATCCTGGTCGACGGCAAGCGCAAAAAAGTGCAGATTATCAAAGCCAACCATGAGTCCAAACCCGCCATCGCCAAAAAGGTGTGCGAACGGATGGTGCTGCAGGAAAAGGTTCACGTCCTGTGGGGGACCAACGGCAGCCATCTGATGAAGGTCATCAACCAGGTGGCCGACAAATACAAGGTCATCGCCCAGTGCGCTGCAGCACTTTCCGATGAGCTTTATGACGCCAAGAATTTCACGCGCTACTCCTTCATGACAGATCGGACGGGCGGCCGCCTATTACTACAGCCAGCGCAATAAAGAAAAAAAATTCTATATCCTCTGCCAGGATTATCTGTTCGGTCATTCGATGGCCAAGGGCTTTAAAGACGGGTTGAAACAATACTATCCCGAAGCCGAAATCGTCGGCGAAGATTACCACAAGCTGTTTTTGACCGATTTTGCGCCCTATTTAACCAAAGTAAAGGCATCGGGTGCCGAAGTCATTTACACCGGCGACTGGATCCCGGACGCCGCCAACCTGCTCAAGCAGGCCCGCCAGATGGGCATTAACTTGCCCATCGCCAACACCTTTCTGGATGAGCCCAACATGCTGCATGCCGTCGGCGTGGAAGGAACCCAGGGGCTGCTCAATATCTCCCAGTATGGCGCCGAAAACCCGGCCTTCAAAACACCGGGACAAATCAAAGCCTATAAGGAGTGGAATAATTTATGGAAAAACAAGTGGACCGAACCCTGGAATACCCCACTATTTAAGCACCCCAGCGGAAACATCGGCTCCTACACCCAGCAAACCTACTGGCTCTTGAGCGTCATCGAAAGGGCCGGCAGCACCGACCCTGAAAAGATCATCAAAACCTGGGAGGGAGACGCCTTCAGGATGATGAACGGCAAGGTCGTGACCATGCGCGCCAGCGATCACAAAGTCATTCAGAACCTACATGCCGTCGAGTATGTGCCGCCGGAAGAGCAGAAGCAATCCTTTAACATCGAGCCCTATCACTGGTACGAAGGCTGTTCGAGTGCCGGACCCGTCACGCTTATCCCGGCCGATAAGATCATGCCGTTGCTGGATCCGGAGCTGAAGAGATGATTTGGTTTTCGTCCGTGGTTGGTTGTCAGTTGCAAACATCAATGACGACAATCCTTGCACGACTTGCCCCTCTATTTTCCGGGGGCAGGTCGTGCAGGGAAATTTGACAAAAGGTTGCCTAAAAGGAGCTGAATTTCAGGTATTTGGATATTGGCTGGTTCAGCTCATTTTAGGCACTCTTTTATATTATCTGGGGAGGATGATTATATGGATCCTGTAACCGCGATGTATGTGGCCCAGGGTATCCACGGGCTGGCCTATGGCATGGTGCTCTTTCTGGTGGCATCCGGCCTGACGCTTATTTTCGGCATGATGGGGATATTGAACCTGGCCCATGCCTCCTTTTTCATGC
>WOR8_10009855_pt1 | contig 10491 bp, 13 predicted proteins | sample DeeMarSeWOR38_10_FD_19890 | JGI IMG/M metagenome (IMG submission 19890)
TAGCATGCGGGTATCTCCCTGATTTTCATTGCTGTGAGCTTGAGTACGTCCCTTGCCTGTTTGACTTCCGCTTGCTGCTACCTGATGTTCAATACTCAATTTTGCGGTCCCTGTATCTATGTAATTGTCTAGTTATTACAGTGATTTGGGGCTTTGAACTAATGGTATAACACGCTCCTTGTGCTGTCAACACTGTGTTGATTGATTAAAGTCGCAACACCCGTTCAGTATTTTGGTAATTTTCTTTAATCTTCTCGGTAATTTAGTGAGAAATACTGGTCAAGCACCTAAAAATATGCGTATGTCCCAAGAATCCTTGATTCCAAGCATAGATTTTTGAGACATAGCGGCTCAGCGGTTATTAATTCGGCTTGCCCGCAGGGTGGCTTGGATAGATCAAGACAGGAGACATGACAGTTAGCAGTACAACCCATTACAGGCTTGAACGTACCATCAACCTGCTTTCGGACAAAGGGCAGCGGTAATCCCTCGCAGTGAGGGATGCCCGGGGAGTCACTTTCAACAGCAGAAAGCTCCTGGCAGGTGGCATAGGTCATACCTCTTGCTTCAATCAATTCCTTTACTCTATGGTGGAAGTCAAGCCTCAAGTCCTTGCGCAGGCGATAGCCACCGCCCGACCAGTGTGACTCGTAAGTGTATTCCTGTTCAAATTTCCTGGCTGCCAGTGGCGACTGGCTGTGGATAATCTTGTATATTCGCTGCCATATACTTGTACCTTCATGACTGCCTGACGGAGAGCGCTTCTTGGATAGCCTGCCGGTGCTGGCGATGATATGCTTGGCTCCTGTCGCAGCGAAGATATCAACCAGCCCCGCTATTTTTTCAAACCAGGAATCGCCGTAAAGAGCCTGGAATAAATGGACCAGAACTGGGTCGAGGCGGATGACGATGTTTATTCCCATACCGGATAGCTTGCCAGCAGTATCTACCCGGGCATCGAACGAAGGCGCCCCTGGTGATAAAAGCTTGAGAACTTCGGGCGTCCCTTCTATGGTCATAGCTATAAATTTGGGCTTGTACACGATAAAGCCGGGCAACTCCATAAGAAATGAGGGGTCGCCTTTGGTAGTGATGTAAAAAGAGACACCGTAGTCCATAATAAGCCGTATAAGCCTTTTGACCTCCCGCTTCAATTCAGGTGTGTCCTGGCAGGGGTCGGATATATTGGACAGGGAAATCGGCGGGCATAAAATCAGCTTCTTCAGGTCCTTCTCCACCAGCTCCGGAAGATTGTTATAAATCAGGTTATCCTCGGAGTAGTTGGAGTATATAGCTTCCCTGGCATAGCAGTAGATACAATCATGGATACATTGGTTGGGACCCGCCGGCGTGACATTGATAATCCAGCAGTGGAAGCACTTCCGTTCCCGATGAGAGTAAGGAAAATCATGGAAGGTCGAGCCTTTCTTGGCTATTAGCTTGACTGCCACAATCCTATTTTAGCAGTTTAGCTAATTAGTTAACTCGCAAATGGATTCCAGGGACACTATACAAGTTAAGCTTGCTGATAACTAGGCGCTCACATCCCAGGCTCGAGAAGCTCGAAGCCGCTCTGCTTATCCCGGACACGCGTTAGCTTTGCACCGAGTATTTCATAGAGGATGACCTCTCCTACGAGCCAGATGGTGACGCCCTGTCGCAGGCACCCGGTCACGGTCCGCCCCGCCCGTCCCAAAGAAGCATGGATATGTAGAGTCGGCTTTCCATTCTTATTGGGGGCAAGCACGCCTACTCCCACTACCTCACGGGCTCCATCAATAGGTAGGAGCACAGGTTCCGGCGGCATTTCCTTCGAACTCCTCGGGCCGACAACGATGTCGCCACTCCCAACTCCTCCTACCAGGATAGCCTGCCCCACCGATACTCCCTTTTCCTCGGCAAAACGCTCGATACATTCGGGTACCACATCGCCGTCCTCAAGCCTTATAACGAAAACCCGGCCAGTCCGACCTTCACATGCTTTCATTGAAAACTTCCTTTATGAGGCCAAGTGACAACAATGCTTAACCCAAATAGAGATCAGCTACTATATCACCAAGTCGTCAATTTCTTTCCCGGCAACTACCTCATGCCAGCTAACAAGAATAGCAAGTTATTCTTTAACCTCTACCGGAGTGTCCGCGAAGTAATCAACAACGGCGTACACCTTTCACCAGATTCGTCACTCCAAGTTTAATGAACAAAATTAGCGACGACGAAATACCAGTTTCTATTAATGGTGACGGTAGTAGTGGCATTATAGGCATCGGCAATAATGTCTACATTGGTAACCCAAGCACCAAATTCGTAGCCCCTATCAGCCTCCGCTACCAAGTTAAGGACTGTTCCCGCGGGATAGCGAAAGAGCCCTTCGCCGGGGGTGGTTACTGTGCCCCCTGTTGTGCTGGAGATTTTAATGGTGTACTGAGGAATAATATTACCGCTACATCCCGCCATCACTACAGCTAACACCACTATTATCAGAAAGATACAGGCTCTTTTCACCATATGAACCCCCGAAATACTATTGTAACACCATTGCAGGAATCGTCAAAAGACTGCGGTATCTGTAACCTATCATAGATTTAAAAGGAGCCACAAGATATTTCAGCGGACAATCAGCCAATATCTCGGTCCAAGTGGCAAAGTAACTTTCACCATACTCCTCTTCCTCCAAGAGAGAATCATGATTCATGCAGTTAACGACAAGCAGGTAAGTTCCGTTACCAGGAGTTCCAGAGCCAATTTATCGCTATATTTGCCAGTTTTGATGGCTAAATCGGTTTCCAACAGCTTATCATAAGCCCGTTTTACACCCTCAAAGTCATACAGCTTTGCCTGGCTCAGCGTCTTGTCCAAGCCATAGCCTGCTTTGAGCCCCAGCCTATCCTGGATCTGCAGACGTGACAACCCCTTTGGCAAATCTTTAGCCTGGGCTATCAACCGGAATTGCCTGGTTATCATGGTCAGGATGTGAGTTGGCTGCATGCCCTCATGATACAAACGATGCAGCAGCTGCTGGGCCAACTGCGTCCGACCTTCCGCCACAGCATCCACCAAGGCAAAGATGTTAACTTCCTGAACATGGCTCACCAGCTGTCGGACATCACCTTCGCTGATGGGACGCTCCTGGCCATAAAGAAGCAGCTTCTGGATTTCACCATTCATGGCCCATAAATCCCCGCCTATGAGTTCAGCAAGTAAATCAACGGCTTGAGGATCGATATCGCCACCCTCTTCATTTACCCGTTGTCGTATCCAGGCTTTTAAATTATTACCTCGCAGCAAGGGGAAAGTCCGTACTTCAGCTAATGGTGAAATCTTCTTTAACAGAGGATTGCTCCCTTTTACATCCTCATCAACCAGCACCAGCACTGTGGTTTCGGGCATTTGCTCGATGTAAGGCGCCAAGTCTTCCCATTCCCCCAACCCATTCCTCGATTTGCCTTTGCCAGACCGCCTTTTACCTTGATTCACCTCAAAGCGTCCTAATAAACCATCGGCTATAACCAGGCGGTACGAAGATAAAAACGGAGCAGTGTCACATTTATTTCTGAGCTCACTTAAAGTCAGCTGCTTTCCCTCCAGTCTGGTAGTGTTAGTTGCAACCGCCTCCCTGTCACCCAGACCGTCTTTAATTTTATCTACAGCCTGGTTAATGGAAAAATCGTCCCGACCATATAGAATGTAGAACATTTCCCTCGTATTTTACCACAGCACCAGCTTTTCCTAGCACAAGCTCAAAATCAAAATGTGCTAGGATATAATCATGAAGGTTGCCATTATCGGCATACCTAAGAGCGGTAAAACGACTATCTTTAATGCCCTAACCAGAGGTAAGGCTGAAGTAACTGCTTATTCCTCTACGCTGGCTCCCAACACCGGCGTGGCCAAGGTGCCTGATTCCCGACTAGCGGTGCTGGAGGGCATATTCCAGCCCAAAAAGACTGTCCCCGCAGAGGTGAGCTACACAGATATTGCCGGTTTCATCAAGGGTTTCGGCAAAGAGGGAGTCGAAGGGGAATTCTTAAACTACCTAACTACTGCCGATGCCCTGCTCCAAGTAGTCAGGGCTTTTGAAGACAACAAGGTCCCTCATCCTGAAGGCAGCACAGAGTCCAAGCGAGACATAGCTTCCTTAGATTTAGAACTTACCATTTCCGATTTAGCTATTATTGAGAGAAGGCTCGAAAGACTGGAGACAGGTTTAAAAGCTGCTAAAGCTGTAGAACGGGAGTCCCATTTAAAGGAGCAATCCTTATTACAAAAGGTGAAGGTGGAATTAGAGAAGGATATACCGATAAGACTGCAAAGTCTGGCTAAAGAAGAACTCAAAATGTTATCCAACTATCAATTTCTTACCGCCAAACCTAGGAGAGGAACAAATATCACAGGCTTCTCAACTGGAAGGTGAGATAAGCTCTCTTTACCCGCAGTTTGCCGTGGTAGCGCTCTGCGGCAAGCTGGAGATGGAGCTGGCCCAGCTCAACGACGATGAAGCTCAGGAATTCCGTGAAGCTATGGGGCTGAGTGAACCGGCACTTGGCCGGGTTATCGACCTTTCCTATAGTCTGCTGGGACTGGTTTCTTTCTTTACCACAGTTTCCTCCGAGCTAAAGGCATGGACTATCCCCATCGGAACTCCGGCTCCGAAAGCGGCAGGGAAGATCCACTCCGATATAGAAAGGGGATTTATCCGGGCTGAGGTTATCAGCTACAGTGACCTGGAAAACTGCGGTAATATAGCGGAAGCCCGTAAAAGAGGTCTGCTGAGGACAGAAGGTAAAAATTATATCGTCCAGGATGGAGATGTAGTCACCTTCTTATTCAACGTCTAGGCACTCCGGATAATTTTGGAGCAAGGAGGGAAGATGGAGGTAACAGTCAACAAAATAAAAATATCTGCGATTGAAGGAGATATCACCAGGCAAAATACCGATGCCATAGTTAACGCTGCCAACTCCGGCTTAATGGGCGGCGGAGGGGTGGACGGGGCAATACACAGGGCCGGGGGACCGGCAATATTAGAGGAATGCAAGAAAATCGTTGCCCAACACGGTAGATTGCCCACTGGCAAAGCTGTAATCACCACTGGGGGAAAGCTCCAAGCACGGTACGTGATACATACTGTTGGTCCTATCTGGCATGGTGGTGGCAGAAAGGAAGCTGAGCTTTTAAGTAGTGCTTATGACGAGTGTCTGAAATTAGCTACCGAGAAGAAACTGGCCAGCATTTCCTTCCCTTCCATAAGCACTGGTGCCTACGGCTATCCCGTGGATGAAGCGTCAAAAACAGCAGTGAATACCGTCGTTTCGTTTCTCAAGCAGCAAACGACATCCCTGAAAGAGGTCGTGTTTGTCCTCTTCGATTCCAGGACTTACCAAAGCTATCGCTCAGCTTTGCCAGTTTACCCCAACCACTTCGACGCTTAAGAGAAAAAACCCAAGCGAGTACCACTTGGGAAGGTGGGGGGGGCTTATTCCCTCGGATAAAGAGTAGGATGTGAAAAAGTAGAGTTTACCCCTTTTATGTATAGAAGCCTTTGGGGTCGAATAGCCTTAGTAAAGTCACTTCCCCTTTGGCTACGGGCTGAGCCTCTTTTAAATTGGGGCTGACCTTGAGTTCCCAACCGACCCTTTCTTTTATCCCGTCTATGGCTTCTTCTACTGCTTGCTTCGGTTTGGACGGGATATAGCTTGTCAGCGCAAATGTTTCTTCGCCACCAATCTTCTCGAAAATGCCGACATCTGTCACCAGTGTCTTTACATTTTTGCCGCTGAATGTAATATAAGGCACTTCTTCAACTAGTCTCTGCCTGTCCGCGTTGATTACCGCTACAGTCTCTCTGTTACCATTAGCTATGTCGTTGGCTCCTCCAGAGCCGACCAGATAGGCTAAAAGAGTTGCCATTGCCGTATTTGTCTATCTGCCCTGACCCCAGAATACCCAGGCATTGATTTGTCGAGCCACCGACGAAGACCCCGAGCATAGTTTCATTGTTGTTCAATATTTTGCACGTGTGCATGTTGTGATAGCTGAATATGAATGGGTCCGAAGCCCTAGGAACGTGGCCAAACATGCCTATCTCAGCCATTAAATCCACATCATAGCCTTTTTCTTTTAGTCCATAAGTTGCGAGCCACCCTGCCAAATGTGGCAGTCCGACACCTGCGAGTATTGTCTTGTATCCTCCGGCAACGAATTTGTCCTTTATGACCTGCGCAGCGGTGACCACCGCCTTCTCCAGTGCGCTGGGCTCTTTGTTGAAATCCAGATTCGGCAGCTCAGCCACTGTTTCGTCTTTCCACGAATCCGAATGAGCCTTCCCCCTAAGATGGAGAAGCCTGTCTCTACCGAGTTTGGCAAGATACTCGTCGTAGTCCCTGCAGTCCAGAATCCAGTACTTTACCCACTCCGAGAATTTTCGACCATCTCTTGAGGCCTCCCTATTTTCGGTGAGGAAATCGTAGTCCTCGAAGTAGTGCTCGAATTCAGGCAGGCCGCAATTTGGCATTCCCGCGGGATGCGCTCCATAAGGGACTTCGCAGACGGCCTTGACCATGTATGATGGAATGCGAACAAGATGCGAGTGTCTGCGTATATATTCCGTGGGCACGATTTTCTCTGCGCTTACGATGACTCCGTGTTTTGCGCCCCAAGCACCAAATACATCAGCCCCCAGTGGATAGGTAATAATTGTATTTCCGGAGCGGTCGGCAGCAGCCCCGTGGACCAGCGCAATATCAGGTCTCAATGCACTCATAAGCCCCACTTTTTCGCCGGGAGCAAATGGATCATCGATGGCCATGAATGATCCCCTGTTTTCCTCCTCCATGGAGCTTCCCACAATAGACCTGGTGGGAATTACGCGCCATCCCATTGCTCCGGCCAGAAGTCTCTGTGGGATGGTAAGCATAGTCCAGTTCTCGAACTCCACTTCACCGGAGAGGAAGGCTTTCTGGGCTACGGGATTTGGTCCTGGCGTTGGGTATACGTCACCTATAAAACTGGCTATGATTTTCTTGGCCAATCTCCCGTGAAGCAAAGACAATACGGTTGCCGTGACCCCATTACTTATGATGGTGAACTCGGAGTTCTTATTCCAGAACTCCCTGATGAGCTGATTGAGCAAAGCTCCGCCCCTTCCAGCAAAGCCAATGGACATTCCCTTCTTAACGTGCTTTCTTACCACGGGAAGCTCGAATTTCGAGTCCAGGAAAGTCTCTACTTCATGCGGTTCCATTGTCCTTCAGAAGAATTCCCGAGCAAGACGGACCTCGCGGTCTAAACAGCAATATGCCGGCCTACACAGCCACAGTCTAATCGGACGGGGTCTTCCGGAGCAGCGCCTCCAGCTTCTCATATTCCCCCTCAAGCATGCGGTAACAGTGCTTTTCTTCGGGGAATCTGCCGGTCCTCACGTCTTCACCGAATTCGCGGAGAGCCTTGTCGATGATTTCAGCCAGATTGGCATATTTCTTGACAAACTTGGGAGTGAACGCCTCGAAGTATCCCAGCATGTCGCCGATGATGAGTAACTGGCCGTCTGTGTACATGCCAGCCCCAATGCTGAGCACCGGTATGCTCAGCATATCGGTGATGACTCTGCCCACCTCGGGAGGAACTGCCTCTACCAGCAGGGCGAAGGCTCCTGCCTTTTCGATAGCAAGGGCATCTTCAATCAGCTCCCTGGCCGCGTCTGCGGTCCGACCCTGCGCCCTGAAGCCGCCGAGCTGACCGGAACTCTGTGGTGTGAGACCGATGTGTCCCATAACGGGCATTCCGCCCTCAACTATTCCCTCAATCTGCTTGATGACCCGGCGACCCCCCTCCAGCTTGATGCCGTCAACGCTGGCCTCTTTGAAAAACCGGCCGGCGTTTTCGATGGCGCTTTCCCGGGACACCTGATAGGAAAGGAACGGCATATCGCCTATAACAAAGGTGGCGGGAGCGCCCCTCCTGACCGTCCGGGAATGCTGGATCATTTGGTCCATAGTTATGGGCACCGTTCCAGGCAGGCCGTGTACTACCATGGCGGCGCTGTCACCCACGAGAATCATGTCCATGCCAGCTTTCTCACAGAAGCTGGCCATGGGGAAATCATAGGCGGTAAGGAAGGTGATTTTGTCACCCTTTCTCTTCATCTCCCGAAAGTCGAGCACGGTTTTCTTTGGCATCTGTTCCTCAGTCTCCTTGGTTATTTTGGCAAGGGTACCCTGAGGTCTTCCGACCCTTCCTTCGATACCTTGAGTCCGGGATGCACTTCACCGATTAATTCGATGATGTTCTTGACCGAGCGAATTTTGTCTCTTGCCAATTCGGCCAGTCCGTCTTCAGATGTGCCCCACGGCATGTACATCACGAGCCCCGGCCCGGGCTCCATCTTGAAGTAGCAGGGCGAAGTCACCCGTGCTATTTCTGGTGTCTCGTAAATACGGTTATAACCCCCCATCGACGCCCAGAGCTGGATGTGAATATCCAGTGGCATGGTCACGACGCTGCGGATAGAGGCAAGCTGGGGAAGGGTGAGGTCAGCCACCGGGTTGCAGCTTCCCGCCCCCAGTGATTCCAACAGCTTTATGCCGGCAGCATTAGCATGCCCGGCGAATATAGAGACTTTGAAGATGATATCCTGCGGCAGGTCGCCGTTCTGTTTCATAGTATTGAGTAGAGATAGCACACCCTCATCCCAGACCAGGAAACCCCGGAAGCCTATATCAATGCACCGTTCGACTTCCATGAGATAATGTCGCACCGTGTCCATGCCCCTCATTCTCAGACCGGAAATCGTCCCTTCCGGCGTAGCAATCTGACGGCCGGTATACCAGGTAGGCCTGGGGCCGGGAGTCATGATTACCTCAACCCGGTTATCATGGGCTATTCGTGCGAATTCCTTGAGCTGTTCTCTGGTCAGCATGCAGGCGCCCCGCACCACCGAAATCGAGCGGTGAAACGGTACCGACTGCTTCCTCGCCTCATCAATTGCGGCCAACAAGACTTTAGGCGTCTCTATCCCGGAGATCTCCACCCGGTAGTGAGCGCCATCGGGGAATGCCTTCGTTGAGGTGGGCAGGTCGTAACCATCGTTGCTGGGAAAGCCAGCCCTTTCCATGGCCTCCGAAATCTTATCCATAGGTCTCCCTCCAAGGATCTAAACCGGCAAATGACATGCTGGCTTCGCTTTTCCGAGTTCCTGACTTATACTATCTGATGCCCCACACACTGTCAAGCTCTTTTGGAAACGTGGGTGTCTGATAACGCCTGGACCTCGAGCGTGTCTTCTTCAACTTGTTCGACTGCACACGGTACTGTATGATAGGATAAAAGTTGATTACGCACGTTAGTATAGTACTGGCATTCAACCTGGCGGCAAAGGAAGGACAGGCGAGTCAGAGATGGAAATAATCCCAGCAATTGACATAAGGGGCGGCAAGTGCGTCAGGTTGTACCAGGGGGATTATAAACAGGAGACCGTTTTCAATGAGGATCCGGTGACAGCAGCCCTGACCTGGTATTCGCAGGGGGCACGATGGCTACATATTGTCGACTTGGATGGGGCTGCTACTGGTGAACCCCGAAATATGGAGGTGGTTGAGGAAATAATGAAGGAAAGCGACTTGTTAATAGAATTAGGCGGTGGTATCAGGCAAAAAGAGGTGGCACAGAAACTGCTACGCCAGGGGGTAAGCAGGATAATTTTGGGGACCCCTGCTATAGAGAATAGGGAACTGGTAAAAAAGCTATGCCGGCAATTCGGGGAGGCCATAGCAGTCAGTCTGGATGCCCGAGACGGAAGGATAGCCATCCACGGCTGGCAAAAGAACACGGTTGTTGAGGTTCTTGAGTTGAGCCGAGAAATGGTTGATGCCGGAGCGAGTCGCTTAATTTATACTGATATAAAGAGGGATGGCACCCTTACCGAGCCCAACTTTGACATGATAGGTAGGCTGCTTGCTCAAGCAAACGTTCCCGTCGTTGTAGCCGGGGGTGTTTCCAAACTGGAGGACTTACAGAGGCTCAAGGAACTCGGGGCGGAGGCAGCTATTATAGGCAAAGCTCTTTACACAGGCGATATCGATTTGGGGGAAGCAATAATGAATTTCGGAGATTAGGAGGCAAATGTTACAGTTTGACGATAAAGGCTTGATTCCGGCTATTATCCAGGACGCCGGGACCGGTGAAGTCCTGATGCTGGGTTATATGAACGGAGAATCGCTAAAATCACCAAGGACTGCGACAGTGATGCTCTTCTCATAGAGGCTGAGCCCTCAGGACCGGTATGCCACACCGGTAACCGGACTTGCTTCTTCCAGCAATTGGATAGTGAAGAAACAGCCTAGTATTTTAACCCATCTGTCCAACATGGAGTGAGTCACTGTGCACGTCATTCAGGGCGATAACGATTTCTGCCCCTATGATAATGACAAAGAAATCCTAAATCCGAAATACTAATCCCTAAACAAGCTCAGAATTCAAATATTTAAACCCGCT
>WOR8_10007363_pt1 | contig 10489 bp, 9 predicted proteins | sample DeeMarSeWOR38_10_FD_19890 | JGI IMG/M metagenome (IMG submission 19890)
GGAATGACCGCTTTACTTGATTGTGTTTATGAGAACACACCTGTTACAGTTATTATTTCTGATAACTCAACCACAGCAATGACAGGCGGACAGGCATCGCACGCAACAGGAAGATTGGAAGAGATCTGCATTGGGCTTGGTGTCAAACCAGAGCACGTAAAAGTGCTAACACCATTGCCAAAATACCATGAAGAGATGGTAAAAGTTTTACGGGAAGAATTAGTTTATGAAGGCGTGTCTGTTATTATCCCAAGAAGAGAATGCATACAAACCGTTACGAAAAGTAAAAAGGAAAAAAGGGTGAAATCAGAGGAGGTTGTGTAATGAAATCAGACATAATTTTATCTGGAGTTGGAGGGCAGGGAATACTTTCAATTGCCGCTACAATAGGAATGGCGGCGTTGGAAAACAATCTCCACTTAAAACAGGCAGAAGTTCATGGAATGAGCCGGCGCGGCGGTGCAGTTCAATCTCATTTGAGAATTTCAGAAAAAGAAATTGCAAGTGATCTAATTCCTCTTGGTAAAGCAGATCTAATTATTTCTGTAGAGCCAATGGAATCGCTTCGTTACTTACCTTATCTTTCAGAAAGCGGATGGTTGGTTACAAACACAACTCCTTTTGTGAACATACCCAATTATCCGGATATGAAAGAGCTCCTTTTAGAGATTGGAAAACTTCCTCACCACATCGCAATAAATGCAGATGAAATTGCCAGACAGGTAAAGTCTCCACGTTCATCAAATATGGTAATGCTTGGTGCTGCTTCACCCTTCCTTGATATTACTTATGAAAGTCTTGAAAGAGGAATTCTGAAGATATTTGGCAGAAAAGGGGAGAAGATTGTTACTCTTAACATCGAAGCATTTGAAGCAGGAAGAGAATTTGCGATAGCGCACACTCCGGTTGGCAGTAGTTAGTAAGTAGTAGAAAGAAAATTTAATCGTCACTTCGAGCAAAGAGCCTGCCGCGGGCAGGCTGTTCCTCCTATACGGCATCAAAATGACAATAAAGTTTAAGAAATTCTAACCTGATGTTAGCGCTTCCACTTCTTCAACAGATTTCGGGATTGGTTTTGAACCAAGCACTCGAAAGCCATCTTCAGTAACTAAAACATCATCTTCAATTCTAATCCCACCAAAGTCGCGGTATTCTTCAACCCGATTATAATTTATAAATTCGTCGTGTTGTTTTTGCTTCTTCCACATATCAATTAACTCAGGAATAAAATAAATTCCGGGTTCAATTGTAAAAACATATCCTGGTTGAAGATTTTTTGCCAGGCGTAAATATTTTAAACCAAATTGTTCACTGCGATTAATGTGTTCATCGTATCCAACAAAATTTTCTCCAAGATTTTCCATATCGTGTACATCCAGACCCATCATATGACCCAGACCATGCGGGAAGAATAATCCATGTGCACCGGCTTGTACAGCTTCATCAATATTTCCTTTCATGATCCCGAGATCTTTTAATCCTTCCGCAATAATTTTAGCAGAACCAAGATGTAAGTCTTTATTCATTATACCCGGCTGAACGGCATTTATTGCTTCCATTTCTGCTTTTAATACTATTTGATAAATCTCTCTTTGCTTTTGAGAAAACTTTCCGCTAACAGGAATCGTTCTTGTAATATCGCTTGCATAATGAAGCTTACTCTCTGCACCGGAATCATTTACAAGTAAATCACCATCTTCCATCATATTACCGTAAAAATGATTGTGCAAAGTCTGCCCTTTAACTGAAACAATCGGTCTGAAAGAGAGACCACTTCCCAAAGAAAGCGAAATACCTTCAATCATTCCTGCAATTTTCATTTCGTAAATACCGGGCTTAACCATTTTCATAGCTGCCGTGTGCATTTTGTATGCTATATCAACTGCCGTATCTATCTCTTTTATTTCTTCTTCAGATTTAATCGATCTCTGTTCAACAACAGCTTTTATTAATTTTTCAGAGGCATAATCATTTACATGTAAATGGTTCAACCCAGCCAGTTGACTGATTTTTAATATGTTTTCTGCTCTGTATTGCGGGAGGAAGTGAATTTTTCTTCCCTTTTTCACGGCAACCTTTATGTGTTCACCTAGGTTTTGGATCGGAAAAGAATTGTTAATAGAAGTTTCCGAAGCCAACTCTTCCAGCTTTGGTTGAGCACCCATCCATACTATGTCATCAATATTAAAATCATATCCATAAATAGTTTCAACATGATTGTCTATATCAATTATAGCTGCCACACCTGGCAAATCTAGTCCAAAGTAGTATAAAAAGGTACTGTCCTGTCTGAATGCAAAAGTATTTCCGGAATAGTTTGCCGGAGCTTCTTCATTACCCAAAAACAGAAGCAGTCCGGATTCAAATTTGTTTTTAAGAATGTTTCTTCTGTTAGAATATATATGTGCTTCGAACATTGTAGCTCCTTGAGTGCAGTTAAGTTTTACAATATCTTATTTATTAACAAATAAATTTAAACAATTTCGCTATTCAATTATAATTTTTGCTTTCTCTACAAATAAATATTGCGTTATTTAATACGTTTTTAATTGATTTATGCACTTTTTACAGTCTGGCGTAAATTCGGATTGTTACGGATTAGTAATTAAATTTGTATATAAGATATGTGCAATGTTAATTTCTTACTGATAATAAACATTCATTTCATTTGGAACGCATCAATTTGATACATACTCAAGGTAAAATAATCTTCTATTTGTTCTTTATCTTCATTGTATCATTTTGCGATGCACATTCGCAAGTAACTTCCACAAGAATAGATCATGCTTTTTCAGATGCATTTGTGTTTGGTTTGGACGGTGGATTAACAAGCGCTAGAACAGATTATAAAAACAACAAGATTGGTTTTACTTTCAGAGGATACGGAGATTATTTTTTTCCCGCCAGTTCAAATCACATATTTGGACTCAGACTTACTTTTGGAACACAGAATATTTCAGGTGAAGATTCCAGGACACAAATATCTTCAAAGGATGGTCTCCGTGAAATTTCCCCTACTTTTACAACTAATATACTGCAGCTGGGTTTTGGTGTGAGCTATAATATATCAATTAGCGATATCGCATTTCCGTTTCTTTTAGTTAGCTTTACTAACTCGTGGTTTGATCCGAAAGATAATGAAGGCAATCCTGCCGCAGGAAATGTTATCGGTCTGTACAGAAAAAATTCAAAAGGGTATGATATTCAACTCGGGATAAAGTTTTTAGTTAGCGATCAGGTGAGTTTAAATTTAACAGGTGGCACTCACCATCCTTTAAGCGATTATTTAGATGATGTCGCTGCCGGTTCTTCCGACGACAGCTACTATTCATTTTTAGTGGGATTTTCTGTATCACCATTTGTGAGTGTAGATTCTGATGGAGATGGAGTTGTGAACAAGTACGATGCCTGTCCGGACGAAGCAGAAGATATAGATGGTTTTGAAGATGATGATGGTTGTCCGGATTTGGATAATGATGGAGATGGTTTAAATGATAATATGGATTTGTGTCCAAACGAACCCGAAGATTATGATGGATTTGAGGACCTTGATGGTTGTCCGGATATTGATAATGACAAAGATGGAATACTTGATCTTTACGATAAATGTTTGAATGCAAAAGAAGATTTTGATGGATTTCAGGATAAAGACGGCTGCCCGGATATAGATAATGATGGCGACGGCATAGTTGATTCCCTCGATAAATGTCCGGATGAACCTGAGACACTAAACGGGGTTTATGATACAGATGGTTGCCCCGACGAAAGTGCGGGAATACCAAGGAGTTTAAGCTTAAATGCAGATGATATTTTCCAATCGAACTCTTCAAAAATTAAAATTGATGGGAAAAGTTATCTTGATGAGATTATAACCGTTTTACTTGCCTCTCCAAATGCAAATTGGAGAATAGAAGGACACATGGATAGCCAGGGCTCGCCGGGATTTTTAAGAGCGCTTTCTTTGGATCGGGCAAAAGCAGTGTTGGAATATTTTGTTTTATTTGGTGGTTTGACCAGAGAAAACTTCCAGGTATATGGAATGGGCGATAAGTTCCCGATTGCTGATAACACAACCGAGGAGGGAAGAAGAAGAAACAGAAGAATAGAGATCAAAATGGAATAATAATTCCTGTTAAAATTTTTATTCACTGCTCCTCAATTTACAGGTAAATTCTACGGTAAAATTATTGACCTCATAGATTTCTGTCGTTTTTTCAACCCAAATAAGTGGTATAATTATTACTGTTATTTATTGATTCCAGTAAAAAAAAAGAGATTTTTAAAGGATGCTTATCAGAAAATCAATAAACGTTTTACCGAGAAATGTGCTTTCGCAGAATCGATGGAAAGAATATCCGGCCGTTATTCTTCCGCACGTAAATAAAGAAAGAACAATTGGTGTCGGAGGGACCAGGGGCTTATTAAAATTAGTTTTAGGGGTTGTATACTTTTTATCACTTGTATCAGCACTCACCATTCTTTTAACTTAAAATTCACTTCAAATTTTTGATTTAATAAAAAGCCGGATATAAAAAATCCCGGCTTTTTTATTTATAGTTGCTTAATAACCTTTGCAGGTACCCCAGCAACAATTGTCTTCGGCGGGACGTCTTTTGTGACGACTGCACCGGCACCTACAACTGCATTTTCTCCTATAGATAAACCACACATAATTGTTGCAGAAGAACCGATGGATGCACCTTTTTTAATAAACGTTTCAACCACTTTCCAGTCCGCCTCTGTTTGTAAAGAACCATCAGCGGCAGTCGCTCGGGGCACTTTATCATTAATAAAGGTCACATTGTGTCCGACAAAAACATTATCTTCAATATGAACACCTTCACAAATAAATGTATGAGAGGAAATTTTGCAGTTCTTGCCTATTGTTGCATTTTTCTGTATCTCTACAAAAGTCCCAATTTTACTTCCATCACCAATCGAGCACCCGTAAAGATTAACGAAATCAAATATTTTAACATCTTTACCAAGTGTTACGTTATTTATGTTCTTATTGCTCATTTGTTACCTGAATTATTACTTAAGAATTTGAAAATTAACTATCAGTAAAAATAATCTAATAAAATTAATGAAAGAAAATAATTTAGATTAAAACCAACATAAATTGTGGAATATAATATAGATGTGAATTGTCCGGAAATTCAGATTTTTTGTTTAAATCTTCCCAAGATAGAAAGCGTTATTAGACTAATACTAGTTTATCCAGTTCAACTATTTTACCCATATTGGAAATTGAGACATCACACGCTTCTAAAATTTTTACTACTTCCAAACCATCCTTACCGCTAGACAGAGGAGTTCTGTCTTCATTTATTGCGCTAATAAATTCATTAGCTCCAAGTGACAAAGCTTCTGTTTGGTTTATTTTCGGTGAAAACATATCCCCGATTCGATATTGAACTAGAGCCTGATGAATACTTTCTTGAGTGGGAAATTCAACTCCGCTATCATATACTTTAATCTTTTCAAAATTTTCCATGTCATCATAAACAAGCATTTTCTTATCGCCACCGACAATAATTCTTCTGATTTTTACCGGAGATACCCAGTTTACATGAAAATGTGCGAAACAATTATCTTCAAAATATACACTTATGTGAGCAAGATTTTCCTTCCCATTAAAGTTGGCAATTCCATTCGCGCTCAGTGCTTTTATTTTATGTTTTTCGAGGAGGTGATTCATTATTGAAAGATCATGCGGTGCAAGATCCCATACAACATTTACGTCCCTTTGGAACAATCCCAGGTTAATTCTTTCGGAATCGAAATAAATAACATTACCGAGCACATTATTCTCAACAAGCTCTTTCATCTTTCTCACAGCGCCGTTGTAAATAAATGTATGATCTACAAAAATCTTAAGGTTTTTACTTTCTGCAATATCAATTAATTCTTCGGCTTCATCCGAAGTTGCAGTGAAAGGTTTTTCAACCCATATATGTTTACCGGCTTCTAATGCTTTTTTAGCAAAGAAATAATGAGTATCTACCGGTGTTGCTATTACAATTGCGTCAGTGTCTGAATTGAAAAGATCCAGACAGTCATTTGTTAGTTCGGCTGCGGGAAACTTTTCTTTTATATTTTGAAGTCTGCTTTCTTTTAAATCACAAGCAATAACTTTCCTAACCTCTTTCTGAGCCAGGAAATTTCTAACCAAATTAGGTCCCCAGTAACCCAAACCTATTACCCCTATTTTCATATTACTAAATCCTCCTAAGAGTTCTTTCTGATTGTAAAATTTTTGCTACCTATTTAGCCCCTCTAGCAGACAAAATAGCAGGAATCGTTTGAAACATTAATTGAAGATCGAACCACGGTGACATATTATTAATGTAATACAAATCAAGAACTACACTTTCCTTGAATGATACTGAGCTTCTTCCCCAAACCTGCCAAACACCTGTGCAACCAGGGACAACACTAACTCTTCTTTTTTGCCACTGGTCGTAAATTTCATATTCGTACGGTAAGCAGGGACGTGGTCCAACAAGGCTCATCTCCCCTTTTAGTACGTTTAAAAGCTGTGGTAATTCATCCATGGATGTTCTTCGGATTATTTTACCTATCCAGGTTACTCTGTCGCCATTGATAATCTTTGTTTTCAATTCGTTGTTTTCGTCTTTTATAAAGTTTATCATCTCTTTTTTTCTATAATCATCTTCACCCTCCAGTACAACCATAGACCGGAATTTATAAAAATTAAATTCCTTTCCCTGTCTTCCAATTCGTTTCTGTGTGAATAATATCGGACCCGCTGATGATATTTTAATAAGAAATGATATGATTAGCATTAACGGTGAAAAAAATATTAAGGCAAAAGCAGAAATAGAGATGTCGAAACTTCTTTTCATTGCAATTGTAAAAGAGTTATTATAACGAGAAGATACGTCAATGACAGGAACGTCGAAGTATTTTTCTGTCTCCATCGTTCTGGCTACAACATCAAATATTTCCGAACTAACTCGTACTTTTACATTCAAACTATTACAGTAGTCAATTAATTGGAGAGTACGCTCTATATCATCGTCATTTACGGCAACTAAAAGTTCATTAACATTGTAACTTTCTATCATCTCCATTAATTGATGTGTACGACCAATTATTCTCTTACCTATTACAATTTCTTCGTTTAATTCTTTATCGTCATCTATAAATCCAAGAATATTTAATCCTATTGGATTTTCGTACATAAGTTTGGTGGCAAGCATTTTACCGGATTTTCCATCGCCTAGTATTATAACGTTTCGCTTAAACCTTGTGTTGCTGAATTTTATAAATAAGATTCTTAAGAGTTCAATTCGAATTAAATATAAGGAAGGAACAGAAGTAAGGAAAAAAACAAAAATCAATAGTTTTGAATTGAATAATGTATGGCTTTCAATTAATAATGATATGAGAATTACACTAAGTGCACCGTAGTAGAATGCTTTAAGTATCTGTGCCAGGTGTGCTGCCCGTGTAATGAGTATATTTACCCTGTATAATCCGTTGTACTGAAATATAACTATAAATGTGAGTGCTAATAAAAAGAATGCTACACTCATGAATAATGATTGAGTGATAAATTCGATCAGAGAAATGTCAGGATTACTTCTGAGAATGTATGCAGAGAATAAAAAGCAAACAAATAATAGAATGACATCCGTTATACCAAAAAGATACTTGAATGACGGAATTTTTTTCATAAAATATAAATTACCCTCAAAAGAGATGTTTTTAAGCTTAGTTTTTCTTAAAGAATTGATTGAGGGGAACTAAAATTATGCCATCCTGAATATTATTTTTTCATTAAATTTTTAGAGAATTCTTATTGTAAGGAATCTTTGCGGTTTCAAAATGAGAAATTAAACGATTAGTGAATTGAATATGAGACAATCACTTACAGATTTGATTGAATCTTAATAGTTAAGTAATATTAAGTAAGGTTTAAATTATATCTACAGATATTCCGGTTGATAAACAAGTAGCTGTAAGAAATTAAGTGATGCTAAGTGAATTAATTCACTAGAAAGAACTCTCTAATTTTACCAGAAACATATTCTATTTGGTCATTTGTAAGTTCCGGGTACATTGGTAACGATAATCCCCCGTCGGCTAGTTTTTCAGAGACGGGAAAATCCCCCTTTTTATAACCAAGATTCTCAAAACATTTTTGTTGGTGAAGTGGAACAGGATAATGCAAGCCAGAAGCTATTTTATTTTCCTGCAGATAATTTTTTAAACTATCTCTCAATTTTTTGGTTTTACTAGAACTATCATCTAAAATTCTAACAACAAACAGATGGTATACGTGCCTCACTCCTTCAGCCTCAAAAGGTAGTTCTATCCTGTCAAAATCAGCAAGGAATTCCTTATATTTAGCAGCCACACGCCTTCTTTCATTAGTCCAATTTTCTAAATATTTAAGCTTCACACCTAAAACCGCACCCTGAATTCCCTCCATACGGTAATTGTGCCCCATAGTTTCGTGGTAGTACTTTTCTGACTGCCCATGCTCTCTTAGCATTCTTACTTTTGCTGCAAGCATATCATCATTGGTAACTACTGCACCCCCTTCACCATAAGCACCGAGATTTTTGCCCGGATAAAAACTAAATGAAGTTGCCTCTGATAAACCGCCAACCTTTTTACCTTTGTACTCTGCCAAGTGGGCCTGAGCGGCATCTTCTACTAGAATAATATTCTTGGTTTTTGCGATATCCTTTAAAGCATCCATATCAGCTGGCTGCCCGTAAAGATGAACCGCTACTATAGCTTTAGTTTTTGACGTTATTGCCTCTAGTACCCTTTCTGGATCTAAATTGTAAGTTTGTTTGTGACAATCAACAAATACTGGTTTTGCTCCGCAAAGTGTTGCCCCCCAGGCAGTAGCAATAAAAGTATTGGCCGGAATTATTACCTCATCCCCTGGCTGAATGTTTAAAGCCCAAAGTGCGAGATGATTTCCATCCGTACCTGAGCTTGTACAAATACAATGCTTAACATTATGTGCTTTTGCAAAATTGTTCTCAAAATCTGAAACTGCTTTTCCTAGGATGAATGCAGTATTATCAATCACTTTTTGAATCGCTTTATCAACTTCTTCTTTGATTGATTTGTATTGTGCTTTTAAATCGAGAAATGGAACTTCCAACACTATCCTCCGTCTATAGCTTTTAAAATTTTAGTATAGTAATATACAATAAACGTGCAAAGTTGAATAAATAGTATTCAATCAAAATATTGCCAGATGTGAAATAAATTTATTTTGATTTGACTTTATTTTTATAGAATTATAGGCTTAAGTTTTTTTTGAAAAGAAATTGAATTATAAATTCAAAAAATTTTGAGCAATGAGTTTCGTCCTGTTCTGAAGCAGGCAGGCTACTTTTTCTCATTTTAATATTTTAAAGAGAATCTTTTTGAGTTACATCCTTGCAAAATTCTCTTGATAATGGCACAGATGTTGAATTTTGTATGTACTGTAAACTATTTCATTGTTTAAATTAAATTTAGTTATTTTTAGGTTGTCATAATTTTTACCCAGATAATTATGCTTATAATTCATTCAGGTTTGTCTTTATTAACTTTTAAAGCCAGTGAATAAGTTTAACCTAATAATGTTTGGTCTAATTAGTTCGATTCTAGCCCCACATTTGATTTTGAATGCACAGGAGCTTAATCCTGGCGATGGTATTCGGCTGATATTTTTGGATGTCACAGATCCTGTGTCCGGAGACTATTACATTCAACCTGATGGAAAAATACAATTACCTGTAATAGGAATAATATCTACGGTGAACAAGGATTTTCCTGAAATTAAGGATGAAATTTTTAACAAGTATAATTCATTTTACAAAAAACCTGAACTGACAATATTAGCTCTTTTTAGGATTAATATTCACGGTGAAGTTAATTCCCCGGGTTATTATTATGTCACAGAGGAACAAAGGCTTACTGGTATACTTGCTCTGGCAGGTGGAGCAACTAGTGATGCTAACTTAGACAATGTTTATATTATTAGGAATGATAAGGAAATTGAACTGGATGTTGAAACATTAATTATGGAGGGGAACACAGTAAGCGATTTTGGCTTGCTGTCCGGGGATCAAATTTATGTTCCAAGGTCTTTTTGGGCAGATCCTGGTCGATTTACCTGGATATTTTCTGCCATAGCTGTAATTGCCACTGTTATTGCGTTAGTTGCGAGATAAATCAGATAAAACCACTATTGTAGTCATGGATTTTTTCCGTAGGAAATTATAATGAATAATAAATATCGAACAAACTCAACGGGGAGAAGAGATAAGTCTTTAATCGAAATATTATATATCCTCTACCGGAGGAAGTACATAATAATCTCAAGTGTAGCTATTATTTCCGCATTAGCTGTACTTTACAGCTATATTGCATCTCCTGTATATCGAGCAAGCGCTTTATTGAAAAAAGAAATTATTCAAGATAGTAGGTCATCAAATGAGTTTTATGAAAT
>WOR8_10008073_pt1 | contig 10489 bp, 7 predicted proteins | sample DeeMarSeWOR38_10_FD_19890 | JGI IMG/M metagenome (IMG submission 19890)
ATTATGAAATTTCATCCCAGGGTCCAGGCCAGTCAGGAAACTTGTAGGTTGCTCCTGCAGTCTCCATTGCATTCCTTGGGTAAATGGGGGCCAAAGCTCCGTCTGCTTGCCATTGAAACATAAATCCTTGGTCGCTATCTGCTCTTATCAATACGTCATGGGAAGAAGTAAATTCAAATTTCGTTGATGTGGAAGTTTCAATACTGGTTTCTTCGAGAGCTTTTATTACAGCTTCTGTTTCGGTTGTTCCAGCTCGTTCTAGGGCGTCAGCCAGAACAAAGCGCAATGCATCAAACGTAGCAGAAGCAGGCTGGACTGCTATTCCATCCCAATAGTTCAAGAGAGCTTCTCGGGTGGGCAGAGTCTTACTAGTCAAAGGATATCCTGCGACGATAGGGACCAAAAAGGCAGAGGTATATTCACACTTTCCCTCGGTCAGTTCCCAAAAATCGACACTTGCAGCTTGCATATTGTATCCCCAAAGTATCATTGGAGATTGGCGGTCATAATATTCCTTTATGAACGGTATGCTTTCAGCCGCGAGAAGGGTGATTAGTACTTCGGCGCCTGCTGCTTCTGCAGCTGCAAAATAACTCGTGAAATCTACAGTTCCAGGTACAAATTCCCCAGTATAAACGAGTTCATAGCCATGATTCTCTGGAAGAAGATCTAAAACAGCCTTGGTTTCATCCCACGCAGGATAATAATCTGATAAATAGGCTATCTTGTTGAAGCCCGTAAGTTCTCGCATATAGATAAGATTATCCACCAGCCCTAAAACTACAGATGACGAATTTGGGGGGGAGTATCTGAAAAAGTATTTGTACTTATCATAGTCGTCTTCCACACGCTGAGTTAATTGTTCAATAGCTGCAAAAACGTTGATGTAGATCTTCTTGTGTTGTGCGATGAGATCTTGGCAGGAGAATACTGCTTCACCAGCCACCATTCCTATTACAAAATCAACTTTGTCTTGGGTTATCAGCTTAGTTAAAGCATTGACGGATTTGGAAGGATCTCCTCCAGGAGTAGAACTATCATCATCTTCAGCAACTACCTCCAAAAGTCTACCTAACAAACCACCTTCCGCGTTGATTTGTTCAGCAGCCAACAAGGCTCCCTCCAAACCAGACTTTCCATGTGGCATGTCTAAATCTCCAATGACCCCTATCTTTATGCTCTCAGAGGATATTTCTTGTCCACTCAAGAAATAGTAAGTTGCAATTCCACCTGCTGTAGCAGCAATAATAATACTAACTAGAACTAAAGCTTGAATCTTTGTGATAGCCTTAGAATCCAAATTGCGTAAACCTCCTCTAGAAGACATTATTGTTGGACAAATCATTTAAGATTTTTTTGAATGAAATGTGGATGTGAAAAATTATTTGAATAGTATCAAGGTAATAATGGTTGTGTGCGGTTTTGAAAAAAGATGCTCTGAGGACTTTTCTAAGTAATGCGGGAGAACTAGAGAAAAGGTATGAGTGGCTCCAAGCTACCGAGTTCTACCAAAAAGCAATTGATCAGACTTCAAAGAAGAAAGATTTTAGGAAAGGAGCTGAAATTCATGAAAAGATGGGGTTTTCCTTCTATAGAAGCGCTTTTCAGTCTCAAACCAATATTGCATTTAGAAAACGCCTGAAGCTAGCCATTCAAGCTTATCAGGGCGCAAGAAAGCTTCTTGCTAAGATCAAGGAAAAAAATTCGCAAGCAAAAAGTCTGCATGCTAAGGCTTTCATAATTTACATCAGATCTTGGCTGGAAACAAATCCTTTGAAAAAAAAGAAATTGCTGGATGAGTGGTGGATCCTTGAAAATAAAGCATTGACAGCGTATGAATTTGCCGGAGATACGCTTTCTGCTGGCAAGATATGTGTCGATCTTGTGGAGTATTCCTACTATAACCGGTTTTGGCTTGTTTCAAACTACTACGCAGAACATGAAAAAGTTGGCAGTGAGGCATTCAATCTCGCTGAAAGAGCTATTAAAGCGCTTTCTAAACTTGATGATAATTATGAGTTGACTAGAGCGTATTGTTTTGCTAGCTATTTCTATAGTTACAGCAGTTGGTTCTGTGAAGATAAAGCGAAACTCAAAAAAATACGTCAAAAATGGCGTCTCTATTCTAAAAAGTCTTTGGAGCTGTCTGCAAAGACGGGTGATGCACGACTGATCTGTTGGGCATATATAGCCGCTTCTCACTTGTTTCAATTGTCAGGGAAAAATCAAGTTATAGCTGTAGAGTATGGTGAAAAAGCTCTAGAATATGGAAGAATTGCAAAGAATAATTTTCTAGTAGGGTATGTTAACAGCAAACTTAGTTTATCTTATCTTGCTTTAGCCAGAAGTATAGAAGACCCAGATAAACAAAAAGAGGGATTTGAGAAAGCGGGCAAATCAGCCCAGCACGCCACGAGTATGCTTAAAAATTTTAACTATGTCCCCGGTTTCTCATCTCTATATCATAGCATGGCACTTCATGCTCTCGCGTCAATTGAAACCGATTCTCGAAAAAAACAATACTTCATTCAGTTGTCAGCCAAGATTATTAGGAAAGGGATGGAGCATGCACGGGGCTGGAAAAGACTGATTAGTCCTCTTTCCTTTGCCTTAAGCGAAAATTTGAATTTACTCTCAGAAACTATTTCTGAAATCCAAGAAAAGAGACAGATACTTAATGAAGCTCAGTTTCACGCCAAGAATTATATTGCTTTTCAAGAAAAGATGGTTCGTTTTAGGTTGCTACGAGCCAAAGGGTACTACGATTTGGCTTTAGTGCAGAGAAAGATAGGGCTCTTAGTGGAAGATAAGGCAGGCAAGATTAATTTTTTTAAAAAAGCGGTCAAATCGATTCGAAAATGCATTCAAATGACTGAGGATATTGAAAGTGAATTTCTTGGTCCCATGACGGCGGGAGTTTTTATTGGCCCTTTCTACTATAATCTTGGCGAGATTCTGCAACAAATTCATTTTCTCACTAGACAGGAAAAAAACCTTTCTAAGGCAATCAAAGCGTTCAACAACGCAGTCACTTTCTTCAAGAAAGGGGATTTGTTGGCGCATGTTGCTGAATCTTATTGGCACATAGCCCAACTCAAAGATCAGTTGGGTGTTTACCATGAGGCATCTAAAAATTATGAATTGGCAGCTGAAGCCTACGATCAGGCATCCGAGAAGATACTACCACTTAAGAAGTTCTATAACGACTACTCGGTTTATATGCGAGCTTGGAGTCAAATAGAACAAGCAAGACATAACCACTCAATAGAAGAATACAAAGAAGCCAGACATCACTATGAAAAAGCTTCAAAGCTTCATCAGTCAACTGAGCCTTGGAGTTATCTTGCACCTAAATATTTTGCATTGGCTAGTATGGAGGAAGCTGAAGGGTTAAGCAGAAAAGAAAAAACACAACAAGCCAAAGAAGCATTCCAAAAAGCACTAGATCAGTTCACAAAAACTGAAGGATCTATCAAACTGAAAGTGGAAAAAATTACTTCTATAGAAGAAAAAGAGCTTACTCTCAAACTTCTCGAATCCTCAGACCTGAGGCGTAAATTTTGTCAAGCTAGAATCCAGATTGAAGAAGCAAAACTACTCGATAGACAAGGAAAGTATCTGCGAAGTTCAAAACGCTATGGAGAAGCTGCACAAAACATCTCCGCACTTGCTAGAGAGCTTGATGTTGAAGCTGAACGCAAAGAAATGGAATATATTGCTATTCTTTGTCAAGCTTGGGAAAAGATGGCATTAGCAGAAGAAACAACCTCTTCTGAACCATACTTGGAAGCTGCCAGACTATTTGAACAGGCAAAGGAATACTGCTACACCAAGAAAGCTAGCCTTTGGGCTTTGGGAAATAGCAATTTTTGCAGAGGATTAGCTGCGGGAGCGGAATATCAGACATTTCTAGATGTGAAGGCTCATAGCAAAGCAAAAGGCTACATACAAAACGCTGCTTCAAACTACTTCAAAGCTGGATACAAGAATGCTTCTAAGTATGCTAAGGGGGCTTTGCGCCTTTTTGACGCTTATCTGTTTATGAATCAGGCTGAAAAGGAGTCTGATACTGAAAAGCGGATCAAGAAGTATCATTTAACTGAAAACTTGCTTCAACTAGCCTCTGGTTCTTTTATGGAAGCAAAGCAATCTGAAAAAGCTGCTCAGGTTAAGCAAATTCTAGCCAATGTTAGAGAAGAAAAAGAATTAGCTATTTCATTTAACGAGGTATTACAGGCTCCTTCGATTGCTTCGACAACTCATTCGTTTTCAGCTCCATCTCCGACTAGGGAGGTTTCAGTTGGTTTGGAGAAGTTACAACATGCTAATGTTCAAGCAAACCTGATTGCTGGTCTCACTGAAGTTAAGGTTGGTGAATCTTTCTGTTTATCGGTTGAGTTTGTTAACGCTGGCAAAGAACCAGCATTGCTCACTCGAGTTGAAGATTTTGTTCCTCCAGATTTTGTGGTAGTCAAGAAACCAGAAATCTATAGACTAGAAGAATCTTGCCTTAATATGAAGGGAAAACAGATTGCTCCTCTAAAACTAGTAGAGGCGAAGTTGGTTCTCCAGCCTTCAAAGAAAGGAGTGTATCAGCTTAAGCCTACAATTCACTACTTGGATGAGCTTGGACAGAACAAGTCACTCCAGTTTAAAACTGTTGAGATTAAGGTTGAAGAAATCGTTCTGGCTAATCGCATTTCAACTGGTACAAGAGAATTGGATTCTCTGTTGTTGGGAGGTATTCCAAAAGAATATGCTGTTGTTTTAACTGGACCTCCCAGTGACGAAAGAGAATTAATAGTGAAGAATTTCTTGGAAGCAGGAGCTAAAGAAGGACAAACCAGTTTTTATGTTACAACAGAAGCAGTTGGATTAGAAAGACTGTTGAAGAAGCCCGGTTTCCATTTGTTCTTGTGTAATCCTAAACCCAAAGTTGAAGTTCCAGACCTGCCAAACCTCACTAGATTAAGGAGTAAAACAGACCTAACCAATCTCAACATATCACTACTCAAAGCCTACAGAAACGTAAAGCAATCCTCAAGCAAAAGAGTCTGCATAGGCATAATCTCCGATGTTCTAGTAGACCACGGAGTTAAAAACACAAGGAAGTGGATTTCAGAGCTAACAACCGATTTAGTCTCTAAGGGTTTCACCGTTCTAGCAGTAATAAATCCTCTAATGCACACTTCAGAAGAACTCTACAGCATACTAGACCTATTCGACGGAGAAATCAGCTTGTACCAGACTGAAGACCCATTGGAATGCAAGAAGTCCATACGAATAAAGAAACTCCGAAACCAAGAATACATAAAAAATCCGATATGTCTGACTTAACATACTAAAGAATGAGTATTCAAATTCCAAGACAAAACATTAGCTCTTTTCTCGGACCTCAATGTGAAGCTTTGAGAGTATTTCCACGACGGACAGTTGCAATTGACTCGATAAGCAGTTTGCGATATGGCAAATCAAATAAACTTACCCCACCAATAGAGGGAAGAAGGGGAGAAGATGATCGAGGAGATACTAGTAAGCACATTCATCTTAGGCGGCTTGTATGCTTTGATGGCCATAGGTTATTCTCTAATTCAAGGGGTATCGAGGATAATGAATCTTGCACACGGTGCACTTTACATGCTTGCCGGATATTTCATTTATTCTCTGTCGTTTTTGGGATTAGGAGCTGCAATCGTTGTCTCTTTAATCCTCATTGTATTGACCAGTTTTATCGTGTACAAAATACTCATTGGTCCCTTGCGTGAAAAAGAAGCTAGAGCCGCTCTAGTAACCTTGGCACTAGCTTTGATTCTTCAGGAATCCGTGAAACTCATTTGGGGTCCAGAAGTCCAAAGCATCTCATATGTCGTCGTAGGATATGTCACGATCTTGGGTGTTCGGGTTACAAGCCAAAAGCTGCTAGCTGCAATAACAGCAGTTTTTCTTGTAGTGGTTTTAATGGTCTTCATTAGGAGAACTAAACAAGGAAAAGCCATCCGAGCCGTAGCTCAGAACATGGAAGTTGCCCGTCTTGTGGGAATCAACATTTCCAAAGTGATGATTATGACTATGGGAATTTCTGTATTATTAGCAGGTTTTGCTGCTGTTCTGTTTGCCCCAGTCTATCTGATTTCACCTACCGAATGGACCATTCTTTTTCGATCTTTTCCAACAATAATACTGGGCGGATTAGGCAGTCTTAAGGGAAGTCTTGCAGCTGCCTTCATTATAGCTGGTATAGAGAAAGTCATCGAGTTTACAATAGGAGGAGGTTACATCGTGCCCACAGTCACTTTTGCTGTAATGATCATCATTCTTTTCGTTAGACCGGCAGGATTGTTTGGTCAATCAACAAATTGAAGGAAGAGAAGAATGTGACTGACATAATCGAATTACTGAAAGAAATGAGCTTGAGACTTAAAGTCTTTCTATTGTTGTCCATAGTCCTGTCAATATTGCCAGCGTTGACTAGAGACCATTACCTATTGACTATTCTGATTTTTGCGAATATCTATGCGATTTTTGGAGCGAGCTGGGACATATTGGGTGGAGTAACTGGAATCTTCAGTCTTGGTCACGCTCTCTTTTTTGGGGTTTCTGCTTACATGTCTGGAGCCCTGAATCTGTTTCTCAACTTGCCGCCTTGGATGACTATACCGATAGGAGGAGTTTTCGGTGTAATAGTCGGATTCGTCGTAGCACTGCCAAGTCTCAGACTCAAGAATCAATACTTCGCAATAACCTCACTCATCTTTCCAACAATACTAGCCGGAATAATCTACATGTATCCTGATATTACTGGAGGCGAGACAGGTATCTATGGTCTTACCCAAATCTCCAGCGACATTGTTGTTACGTATTATTCCTCGTTGCTCCTGATGTTAGCTTCAATCTTCGTGCTTGTTAAGATTCTGAATTCAAGGATCGGACTCATCTTCAGGTCGATCCGTGATGACGCAGAAACGGCAGAAGCGTCAGGAATCAATACGACTAAATACAAGTTTCTTTCTTTTGCGATAAGTGGGTTCTTTGCTGGAATTGCTGGAGGTTTCCAAGCTCACTTACTGATGTCTACTAGCCCTTCTATTTTCAATCCATTCTACTCTTTCCAAGCAATACTAAACGCTTCTCTAGGAGGAATTGGCACCATTGTTGGGTCAGTAGGCGGGTCATACTTGATGTCTATCCTAAATGAAGCGTTGCGGAGCATAGGGCAATTTCGTGTTTTTATTACAGCTCTCGTAATGTTGCTCGTGTTTCGCTATCTGCCAGGAGGAATACTGAGGTTGTTTGCTAAACGCTATAGGATTAATCTTGAGGTATGGAGTGGTTTGAAAAAGTTATGGGGGAAAAAGGACGATGGGTTTGATACTTGAAATCAAAGGATTATCCAAACGTTTCGGCGGAATTCAGGCAGTGGATGATTTCAGTCTCGACATAAGAGAGGGTGAAATTTTGGGTCTTATTGGACCTAACGGAGCTGGAAAAACAACCTTATTCAATCTGATCACTGGGTTCATAAAACCAGACTCAGGCGCTGTAACCTTCAAGAAAAAAAACATTACGAAACTCAAACCTCACAAAATTGCTAGCATGGGAGTATCGCGAACATTCCAGCAGGTTAAACCCTTCAACCGGATGCTAGCTATAGAAAACGTGGCCGTGCCACTCTTCTCAAAAAGAGCTAGAAAAAGGAAAAATGGAGATGACGTTCTTTCAAAAGCCATTGAGGTTCTACGTCGGGTGGAGATAATTCCACCTGATTCGAACATGTTCAAACTGGCAAGCCAATTATCTCACGGATATTCTAAACGTTTAGACATTGCTCGGGCTTTAGCCCTTGAACCTGAGGTTCTGCTCCTTGACGAACCCTTTGGCGGACTGGGATTCAAAGAGATGACTATAATGAATGAAGTGGTCAAGAAACTGCATGAGGATGGACTTACTATCGTTATTATTGAGCATAAAATGAGGGCGCTCATGAAGCTTGTTGAGAGGTTAGCAGTGATGCATTTTGGTGCAAAAATCGCTGAGGGAAATCCAAAAGAGATTGCTAGAAACGAGAAAGTATGTGAAGCTTACTTGGGCAAAGACGGAGGTAGGCTGTTTGCTTGAAGTCAAAGACTTGTCATTGTACTATGGAAAAGCTGAAGTTTTTCATGATGTTAATTTAAATGTTAATAATGGAGAAATCGTTGCGATTTTGGGACCTAACGGGACTGGAAAAACAGCTTTGCTTCGCGCGATCTCTGGACTGTTGAAACCAGCAAAAGGCAGCATAAAATTCCTAGGAGAGAGAATTGACAAGTTACCTCCTCATGAGATAGTTAAGCGTGGAATTGCCCATTGTCCAGAAAGGAAGAAACTCTTCCCAGAGATGACGGTGATTGAGAATCTAGAGTTAGGTGCATATCAGCGAAATGAAACTGAAATGATTCAGAAAGATCTGAAAGAGACGTTAACACTATTTCCATTATTGGAGGAGAGAAAGAACCAGCAAGCTCAAACCTTGAGTGGAGGAGAACAGCAGATGCTCACACTAGCAAGAGCATTGATGTCAAGTCCGAAGCTCTTGATGCTTGATGAACCATCCCTTGGCTTGGCACCACTAATAAGGGAGAAGTTGATGAAAGCTATTCGTGAAATCAGAAGAAGAGGAATTACTATTCTAATGGTTGAACAAGACGTTTGTTTAGCTCTAGACTTATGTGACAGGGGTTATGTTTTTCAGGAAGGAACGGTTTTTATTGAAGGTAGCAAAGAGAAGTTGGTAAGAAATCCCAGAATAAAAGAAGCTTACTTTGGCATCATATAGTCAAACATATTTGAGTGAAGTCAGTTTAATCCCAGGGTCCAGGCCACGGTGGATATTCGTAGGTTGCTTCTATTTCATTCATAATCTCTTCTGGATAAACTATAACTCTTTCACCATTGGCTTGCCACTGAGTGAACAGAAACTTGAAATCACCAGAATAGAAGAGCTTATCATGGTCCGAAGTATATCTATAGCCTTTTTGACTGGCGGTTTCAACCTCGATTTCCTCCAAAGCCTTTACTACCGCTTCTGTTTCGATTGTTCCTGCGTGTTCAATCGCAGCAGGCAAAACATATCTTACTATCTCATACACATTGCGGGCAGCATAAGTTGGTGTTGTTCCCCACCGATCGATATATGCGTTTCTCGCAGGCAAGGTTTTGCTAGTTAAAGGATACTCAATAAGATAAGGTGTGCCAATTACAGTTTCAGATAAACATTTTCCATCCGTCCAATTCCAAAAACCATCTAGCTGAGAATAAACGTTGATTCCCCAAATTACCATTGGTGCTTGGCGATCATGCCATTCTTTAATTATTGGTATTCCTGAATCTCCAAAGATACCAATCATAATTTCTGTTCCCGCTTCTTCAGCTAGAGCAAAGTAACTGGTAAAATCTACGGTGCCATAGGGAAAAAGACCTCTGTACACAAGATCAAAACCTTTCTCAGGCAAATAATGATCTAATCCCTCAGTCCACTCATCTCCACTAAATCCTCCAGTTGGATTTAGGTAGCCAACTTTGTTAAAACCAGTATAATCTCTTAAAGTAACTAAACCATCGATCAGATTCATTAGAACAAATGTATGGTTTGAGACGCCAGCTCTAAAGTAATATTTATATCTATCATAGTCTTTTTGCACCCGCTCGTTTGACTCGTCACTGGACGTCAAAGCAAAAAAGATAGTTTTATGATCAGCTGCAATATCCATTATCATATTTGTCATGTCAAAACTCCAACCTCCAATCATAAAATCTACTCCATGAAAGGTTATCAGTCGGGTCATAGCCGAAATGACGTCTTGCATATTTCCAACATCTTCTGCTGATTCTACAATTATTTCAACTTGCCTCCCCAAAATTCCCCCTTCTGCGTTTAGTTCTTCAGCAGCCAGAACAGCACCCTGCCAACTGTCCTTTCCAAGTTGCATATTTAGATTAGAACCAAGGCCTATCTTGATAGTTTCAGATGACCCTCCATCTCCACTCACAGCAATCACAACTACCAGAATTATAGATTGGATCTTTGTTATCGCCTTACAATTTGACAATCGCGAATCTCCTAAAACCAGTACTAATATTTGTATAATCAATATAACATTTTCTCGATGCCAATTTAAAGCAAACAATTCAATACCAATTTCCAAACTTTGTCAGATACCTGCTCCTAGCCAAGTAGAGTTACATCCTAAGAAAAACCACTAAATGAATTGAATCTCTTTTTTGAGATAGTTCGTATGTTGAGTTACTTGGAAAATTATTTTAAGATACAACAAGATATTTTTGTTCGTGAGCCACTTGCGAAATAGCCAAAATTTAGCTGTATTACTAAAAAAGACTATAGAATTGGAAAAAAACTGCAAATGGCTCAAAGCTGCTGAATTGTATGAAAAGACTTCTACAATTGCCCTAGAAAATAAAGACTTCATAAAGGCTTACAAATTCTTAATCA
>WOR8_10007368_pt1 | contig 10487 bp, 8 predicted proteins | sample DeeMarSeWOR38_10_FD_19890 | JGI IMG/M metagenome (IMG submission 19890)
TGGGTTTTTCGGAGGATTATCGGGACACCAAGGTGCCTTGCGAACAGCATTTTTAGTACGATTGGGATTGGAAAAGAAAGCCCTGATTTCCACGATGGTTCTTTCTGCGGTGATAGTCGATATCTCTCGTCTGTTGATTTACGGTCTGACCTTTTTTGAGCGTGATTTCCGATTACTCTATCAACAGGGCGGCGTATATGTGGTGATATGTGGGGTAGTAGCGGCTTTTATTGGCTCCTTTATTGGCTCCCGCTTGCTGGAAAAAGTCACTCTCACTTTTATTAAATTTTTTATTGCCACGATGCTCATCCTAATTGCCCTGGCCCTGGGCCTGGGGTGGATTTGATCACTTTATCTTCGCAATATGCCTCTCACAATCTGATTGCCTCAGCAAATTTTCAAGATTATCAATTTTTTTCTTGAATTTTATCACTCAATTTCATTATTTAAAGAAGATCAAAGCAAAATTTCAAGATTTACGTGCACTGTAGAGCCATTTTGTTGGTTTATTTTTGTGCACTATTTCACATTTTAACAGAGGAGGATGAAATATGACTTCCCCCAAATGGATTCTGTGGTGGATTTTTTTCGTTATCCTCATGCAAAATTTCTGTTTTACTCAGGAGAAATGGGGTAAGGTATCTAAAGAAATTCTGTCCATGTCGGTATTTGATAAAGATACCTCTGCTGCCGCTGTGGTTCTCTTTGATGTGGCTAAACAGGAAATCAAGAACAACTTCACTTTGAAAATGAACCGGCACAAACGCATTAAGATTGTGAAGGAACAGGGAAAAGATGCAGCTGATATAAAAATTCCTTTTTATCGCACGAATAAAATCACGGATATAAAGGCCCAGACGATACTAACCAATGGTAAGAAAGTAAAACTGGATGATGATAATGTCTTCGAGGAAACGTTGAACCGATATTGGAAACAGAAGGTTTTTGCTGTGCCGGGTGTGGAAGTGGGCTCAGTTATTGAGTTCCAGTACGAGTTGAACACTGAGAATATCTGGATTTTGGAACCCTGGTACTTTCAAAACCAGGAATATACTTTGTTAAGTCAGTTCAGCATTGCCATTGATCCCCATTTTAATTATCACGTTTTTTATCAAAACATGGTCGGAGATCAAACCACACCTTTTGAAGAAATATATCTTATCCCAGGGAGTGGGAGGACCCGAAAAGGTAAACTTTTTACCTGGAAAATAGAAAATATTGCTGCCCTTGAAGAGGAACCTTTCATGCGCAGTTTTGATGATTACCGGATGGCGATGTTTTTCCAGCTGATCGAATATCGGGATCCCTATGTATATTATAGATTTATCAAAGAATGGAAAGATTTAGCCAAAACAGTTTACGAAGACTACGAAGAGCATTTGGATGAAAATGGAATGCTGCGGGAGAAAGTCTCAGAACTTGTCAGCGATACCCTGCAGGAATCGGAGAAAGCAAAAATAATCTATGATTTTGTCAGGGATGAAATTGAAACCGAATGGATTTATACCATCTGGCCGGGTAAATCCCCTAAAGATGTATTAAAGGCTAAAAAAGGAAAGCTGGCAGAAAAAAATATGTTGTTAATCAGCCTGCTGCGTCAGGTGGGTATTGAGGCACATCCCATGTTGATCGGGACCCGTCAATATGGTCGGGTCAGAACCAATTGGCCGCAGTTGCAACAATTTAATCATATTATTGCCTATACCGAAATTGAAGCGGATAAATATTATCTGGATGCCTGTGAGAAATGCTGTCCTTTTGGGGAATTACCGACTCGTGATATTGTCGAAAGCGGATTTTTAATATTACCGGAGAATAGTGATTTCTATGTGATTCCTGCTCCAAAAAATATCAATATGGTAGCTTGTAAGACAGAGGGTGAAATTAAAGATGACGGAAGTTTAGTCTGCACTGTTTCGATCCGCTATGATGGATATCAGGCCATGGAGAAAAGAAAAAAATTGGCAACCGAAGAAAACCGAAAATATTATCAGGAATGGATTGCAGAAACTTTTGCAGAGGCAGTGATAGACTCGATTGAAATAAAAAACTTTGAAGAGGTGGAACTCCCGCTCTACGTTTCAATGACCTTCCAGGTGGCGAATTATGCGCAGGTGGTGGATGACTTTATCTATTTCAGTCCGCCTCAATTGACCCGATTGAATAAAAATCCTTTCAAGAGTGAAAAAAGATCATTCCCGGTAGAATTTTCCTATCTCTCCGGCTTAAATGAGGATGTGAATCTGAAATTACCGGAAGGATTTCAGGTGGATGAAATTCCTCCGTTTCAAATTATGAAGGTTGACGGGTTTCATTTCCTGAGCGATAGCAAAGCCGAAGGAGAAAATCTGAATTTCCGCCGACAATATTTGATTAAAAAACCGGTCTTTTATCCCAATGAGTATCCGCAATTGCGAGATTTACACGCCCAGATTATCAGTTTTGAAGAAAGTCAGGTGGTGCTTAAAAAATCTGAATAATTGATTCAGATTTGCACTATGTAATATGAATTATACCTGATCGGAGAATGCGGATCGTGAAAATCATGATTCAAAATCATTATTGGAGGTTTTTCTTACTCGTCATTTTCCTATTACAATTCCTCCATGCCCAGGATCATCATGGTATTGTCTGGCCGGAGGAAGTCGATGCCGTAGTCATCGAAGAGGAAATCGTTTTTGAAGTGAAGGAAATTAACAAAGCCAATCTCAAAGTGCGCCGTCTCATCCAGGTAATGAAAGAGGCGGGCAGCGACTATGGGGAAATACAATTATCAGAGAATAGTCTTATCGAGATTGAAAATTTAGCGATCAAGATATTTGATCTGAATGGCAAGGAGCTGAAAAAATCACGAAAAGATGATATTATTGAGGCCAATATTTCCCCGGATGCCCTTCTTTACAATGATACCCGTTATAAATATATAAAACTCGCGTGGCCTCAATATCCTTACCTCCTTGAAATGATCTATGAGATAGAATTCAAATCACTCTATATCTGGCCGGACTGGTATCCTCAGGAAGATATTCCGGTGATGAAATCCACCTATACACTCATTTTAAATTATCCGGTACCATATAAGACATATCCGATTGGTATCGAAGTTGAACCCCGTATATCGGGGAAAGTACATGTCTGGGAAATGTCTGATATTCCGCCGCGAAGGAAGGAATCCTTTATGCCACCCGAACACCGGGTTCAAAAAGCCCTGTTATTTTCAGCCCGGACCTTCGAGTATGGGGATTATGCCGGAAGCTATGATAGCTGGACGAGTTATGCGCAGTGGTATCACAATCTTCTGGAAGACCGTTATGAACTGACCCAGGACTTCAGGCTGGAGGTGCAGCAACGGGTAGCGGATGTCGATTCCGATTATGAAAAAATAGGCCGGCTTTATCAATGTTTACAGGAGAATACCCGATACGTTGCCATCCACCTGGGGATCGGGGGAATACAGCCACATAGCGCTGAATCGGTTTGCACCAATAAATATGGTGATTGTAAAGATCTCACCACCCTTATGGTAGCCATGGTGCGAGAAATTGGTCTGCAAGCTTATCCGGTACTGGTAAAGACCCGGGATAGAGGTATTGTATATCCGGATTTTCCCAGTGATCAGTTTAACCATGTGATTGCTTTTGTACCCCTTGGGAAGGATTCACTTTGGATTGAATGTACCGCGGATAACCTGGCGCTGGGAGAACTCCCTCCCAATGATGAAGGCTGCAATGTTTTAATTATAAAACCGGACAGTGGGGAACTGGTGCGGACGCCCCAGAGTACTGCTGACCAGAATCAAATGATAAGCCGTATTGAGGGAGAGATGCTGAGCGACGGGACTTTACTTTTTCAGGGTTCCTTGATCTGCCAGGGTAATATCGCTTTTACAAGGCGGATTAATCTTATTGGCGTAACTCAGGAAAAACAAATGGAATATGTAACTGACCGACTCATCGGCAGTTACAATCCTCAGGTAAATCTGGAATTTTTTAACTTTCAAAATATACAGGAGAATCTGGAATTACCCCTTGAAGGGCATTTTAAGGGTAAAATTAATAGGTTTGGTTTGCGAAGCGGTAAACGAATATTCTTCAACCCAGCAGTTATTCACAGGGAGACCGCCGGAGATATCCCTCTGGAGAGTGAGCGACACTTTCCGATCAATTATAATTATCCTTTTACCTATCTGGATAGTCTTATTATAACGCTTCCCGGTGGATTTAAACTGGAAGCGGCACCGGAGGTGTTGGAGTTAAAAACGGACTTTGGGCATTATATAAGTTCCTATACCATGGCTGGCAATATCCTGAAGTTTGGACGAAGGATGCAAATTGAACAGAAACTCATTGAACCTGAAGCGTATGAAGCATATCTCTCTTTCATCCGGGGTGCGGTGAAAAACGATAATTCAAAGTTTGTTTTAAGCCGCGAGAATTAGGGTAAAGCTGACTGCACAGGATGCTCTAAGTTTTATCCGCTATAATTTTAATCCACGCAGTGCGGGTTCGGGGGCCATCAAATTCACAGAAATATATTCCCTGCCAGGTACCCAACAGCAAACGGCCATCCTCCACCATAACCTGTAGCGAAACTCCCAACAGTGATGACTTAATATGGGCAGCTGAATTACCTTCCATATGGTGGTAATTGTCTTCAAAAGGAATAATTTTGTTGAGTTCTTTGACTATATCATGCCTCACACTGGGATCGGCATTCTCATTGATGGTGATCCCCGCCGTGGTATGGGGCACGAATATATGACATAAACCGTCGCGGATACGACTCTCAGAAACGGCTTTCTGAATTTGATGGGTAATATCTACAAATTCTGTTTGGGATTGGGTTTGAATACGCAATGAAATTGCCATGCTATAACCTTTTCTATTTTTGTGTCTCACATTTTTGAGTGAAAGAATAAATTTAGTATGATTATTGCCCGAGCTCCGATAATATTTATATTATGAGTCATTCCTACCGGTATCAACTCATTTGGTAATAAAATACAGAGACATTCATGTTACTATAACCGTATACTTTGTAACTGTCATCTTGAGCAAACGAGCACCCCTGAGAAGAAATTCGAATAAACAATTTTTGAAGATCTTGGGTGCTCGTGCGTTGAAAGATCTTTTTCTTTGTAAAATAAAGTAAACAAAAGGATCTCGTCACTTCTCAATAGGCTACTTATTAATCATTTGCATGCTGGACCTGTCGATATAACAGAATGTTTCTTTTAAATTACCCAACATAAACGATTCCGAGCATCGTAAATGGATTGCTTTTTGGCGTCTATAAGGATAGGAATCTATTGAAATCATAGATTTCTCGGCTTCGTCCGTCTTTCGATGGATTTCGCCCGAAATGGCAGGATTGGAAAATATCATAAATACAATATTTTAGGATCAGGTCTTATGAGCAAAGCTAATTATCATAAAATTTAATCTTGACTTACGTTTTTAGTTTTTTCTTTCGTGCTGCCGGAAATAAAATATTATTCAGAATCAGACGGTACCCGGGGGAATTTTTATGCAATTCCAATTGGGTGGGAGGATCCCCTACCGCATGGGTATAGTCCTCCGGATCGTGTCCTCCGTAAAAAGTAAAAGTTCCTTTACCGGAATTTCCATGGATGTATTTCACCTCGCGACTGTTTTCCACTTCACCCATGATAACAACGGAAGGCTTGATAAAATTTCGATCGAACATAGTTGTCTGTCCCATAAAACCTTTGATTATCCCAACATGGTTTTGAGTAAGCATGGTGGGCACCGGATCATATTTAGCGGAAAATTCGAACAGGGTAAAATAATCGTTCTCCGGTCCCCGCAACCGCGGAGCGAAACTTGGCGGAATGTCAATATCAGAAAATTCATACACATTGGGATCGGTATACAGGGAAAAATTTTCGAATGCCAGGCATTCCTGGTAGTGCAGTTTACTCCGGTATGCAGGATCAGGCGGATTCCCGTCAAACGGAATATCGACAATGTCAACGCCTGCAGCGGCCAGGGAGATATCCAGAGCATCGGTGGCGGAGCACATTGCAAATAAAAATCCACCATCCATGACATACTGTTTTATTTCGCGTGCGACGGCCCCCTTTGCTTGCGGAACATTCTTAAAACCAAGTTCTGTAGCCAATGCTTCATTGATTTGAACATCCCGGATATACCAGGGTGCATTTCTGAGGCTGCCATAAAACTTTCCAAATTGTCCGGTAAAATCTTCATGGTGGAGATGAAGCCAGTCATACTCGGGTAATTTTCCCGCAATCACTTCGGTGTCATAAATTTTATCATATTCTATTTCGGCATAGGTCAGGGCAAGTGTGACCGCATCATCCCAGGGTTGAGTGTTCGGTGGCGTATAGACCGCGATTTTGGGTGCTTTTTCCAGGAGAACCCTTTCCATGTTTTGCTCTTCGATATTGGCATATATTTGATTAACCTCACTGGCACTCACTGTTTCATAATGAATACCCCGGATAAGACACTCATTTTCAAGGCCGCTAAAGCGCTCAATTAAAAATGAACCCCCTCGATAGTTCAGGAGCCATTCCACATTTACCTCTTTCTGAAGAGTCCAGTATGCCACACCGTACGATTTAAGATGATCTGTCTGGCTTAAATCCATTGGAATGAGGATACTCTGAGCCGAACCAAGCGATAGTAAAATCAGGAGCAGGATAAGGATGTCCAAGGCTTTTTTCATGGAAGTTCCCATCCCTCCTTTTGGCGAAGTTGCCGCATTCGTATCCGGCATTCCTCGGCATGGACACTGTGCGGATACTTATCCAGCAAATCCCGATAGGTAAGAAAGGCTTCCTGATATTTCTGGAAGTGATCCTCCAGAATGGTTCCCATTAAGAACAGGGGTTGATCTGCATAGACCGTGATCGCGGGATCTTCCAGCGCAATTTTACTATACTCAAGCGCTGCGATGGGATTATCCAGATCCAGCGATAATTGACAGATATCCTGATAAATTTGGGACTTGAGGGGTCCCGGTATAGTTGTAATTTTAATAAGATCCAGCAAAATTTTCAGGGCTTCCGAAATTTTCTGCTGAAAAACCAGTAAGTCTGCTTCTGATAATTTTGATAAAATAGCTTCATGTTGTTGCGCATAATTCAGGCGCAGTTGTAAGGAAAGCGCATCATTTGCCACGGCTGAATTAATCCCCTGGGATTTAATCAAGTCCTGAACAAGCTGTATGCTCTCTTCCCAATTTTTCATGAAATAACGGGTTTGAGCCTGCCATAACAACGCGTAACCCTGATATGAGGGATGATTCACCTGCTGGAATCTTTGCATGGCTTCTTTTAATTGACCCTTGAGAAGAAAGCACTCACCGCTTTTGATGATCACCTGATTTCTCAAATCTACCGGCACATTTTTGGACGCCATAATTTCTGAAAAAATGGAGAGGGCGCCGTCGACATCAAAATAGTAGGTTAATTGAAAAATTCCCTGTAGGTAGCGTAAACGATATAGTTCAGGCTGATTTGAGAAACGGGTGCTCATGGTATCAATCAGCTGAATAGCCTTAGAGGCATATTGGGGATCATTGAATTTCCGGGCCAGCTGGAATCTGCAGGATACCACACCTTGATATGCCAGAAAATTTTGTTTGGAAGCTTGATTTTGACGAATAATAAACTGGTAAGCTTCAAGTGCAACCTCGTACACGGAGTCCCGTTCAGCTGCCTGGGCAAACTGGAGCAACCTCAAATCGTCACTTTTTTCCTGCTCCAGTTTCAGGTATATATTAAGGGCATCATGATATCTTCGATATCTTTGATAGAGCTGAGCTAGAAGAAGCTTGATCTCCACAGCCTGATCTGCTTCAGTAGCACGTTTTTCCAGAATATGGAGAAATTCATTTTGTTGTTCCGGCGGGATTTGAAAAGCCAGAATCTGATTGAAAATAAAGCCTTGCTGTTGAGGTTGAAGGGCAAGATATTTCAGATAATAATCTGTGGCCTCCATATACATCAGGCGACTTTTATACAGATTCGCAATGTTCATGTAAAAATGGGCAGCATTGGGTATTGTCTCAATCGCTTGCAGATATACCTTGACGGCTTCCTCCCACAGACGATTTTCAATCAGAGTATTGGCAACCTGGGCATATATATTCAGGTTGGTGGCATTTTGACGAAGTATTTTCTCCCACATCTGACGGGCTTCTTTTTCCATACCCTGGCGGTAGAGAACATCCGCCTTCCCGATTTGAAAACGCGGATTATCCGGTTCACGCTTTAGCATATCACTCACCAGAGAATCGGCTTTACCCAGATCTGAGATCATCAGATAAGAGCGCAACAGCCAGTCGTAATAGGTGTTATTCTGGGGATTACGGATAACTAGGTCCTCTAAAATGGGTATCGCAGCAGCATAGCGGTTATGATTGATAAAAGATTGAGCGGTACGGAATTGCTGTTGGTCTCGGCGCTCATTCGGTTGCTGGAGCAACTGCTGAACTGGAGAAATCTTGTTTTGGGCGATCAGGCCAGTCACGAAGATAGTGATTATATATATGATGAAATGAAATTTCATACAATCATTCTATATTTTTATATTGAACTGACAATCTCGTCTGCCAGCATCCAACCTCGTTTCGATAAACGCACAAAATCACCCTCCTGTTCCATCAGCCCGGACGAAAAGAAGGGTTTTAACTTCCCCATGTAGGTATCGGTAAAATTCTTGCGAAATCGCTGTTGGTATTCTAGTTTATTTAAACCATCCCTTAAACGCAAATGTAGAAATATATATTCAAATTCCAGGGTTTGCCCGGTCAGTTTTTCCCGCTGTACCACGGGTAATTTTCCCTGATTCAGATTTTTCACATAAGCGGCCAAAGTTAGAGCATTTCTCCAGCGATCGGGGGATTTGAAAGAATGCGCCGATGGACCAAATCCAATGTAGGGGACGTGTTTCCAGTATTTCATATTATGCTGGCATTGCCAGCGCGTTTCTCTTGCAAAATTAGAAATTTCGTAGGCAGAAAAACCGGCACGATCCAGAATTTGGATAGTCATTTCATAAAAATCGGCCTCCTGATCGGAATTGAGCGGAGAAAATTCGCCCTTTTTAAATCTTTTATAAAATTTTGTATTTGGCTCTAAAATAAGGGTATAGCACGATAAATGTTCGGGATCAAGCGCTATCACCTGCTCCAGCGAGTATCGGAATCTGTCCTTGCTCAGATGGGGAAAGGCGGTCATCAGATCAATATTTATGTTCTCGAATCCGGCCCGACGGGAAGCTTCAAAATTATTGATAATATCGCCAACACTATGGATACGTTCTAAAAAGGACAGATCGCTCTGGTGAAAAGATTGTGCCCCAAGGCTCAGGCGATTGAAACCTAAATTCCGGAGAAAGGACAGCTTCGCTAAATCCAGGGTTCCGGGATTGGCTTCAATGGTAAATTCTCCCGCTGGTTGGATGTGAAAATGGTGGTGCAGACTGTCCCAGATGGTTTGCAAATGTGAGTTATTTAGTATAGAAGGGGTTCCGCCACCCATATAAATTGTATCAAAGCACAGAGAATCATAAGCCGGGGCAGTAAGTTGAATTTCGATAACCAGTGCCCTGACAAACTCGTCTATCGAGTCCAGTTTGGTTATCGAGTAAAAATCGCAATAACCGCATTTTTTGACACAAAAGGGGATATGAACATATATCCCTGCCAACTGCTCAGGCATTACCGGATAACCATGGCTAGCCGGTTCCAGCGGATTTTACTGAACAGACGATAGGTAGGCAGATGCGAATTCCAGGAGAGATATATAATCAGGGGCTTCCCTACAATATTTTCCGGCGGAACAAATCCCCAATCCCGGCTGTCTGAGCTATTATCCCGGTTATCTCCCATCATAAAATAATGGCTGGGTGGGATGGTGAGAGGGCCAAAATTATCCCGGCTGCCCAGGTCTGGCCGAAAAATTGGGTAGTTCTGGTTATAGCGACTAAAGACATTGGGATCGGTGTGTTTTAATTTTGGGGGAATGGGAAAGGCTTCTCCATCCACATATAATTTTTTATTAATGATTTCAACACTTTGACCGCCGACGGCAACACATCTTTTGATATATTCATAATGTGGATCTTGCCGGTATCTTCCCAGTCTGGGATCCCAGGGATAGCGGAAAACCACGATATCATTTTGTTCGGGAGGTACAATCCGGGGGAACCGAAACCAGGGGACATCGAATCCGATCTGAGTAAATGGAATTCCAATCCAGTTTGGGGTTTGGGCCCCGTAGTAGAATTTATTAACCAGTAGAAAATCTCCCACCAGCAAGGTGTCTTCCATGGAACTGGTTGGAATTTTATAGGCTGCAATGACAAACTGGCGCAATACCAGCGCCGCTACGATGGCAATTAAAATTGCCTGAACAGATTCCCAATGTTTATTTTTTACTTTCAATTGATTCTCTCCTCCAGGATAATTCACTAATTATATGATGTTTATCGCTT
>WOR8_10009697_pt1 | contig 10486 bp, 4 predicted proteins | sample DeeMarSeWOR38_10_FD_19890 | JGI IMG/M metagenome (IMG submission 19890)
TGTTTATCAATGCAGGAATGGTGCAGTTTAAACGGATTTTTCTCGGAGAGGAAAAAAGAGATTACGTCCGAGCCACCACTTCCCAGAAGTGTGTGCGCGCCGGCGGCAAGCACAATGACCTTGAAAATGTTGGTTACACCGCCCGGCACCACACATTTTTTGAAATGCTGGGCAATTTTTCCTTTGGCGATTATTTCAAAAAAGGTGCCATTGATTTCGCCTGGGATCTGTTGACCAATGGTTATGGAATGCCTGAAGATAAACTATGGGCCTCGATTTATCTGGATGACGATGAGGCTTTCGATATTTGGAACAAACATATCGGCGTGCCCGAAGAGCGAATCGCGAGGTTCGGCGAAGAAGTCATCGACCGCGGTGAACAATACGGTTGTGGCAAGCCCGAATGCACGGCCGGATGTGATTGTGATCGCTATTTAGAGATCTGGAATCTGGTATTCATGCAGTATAATCGTGAGGCATCCGGTAAGATGACGCCCCTGCCAAAACCAAGCATTGATACTGGGATGGGGCTGGAGCGGATCGTTTCTATCGTGCAGGATGTTGCCACTAATTTTGACATCGACCTGATGCGGCCGATCATCCAAAAGGCTGAAGACTTGGCCGAGAAGCGCTTTGGAGAATCCAGGCAGGATGATGTTGCCATGAAGGTTATTGCGGATCATAGCCGGGCGGCTGCGTTTTTGATCGGCGATGGCATCCTGCCCTCCAATGAAGGCCGTGGTTATGTGCTGCGCCGAATTATTCGACGGGCTATTCGGTATGGTCGCAACCTCGGCTTGAATCGTCCCTTCCTTTGGCAAACCGCTGAAGTGGTGTTTGATATCATGAAGGCGGCCTACCCCGAGCTTGGGGAAGCGGCACCGTTTATCACCAATGTTATCAAAAATGAAGAAGACCGGTTCTTAGAAACCCTGGACACCGGTCTCAAGCTGTTAAACGATGCGCTGGTGGATATCAAAGCCAAAGGGGAATCCGAAGTTCCGGGAAAGGTTATTTTTAAGCTCTATGACACCTATGGATTTCCGGTTGATATCGTTAGCGATGTCGTCCGCGATGAGGCCATGTCCCTCGACATCGAGGGATTTAACCGGGCCATGGCCGCCCAGCGGGCAAAATCCAGATCCGTGGTGACCTTTAGCAGCATCAGTGATGCTTATAAAAATTTATCTGGCAAAGGTGCACAACCCGAATTTGTCGGCTATGATGGTCTTCGCGCAGAATCGAAAGTTCTGCTTTTGGTCGCTGACGGGCAGGAGATATCCGAAGCTGCCGCCGGTCAGACGGTAGAAGTGGTTGTTGAGAAGACACCGTTTTATGCCGAAGCCGGCGGCCAGGTTGGGGATACCGGCACAATAAGCCGTCCGAAGGCTGAATTCATGGTGCAAAACACCATAAAAGATCCCACCGGCCTGATTATCCACCAGGGGAAGATGACATCGGGCAAGTTAAAAAAAGGGGATACAGTCAGCCTGCAGGTTGATGAGACCACCCGCAAAGCAACTGCGCTCAACCATACCGCCACCCATATTTTACATGCCGTATTGCGACAGGTCTTGGGTGATCACGTCAAGCAGGCCGGTTCTTTGGTGGCACCGGATCGGTTGCGGTTTGATTTTACGCATTTTTCGCAGGTCGATGTTCAGACCCTTGATCGGATTGAAACTTTGGTGAATCAGCACATCCGGGAAAATTTACCGACAGACATTGTCGAAATGGATGCCGAAGACGCGTTTCAATCCGGCGCAACGGCCTTGTTTGAAGAAAAATATGGTGACCGCGTCCGGGTGGTGGCATTAAGCGACTTTAGCAAGGAGCTTTGCGGCGGCACCCATACCGACCGGACCGGGAACATCGGTATGTTCAAGATTGTGGATGAATCCAGCGTAGCTTCCGGCATCAGGCGCATTGAGGCCCTGACCGGTGAGGCTGCACTGAAACATACCCAGAAGATGCTGCGGGTATTGCAGGATAGCGCGTATCTGCTCAAAGATAAGCCCGAAGCCGTACCCAGCAGAGTCAACCGTATCCTGTCGGATATCAAGGCGCTTGAGAAAGAGGTTGCCCATCTGAAGACTGCCCTGATTTCGCAGAGCGCGGATATCGGTGAAGATGTCGCCAAATCGATTAATGGAATCAAGGTGGTTGTCAAAAAAGTCGCGGTCGACAAACCGGCGGCTTTAAGAGATCTTGCCGATCGATTTAAAGACAAGCTAAAATCCGGCATTGTCGTGTTGGGCAGCGCCGTCGGTCACAAGGCGCTGTTGATTGTGACGGTCACCCAAGACTTGTCTGATCGGTATCATGCCGGCGAGCTGATCAAGCAAATTGCCGCGATCGTTGGCGGCAGCGGTGGTGGCCGAGCGGACATGGCGCAAGCCGGCGGTACCAAACCGGAGAAGCTGGATGATGCCCTTGCCAAGGTGTATGAGCTTGTAGAGAAAGCGTAGGGTCGCGTTACATCTGCATTTTACGAAACCCGGATTTATCATATAGTACTTTCTTTCCCATATTGAAATTGGTGAAATCCCAAATCCCAAGCACCAAATTCCAAATAAATCCCAATGACCAAAATTCTAAATCTCAAACGTTTAAAACATTGTGTATTGGAATTTGAGATTTATTTGTTTTTTGAATATTGTAATTTGGTGCTTGGTTGCTTGGTGCTTGGACATAGACACAATTACATATAGACGGCCTGGTTGACTTTCTGAATGTATTTGTAAAGGGTTACGGGGGGTTATTGATTACGAATCCTGATCTCGTTTTCGGCGGCATCGATCCAACCCATAATACGTTTGATCAGGGCATCATGGCGGGTATCTTCTGCGAGGTCGATAAATTCTTGCTGTCGTGATTTGATTTCTTCCAGCAAGGCCAGATCCACAATATTGCCCACGCGACCGAATCCGCGGATCAATACAGCTAAATGTTGCAGTAAAGCCGGCATCTGGCCGGGACTTTCTTTTAGCCGGTATACCTGCGAGGCGGGATTACCATAGACTTTCAGGGCACCCTCAATGGCCGTGTGGGCGGTGTTGCCACCGACCAGGGCCAGAAATATGTGGACTTCTCTTTCCAAAGCCAATAGAAACCGAATCGGTAATAGCGGGTCAACCGAGCTTGCCGGATTCAGGGATTGAAGAAGTTTTTTGCGGATGGTGGAAATTTTTTCAAAAAACTGCTTCTGTTCGCCATCCACCTTCCATTTGGCATAATTCACAACACTGTTATCCAGACCTTCTTTAACCAGCAGGACTTCTTCGGGGGTTATTTCAATATCCATGTTGATTTCTTTGTTGTAGGTGCGCAGAAATTGATTGGCCAGCATCATGGCATTTCGATCCCAGTATTGGACATTGGCGGGATCTACAATAAAATCTGCCAGCAGAATTTTGATCGCCCGGATCGGGTTCCTGATTCGTTTAATCAACAGTTGCAGTGAATTTAAAAACGGCAACCGATCGCTTCGGCGCTGGGTTTCTTTGAGAAATTCCCATAAAATATTGAAACCCTTCGTTTCATGGCGGGCAAATTTCTCTAGGTTCTGTTCAAAGTATGCCCTCAGAAAGTTACCCAGGTGATCGAAACAGTTTCTGAATATCTGAACGATATCTTCTGCATCATCTGCCGAGATGCCAAAATTTTTGGCCATACTCTCATACTGGGGCGTATCAAATTCTGCGGCTGGGCTTAATGCAGCCCGCATTTTTTTCTTTGCGGCAGTCCGCTGTTTTGCGGTGTCGATAGCAGTCAGAACATCTTCATTCAGGTCGGAGACAGTGGTTTCGCCCGTGTCGCTCCAGAACTTGGCCTTACCGTCTACGACAACGACGTCGTCGAGCAACTCTGCTGGCACCTGATCTATACCTTGCTGAATCCTGTGCATTACCGCCTGCATTATTTCTTGTCCTTTTGGATTTTGCTCCATGGTACGAATCAGATCGGTGATCAGAGTGAGTCGTTCTTCGAGTTTTTCCTGGCTGATGTGGGTGTAATCTCCTGCGAAGATGCTTTTCATGGTAAGTCTGGCGTTTTGAGGAGAATCACTGAAGGCTTTTTTGGCAAATTGGGCCACACGGGCCTTGACGATTCCCGAATCTATGGTTTGGCCAATGTCGGAGACTGCAGCCGCAGATGGCTGTTCACCGGTGTCCGGCGTGTCGGATTGCGACGCGGCATCACCGGAGGTTTCTGTTTTCTGGCCGGATTGCGCAGGCGTCTGCTCAGCCGTCTTCGTATCGCTGCCGATTTCAATCGGCGGCTTTACCAGTTTCTGTTGCAGGCTTTTTATTCGAAAGATGGCGTGGTAAACACCGGCAGACTGCTCCGGGGATTTCGACAACTTGCCTGTGCTGATCAGATTGTTCACCTTTTGAACCAAATTTTGCATGGCGTCAGCGTTCAAGTTGTTTAATGCGGCCACCAGCGTCAGGTTTGGATCCGGTTGATTCAATTCATTACGTATTGGCAAAAGGCTGTATTTCTGGTCATCTTTAACAAATTCGATGGCGGAGTCGTTATCCAGTGCGTAATTGTAGCAGGAGATCACGCGCAGAGAAATCCGCATCATTTCCCGGGATCGATCGGATTGATCAGGAATCGTCACCGACAGGGCATGGATGCCCTGTTCCGCGAAACACTCAAACGATTTTAAAATTCGACCCTCAAGATGTTTGACGCGCAGTCCCATGCGTTTGGTTAAGTTTGTGATGGTAGCCACATCAATCGTTACATCATCAAAGGTTACAACGTAATCGATATTTTCAGAGATTTTACCCGATCGCGATCCGCGGTGACGGATTTGAATGGTGCCGCCATGCCCCGGCTTTTGCTCCAGCTCATTGAAGATTAGGACCAGTTGTTTGAAGGTATCCTTTTCGGCTTTGACACCTTCCCAATAATGAGCATCCCGGAACGAACCGTTTAGCAGATATGCCAACTCCACCAAAAGCATGCGCCAGCGATCCAGTTGATCACCTTCGCCGGGTAAAGTTTCTCTCGGTTCAGTTTCCGGCTGCGCGGCAGGTTTGCCGGGCGCAGGTGTGCCGACACCGCCCAATTGCTGAAACTGATGTATGGCTGATTCTTCCATTGGAACTGATTTACACCCGTTTACTGATACCTGTGACAGGAAAAAACGATTTATCGTCTGCTTATCGCAACGGATTTGTCTGGGTATCCCATAATAAATTAAGCAAAAATAGTGCCTATCTTGTAAAACTTCAGAAAATCGTGGCATTTTAAATCTATTTAAAAATTAAATTAAATAATATCAATTATTTAAAGTTTATTTGGTGATACCTCTAAGATGAGCAGTTTTTATTCTAAGCGGGTGGGAGCGTCAGGGATTTTTCATCGACGCGCTCAGTCTTTGTAATTATTGCCAAATTTGGGCATATGGAGATCAAAAAGGCATCTTTGATATTCGATAGGCATTCACCGGTTGGGGTTTCCAGGCTCAGTAAAAAGGAGGTTTCAGGTGTCGGGTGTCAGGTTTCAGGACTTCTCGAATTCGGATTTCGGAATACGGAATGCAGAAAAATCAGGCACAAACAGGTTTCAGTTTTCAGGAGATGAGCATGGTATATGGTGCAAAGGGCATGGGGTAAAGGCTTAAAGATTCAGGGTTTTTTGAATTCGTAAGTGGGAATGGGGAATGCGGAATTAAAGTCATAATAATTTAGGAATTGCGAATTCAGGGATTTAGGAACTAAAAGCTTAGAATAACTTCTCTTTCTTCAATTCTTTAATTTCTGAATCCCTAAATCCTTCAATTCCTAAATTATTTAGCCTGACACCTGAACATTTCAGAACCAGGATAGGAGACTAAATGCCTTTGAGCACATCAATCATCGTGAAGGCTTTTCCTTGCACGCCCTGGATGACCTTTTCATTCAGGAATATGAGGGCGTCAAGGGTTCCTTTGGCATAAATATCACGGCCATTGACATTATGGGTAAATTCAAATTTCACCGTCCCGTCTTCGGAAATCAGGCTGTAAGTGTGCCACCCATGACCGGTTAAATAGGCCTCCGGTATGCCCCACTGAGATTTTTGGTTGGCCGGCTCGCGCTCTTTTAAAATATTGTCCTGGGAATATGGAACTCCTAAACTGTTAAAATAGCCGACCATGGCTTTGGCTGTCCCGCTGGTATCGGCTTTTCCTTGCTGATGACTTTCTTTTATCTCAAGGAAATAGCCCTTAAACAAATCCGGAAATGTATTGGCCGCGTATTCCATCATCGCCTGAAAACCGACGATTTGCTTGGCCATGTTCGGGGCAATAACGGCCGCTATCGAAGATGACGCTACGGTATCGTTGAGCAGTTTACGGTCACCGCCGGTTGTTCCCATCACAAAGGGCAACTCATTTTGGCAGTAGAACGCCGTGTTGTCGTTGACCGCCTCAGGGTGGGTGTAATCCACGCTCAAAAATCCGCCGAGGTCTTTTTTAAGATCCTCAACGGCCCGGGTGCGTGCATCCGGGCGGATGAGTCGAACACTGGTTTCATCAATGCGATATTCATTTTCCTGGATTTCATGACCTGTCAGAGCCTCCGGAATAAGTTCAAACCGATCATCGGCAAGAATGTGTTTGGCCACGGTCACGGCCATATTACCCGGAATGCCATTGACCATAGTTTTAATTGGGTTCATTTTGTACCTCCATCTGAAACCTTTATTTGTTTCTGTCGGTCGGTATTTTTTCGATCAGGGACACTAAACCGGGAAATTCCGTTTTAGCATGGCCTGATAGATTTTTTTGTAATGTGCTAACCGCCGGTGGTATATATTTTTTAAAGTGTTTTTTCCCTTGGACGGTACTCAAATAACCGAATGCGCCAAGGATCTGCAGGTTTCGGGTTAAGGCGCAGTATTCATAACAATGGCGAAACAGTGCGGATTCGACCTTTTTATAGGATAATAGCCTTTTAACACAATAGGTTAACAGCCGGGATTGAATCCGTAGAGGCAATTTAACGTAAGGGTCGATTAACAACGCGGCCAGATCATATTGCAATGGCCCGATACGTCCTCCTTGAAAATCGATGAAATAAAATTTGTTATCTTTAAGCATGATATTTCTGGATTGCATATCCCGATGCATAAAACCCATGATTGGATATTCGAGGGCCTTGTGAGCTAAAGATTTAAATTCTTCGGCATATGTATCGGCAGAGATCTTCCAGCCAAGATATCCGTTTAAAAAAGCCTCTACAAAATAGCGGCATTCTCTTTCCAAAATCAGCTGTTCATCGTAGCAGGGCGTCTGATATGTCCAGGCCAGATCAAAACCCTTCGCACCATTAATGGATAGCTCAATCAAGAGATCGATTATCTGTTGATACCAGGAGATGATGGTTTCGGGATGTTTTGTGCGCCTTGTCGCAGATTGCAGATCGGTATTTCCCAAATCCTGCAGAAATACCAATCCGGCAAATCGGTCATGATAAAAAATCTGAGGCACCGGAATGCCTGCGGTATATAGGTGGTTGCCAATGTGAATAAAGGAATCTACCTCGGCTGTTTCGCTGCCTGTATGAATTCCATGATCGACCATAATCAGGCTCTGATCGTCCGAACTTAATCGGTACCAGCGTCTTTCAGATCCATCGCCTTTGAGCTTTGTTTGCGTTATGTTCTTGTTTCGATAATAGGAATATGCCTGTTTGAATGCTTTGGGAATGGCGTGATATTTAGCCGATTCGGTAAAACGCGCAGGGGTTCCGATGTCATTCCAATATTCATTTCGAGATATAAATCCTTTCAATCTTCTGCCTGCGGCCATCATATTTCTGAACGCATCAATGCTGTTTGAATACCCACCCACGGGAATATAATCAAGTATTTCGGGATCTAAGGCCTGGATGCCGGTAAAGGTTAGTTTTATTTCAGTCTGCTGAACAGAAACATCAGACGCGTCACCGAAATGAATGATAAATCCATTGGCGTCCACCGAAACCGTGTTAATTCCTGGATCATCATACAGCGCCAGGGTGGCCGGGTAATTATGACGTCGATGAAATTGGTAAACCTTTTTCATATCAATGCTGGATAGCACATCTCCGTTGACGACCAGAAATGGTCGTTCATCCCAAAAATCCGCCGTATTCATTATGGCGCCGCCGGTTCCCAATATTTCGGGCTCGAAGCGTGTATATACCGGAATACGGTAATTTTGGGCAGCAACAAAGGCGTCAATTTGTTCCGGTCGGTGATGGGTGTTGATGATGATCGCCTCGCAGTCCGCTTGGATGAGGTTTTGGATCACGTAATCAAGCAATGGGCGACCGGCAATACAAAACAGCGCTTTGGGAATATCATTTGTGTAAGGTCGCAGGCGGGTGCCCAGTCCTGCGGCCAGTATCATCGCCTTCATCTTACAGGTCATTTCTGCAGGTGATTTAGTGAACGCCTAATTGCCTCGGCATAAAAATCCAGTTTATCAGAATTTTCTGCTCCCTTCACGCCGCGGCCGATGAAAAAGTCCACTGCATTTTTATAACTTACCTTATTGAGGGCTTCATTGCATTCGATATCTTTGCGCTTATACATTTGGATGCCGCTGTCCGCAATTTTTTTCAAACGTTCTTTTGCTTTGTTTGCATTTTGTGGGTTTTGCCTGAAGTGGTTTAATACAATCCAGTAGGACTCAAAGTAGGTCTTCAAAAAGATCGAAAAAAGCTTCAATTTGCGTAAACCCGACGGACTGAGGTTATAGGCCTCCGGTTGGGTCGGATGAATTGACAAAATGGCGTCATCGACAAACGCTTCGAGACTTTTATGAACATAGTTTTCGATGCTTTGATCCACGTCATAGGAGAATTCGAATTTAAAAAAATCTTGCAAAAACATGTAGCCGGTATACAGGTCGGAAGCTGAAAATTGGAATGCATCCTTTTCAAGAATGGCTAGCGCCGTAAATGCCGCCGGTATGAAAAAGGCGATACAATTGTTTTTGTAGTATTCGAAATAGGGTCGTTTGTTCTCATTAATCAGGTAAGTGGTCTCTGAGGACTGTTTTTGCTTGTCAGTGGATAGCGGCTCAATCAATTTTCTCTGGGCAAATGCGTCTAGTGCTCGCTGGATGGCATGGTAACTATCGTAGACCAGTGTATCTGACAATTTTGCCCCTTGGATCGTTAAATGCCTCAGATATGTATCTACGATCGAAATCAATTGGTCGGAAGAAAAATTATCAGCCCCGCAGTTCAGGATAGCACAGGCTACCAATCCATGCGGTGTGACCACCGTGACCCGGCTGATGGCATACAGCATGCGATGCCCCAAATTCCGGCACAATGCATTGAGCTCGGTGGGGGACATTTGTGTCAGTGATTTTTCCTGGCGCGTCAACAGCTCGTTGAGGCTGATGGGGTCATGGAATTGGATATATATTTTGCCGTAGCGTTTTTTTAAAAATTTTCGGGCCTGGATTACCTGACGAAGATTTTCCGGTTCTTTTTGACCGCCTTCAAGCTCATGCAGATATGATGACTCTTCCAGCACTCTATCATAACCGATATATATGGGTACGAATATCATATCGTCACAGGCACCATTTTTGTAAGCATTTAAAAGAATGGACAATAATCCCAGCTTGGGCATCAGTAATTTTCCGGTACGACTGCGACCGCCTTCAATAAACTGTTCTACATTGAATCCTTCTTCGAGCAACTTGTGGATATACTCTGCAAACACCCTTGAGTACAGTACTGCGCCTTTGAAGCTGCGTCGGATGAAAAACGCCCCGCCGCTTCGAAATAAAGGGCCCAGCGGCCAGAACGACAGGTTCTGGCCTGCGGCGATAAGCGGACACGGCATATTATTGTTATACAAAAGATAGGAAAGGATTAAATAATCGATATGACTCTTGTGACATGGAATCAGGACCAGGGGCCCTTTTAAAGACATATTTTTGATTTTATACAGGCCATCCCGATTGATGATAACCCCATCAAACATCGTATTGAGAATCCATCCGACGATCACCGAATAAAAATTAAGTACTGCCGGGCTATAGTTTGCGGCGATTTCCTCGAGATAGGCATCTGCCTTTTTGCGAACCTGATGGATCGGCACATTCCGGTTCTGCGAATATTCATCCACAAAACTTTGAAAGCGTTCACAGGTTAAAATGCTCTCTTTAAGTTCTTCCCTTGATTTGACCATTGGGCCGGTGATGCTTTGACGATGACGGTTGAGCTGGACCAGTAGATCCCGCCGCAGAACCAGTGATTGATATTCAATACTTCTGGTCTGATTAGCGGCGGATTCCAGATACTGTCTGAGGTTTATGGGATCCGATATTTCGACAAATACGGCACCCGGGTTTTTAAATAAGGTGATCACCCGGCGTATCTTGCCCGGTTTATCTTCGGGACCGAAGAGCACATCGATCAGGGTCGAATGGGTACGATGGGGTTTTTTCGTAAAAAACATCAATTGCGGGATAATATAAATC
>WOR8_10007373_pt1 | contig 10481 bp, 7 predicted proteins | sample DeeMarSeWOR38_10_FD_19890 | JGI IMG/M metagenome (IMG submission 19890)
TGCGTTCCACGCTCCGATCGAGCCAACTGGATCCAAAATTTCCGCCCAAGCCATAGCTGGCAATCGCTTCGCGGACAGTGATAGTGGCTCCAGCCAGCACCGGCCACAGAGCAGCAACCAGTGGAGCGGCGATAGCTGCAATCACCTGGTAGCTAATTGCCCGGTTTGATACTTGAAACACCTCGTAATCTATGTTGAACAGATTCAGAAACCATTTGGTGATGGCGAAGGCCAGAAAAGCTCCCAGCGGCAGCGAGATAGTCAGCGCCAGCAAACCAAAGACCAGCACGCCAGCCAGGTAGATCTTGAGGACCGTTGCGGTCGTGCCGCCGATGGCCTTGATGATACCAATCTGGTTGGTTTGTTGGGTGATGAGAGCCGTCAGCGTAGTGAGTACCAGGATTACGCTCATGAACAGAGAGACCACGGCCAATACCTGCAGTACCACGCTAAGGCCCTCAACAAAGAGACGCCCCCAGTGCTTCTCAGGATCCTGGTAGAAGGTCACAAACACTTCAATATTCTGTTTGGCCAGTTCATCCTTTATCTCGGAGCCGACTTCTTTGGCGAAATCTAGGCTATAAGGTTTCACCCGGACCAACACCTGACCGAATTCCCCCTGGGGGATATTGAACGGGTTGACCTGACCCTGGGCCAGACCTTTGGCGTCTACGTTGGCCAATTGTCCGAATCCCTCTTCAGGGACATTAAAGCGCTCCATGCCCTCGGAGTCCACGAAAAACACAGCATCGCCGCCAAATTGCGGTGGGGGTACGAACGGATGGCGGATTTTGCCAACAATTGGCAGCGCGCGGTCAGTCTTGTCCAGCTCAAAGATAACGCTATCGCCTATGTCGAGTCCGAAGAATTGGGCCGATAGGCGCTCGATCCCGATGCCATCACCTGCGGGCCACTCTCCTTCCTTTAGCTGGACTATGTCATAAGTTTGATCTTTGTAATCATCGCGCATAACCAGTGAGCCGCGCTGCCACTCATCCCCTGGGTGGATCTTGTAGCGCACCGTGACCTGGTCTAAGACTTCGACATCTTCCACTCCCTCGATATCTTTCAGGGTGAGGGCAGTGTCCTGGTCTATGCGATCTGCCAGATAAACACTGATGTGCGAAGGGAGGACGGCCTGGTGAGCCTCGTCCATTCCGGTCAGCAATTGATCGCTCATGCCAAAGATGGCACCAATCGAAAAAACGCCGACAGCGATGCTCAGCACGGCCAACACGGTGCGGACTTTGTTGCCCCACAAGTCAGACCAGACTTTTTGCCAGATGACACCCATCGTTTGCCCCTATCCGTGACCCCTGAATACAATTCCCGTGGTCGTTGTTCAAAATCTACCTGGCACTCCTTAAGTGCCTAGTATCCGGCCCACTCGGCCCCACCTACGTACTCATCGCGTGTGATCTTACCGTCTATGATCTCAAGCACGCGCGGTACGCGACGGGCCAGTTCCTTATCATGGGTGACCATCAACATGGTCTTGCCCTGCTCGACTAGGCTGCTGAACAAATCAAAAACGTCGCCGGCCGTGCGGGAGTCAAGATTACCAGTTGGCTCGTCGGCCACTAGCAGTGGCGGGTCATTGGCCAGGGCGCGCGCGATGGCAGCCCGCTGCTGCTGCCCGCCAGAGACCATGCTGGGGAGCTTATGGGCTTGATCTGCTAGGCCCACGATCTCCAGGAGGTGCATTGCTCTTTCCCTGCGCTCTTTGGGCGTGTACTTGCTGGCAAAATCCATAGGCAAGATAATGTTCTGTAGCAAGCTGAGGGCGGGCAGCATCTGGAAAAACTGGAAGATGATACCCACATTCTCCCCGCGCCAGCTGGCCAGTTGGTTCTCACTCATCCGGTGGACCTCGCGCCCGGTGACAATAACCTCTCCGGCGCTTGGGTGATCAATTCCGGTGATCATATTGAGCAGAGTTGACTTGCCGTTACCCGAAGGGCCGACAATCGACACAAATTCGCCAGCATCCACTTCAAAAGAGATGCCCTTGAGAATTGTGATCTCACCATCCCCGACGGGAAAACTCTTGACAACATCTCTTGCCTGCACAATATAGCCATTTCCGCTTACTGTGTTCATGAGTCGCACCTATCTATCTACCATTGGAGAGTGCCTACTACCTTTGGAGCTTATCTGATATTTCTGGAATAGTCATCAGCTTCTTATACAATGACTCCGCGACAAATGCATTCCCTGCTTCGGTGTAGTGCCCAGAGGCGCCATAGTAATCGACGGCATCTTCAGAGATGAACAACTCTCTTATTTCTTGAGAAGGTAACTTTCTAAATTCATCAACTAGATCGATATACAGCCAACCATTTTTCGCTGCCTGTTCAGCTAGAAATAGACGCCAGGAATCTGATTCGGTTTCGGTGTAATCTTGTTCAATGGGTAGGTATACCAGCACCAGGATGCTGTTTCGGGCTTGATGCAACTGCTGCAGATCTTCGATGATCTTAATGACAAGATCTCGGCTTTGATGATTCACGTTGGAGACAGGATTGCTGCGATAGAATAGCTCTTGCGACAGCCTGATTGACTTCAACCCATTAAGAGTTCGCAGCCCGTGAATTAGCCACGGAGCAGCAAATGAACGTCTGGGTACAGGTACGTTTCTTGTGACGATAACACCCTCTTCAAGTTCTAAGACAGGCTTACCGTACCCTAGGAAAGTATCACTTTGCATCCGATTGAAGTCATCAGTGATAAACGTAAATATGTGAACTTCGTGTTCCAATTCAGTACCATCGCGTTTGTACCAGAGATATGCTTGATCAATGCCATATCCCCCTTGTCCCATGTTGACGGTTTCCAAGCGGTTGTCTAATGAAGCCAACAGTTGGCACCAGGTATGATCGTTATCAACGCCATAACCGAAAGTAAATGAGTCTCCAGAGCAAATGAGGCGCATTTTGTCGTCAGGAACTCTTGCGCTCAAATCATAGTTGTTGCGAAATGACTGAGAATTGGTTCTAACGTATATTCCTGGTCCATACATATCCTCAATATAGAGGTTGGGTGTGTTGATCCAGCCCAACAGCTCGTCATACTGTGTGTGGAACCTCTCGGCAAGAGGCCTCCCGGTGACAGCTTCGCGGGCAACGAAAGAGATGCTTGATAGTCCCTCACAGAGTAGACATGTGACCACCGCCACCGTAAGGCTGAAGAAAAGAAGTCCGGCTATCTTCCGAATTCTAGCCATTGCAAACGGGTACCGCGCCTGGGTCATGGAGAGGGCTTTTCAGTCAATTCCGCATCTCTGGAGCATATCACCCTGCCCGCCCCCTGGACTGCCTTCAGAGCAGACTGGCAGCGAGCCGGGGACTGACATAACCTCTTTTGGCGGGCTGATTTGCCCATTTACCCGGCTAATATGCCTAGAGGCGGAAGTTCTTAGGCTGGTGATGCCACACGGCTCGCCTAGGCAGCCCAGATAACGGTCACTTTGGGCTGGTAGGTCTCAACATCGTACATCAGGTCTAAGTCAACGTCTTTCACACCTTGAGTCACCACATCCAAGTCAACGTCTGTCCAAGTATGCTGTTGTTGGAAGGCCGTCATTCGGCCAAATCTGCCCTCCTTTAGCAAGCGAGCGGCCATCAGGGCAAAATTGGTTGCCCCCAACAAGTCTTGTCCGTCAGGCGAACCCGCTCTGAGCAGATAGTTCAGGGATTGGAGAAATACCTCTCTCCCCGTCAGGTACTGAAGCAGCTCAGCCGCCACCATGCCGCCGCCTGCCATGCTTGTGCCAGTTTCAACTACCCCACTCAGATTAAACTCCTCGTGCAATGCCTCAGCTTTTTCAGCCGTGATTGACTGCAACACTGCCGATTTGCTGCGCAGCGAGAGGTGTGGTGTAAACTTTGCGATCTTGTCTGACACAATGCGAGCACCATCGCCCACGACTACAATGGCGTAGTTGTTAGGATTCTCTGCCTGATCTCGCATCACTAGGTGGGCTAATCTCTCCGGGTCGTAGGCTGCCTCGGGAATGATAACTCGGTCCACCCCAGCCAGAAAAGCTACCATCAGCGTACTATAGCCGGATTTACGCCCAAAGGTCTCAATCACTGCCACCTGCTCTCGCGAACCGGCCAGCGCGCGCAGCTCGTGGATGAAGGCCACGCCCCGGGCCAAGCCCGTACTGAAACCCAGAGTATAGTCGGTGCCATGGACGTTGTTGTCGTACGTCTTGGGAATGGCGATGATAGGCACGCCTTGCCTGCTGAGATGGGCGGCTTCAAGCAGCGTGTCATTGCTGCCGATGATGATCAGGGCTCTGAATCCAAGTTGTTCTGCCGCACCTTTAACGTGTTCGGTCACATCTTGGATTTCTGCCCCTGGCTCCCGCAGAAACTCCGGCACCTGGTGGCGGGGCGTTTGCAGTGGGCTGACGCGGGACGAATGCAGAAAGGAACCGGAAGTGCGGTCAATAGGGCGCACCATATTCTTGGTCAGTTCAATGAAGTTGGCGCCATACGTGCTGCGATCACGAAGGTTATAGTTGATCAGGCCTTCCCACCCCTTGCGCACCCCAATCGGCTCAAAGCCGAAGTCGATAAGGCGGAAAACCAGACTCTTTAGGCACATGTTCATGCCGGGCACATCGCCGCCACCAGTTAAGATGGCTACTCGTTCGCTCATGGTTACACTCCAGTGTCAAGGATAGCTGATTCCAAGGCAGTGGGCTTGCGGATTATCAGCTGGGCATGCGAGAATGCCCAATTCTATCATGGAAATCGTCAGACGTCCACTCTACACACGATTGTTAAGGTATATTAACAAAATATTAATATTACTTGAACATCTTCTGGAGAGGCTGCGTTAGGGTCAGGTTTTCTCTTGGATGCTTTCTAGCATCCCACCTGCAGCGTGCAACCTACCTATTCGTGTTGAATGGCTTCCACGACGTGCATACCACCTGCCCGCTGGGCGGGATAAAGAGCCGCTAGTTGAGAAATAACTACGGCAGTGATAGCAGCGCCGATGAAAGCTACGCCAGGAAAGATGAAATCGAATTGCCAGCTACTTCCCCGACTCATCTCCGCGACCATATCTTCGGCAATGAGCCAGCCGATGGCCAGCCCAAAGGCACCGCCGATGAACCCCATCGCCCCTGCCTCGGCCAGCACCATGCGACCGACCTGCCCACGAGTCATCCCAACGGCTCGCAGCACCCCGATTTCACGCACCCGCTCTAGGATGTTCATCGTCATCGTGTTGATGACGCCCAGCCCAGCCACTAAAAACGCGATATAGACTACCACATTGAAGATAGCCATGAGGCTTTGGGCATCTCTGCTAATCGTTTCACGGAATTCCACGGCCGTCTCCACTTCGAAGTCGTCGTAGCGTGATAGGCGCGTTTCGATGGCTTGTTGCACAGCATCCGCCTCGGCATCTGGTGATAACTTGATGAGGAAGAGCCAGACTCGATTGATGCCTAGATACCGCTCCGCGTCACTCCACATGCCCACGACACTCTTGCCTCCCCACATGAAATTGTTAATGACACCGGCTACCTCGAAATCGCGCTCGCCCCGACGTGTGCGGAGTCGGATCCTGTCACCGCGGGAGATAGCATAACTGTCACTTAGCACGCTCGAGATGAGCACGGCGTCGCCCTCGGATAGATGGGCTAAGATCTCATCTTCGTGCTCAGCGTCTTCGGAGAATTGGAAGCCGGCAACTCCACAATAAGTGGGCAGATCAACGGCTTGGAAGCTCAGGGTATCATCCTCAGACGAGAAGCCATCGCTGTTGACGATACCCGTCATCTCCACAGGGACGGTGCTGAAAGGAGTGGCCAATTCCACGCCAGGGATGGCCATTAGTTGATTGGCGAATTCGACGTCCTGCCCTCGTTCAGCCTCCACTGTCAGGTCGCCGCCGAGGGTGTTGTCCACCCACTCGCGAATGGCGCTGTCGAAGGCGACCTGAATAGAGCCGATGGCAATGGTCAGGGTCGCGCCTGCCAGCAGGACACCGATGGTCAGGCTTGTCCGTCCCCGGGCCCGATTCAGATTGCGGCTGCCCAACCCGCCCGCTGGCCCGTATAGCAGCGACAGGGCGTGTCGGGTCGACCTCTCAGAAAGTTGGATGACAACCGGCATCACCAATGTGCCACCAACAAACATCAAGATGAAGAACGATGCATCGGGTAGATAATTCCAGATCGGGGTGAGGTGGGCTAGTCCTTGGGCCACCAAGGCCAGGCTGATGGTCCAGCCTACTTCGGCGAACCCATACATTCCCCTCGGGGAAGAGGCGAGATGACGTTTTCTGCTCCAGCGTTCACTAGGTTGTCTGTGATCAGCGTGGTGCCAACTCACTAGGCGCAGTGCCGTCGTCCACAAGCGAGGTGCCATGATCCCTAGACCGATGAGGCATAGTGCGGCCGACAGCGCGCTGCGCAAGGTATGTATTTCGCCGTTCTTGAGCGACGGGGCAATCCACAAAACTGGTGCTGACAGGATATCGAGCAGAACGCCGCTCAGTGAGAACGCCAGAAGCGCTAGGCCGATCTTCCAGCCGCTGCGCGTCACGAAGCCTGAGCGGCTCGCCGCGCGAACGCGCATCGCCTCAACGGGCGAAATGCGGCTGGCTTGGATAGCTGGGATAAGCGCTGCCAATAGGGTGATGGTAATGCCCACAAAAACTGCCAGTACCACCGACACCGGTGGCACGGTGTAGCTCTCCAAAGGCATGCCACCTAATCCCTGCACAAACAACTGCAACATGGGAATGGCTAGGATGACCCCCAGCGCCAATCCCAACACCGAGCCAACAAAGCCCAAAAGGGTTGCTTCGACCAGGACCAGCCGCAGTATCTGGTGCCGGGTGGCTCCCACGGCACGCAGCATACCGATTTCAGCTGTCCGTTCGGTGACAGTCATGGCAAACGTGTTGTAGATGAGCATCGCCCCCACAAACAGGGCGATTGTACTGAAGATGCCCAGGCCAGCTCTCAGTCCAGCCAGGCTGTCAACGATAGCTTGCCCGACTGCCGATGGGTAGGCAACGGTGTAGTCATCTCCCATTTGGGAAGCCAAAGCGTCCCTGAAGTCGTCCAGTGCGTCGCCATTTGTAGCGATCTCAGGCAATACTACCACGTCCACCTGGCTCAACCGGCCTCCTTCATCGAACAGATCCTGGGCTATGTCTAGGCGCAAGAAGCCGATTGCCCCGTTGTTAAGACGCGCTACCCCCTCGCTTTGCAGCAGACCAACCACCTCGAATCTCTCGATCTGATCCTGGCCCAGTTCGATCTCTAGATCGTCACCCACCTGGATGTCGTGGTCCTCAGCATAGGTTTCCACCATCACCAGCGTGTAGGTCCGGTCGGCCTCGTTGATCATACGACCTGTGGCCAACCGGTAGCTGCGTACCTGGGGGTCAGCATTGGGGTCTATGCCTACCAGGCTAATCCGTTTGTCCTCGTCAGTCAAACGCAGGCCGCCGTCTTTCCAAAGACTGCCGACTGCCAGTATCACGCCCGGGTAATCGGTTGCCTGACCTAAGGCACGCTCACGAAATGCCTGGCCCTGACTGCTGCTGGAGATGGTCAGGTCGGCGTCCCCGGCCGTCTGGGAGAAGAAGTCGTTCAGCGAATTCTCGACGGTCGCGTTGGTGATGCCAAACGCTAGTATTGTGGCGACGCCCAGTACGATCCCGAAGCCAGTGACCGTGGTCCGGAGCTTGCGACTCCAAAGATTTCGGAAAGCGAGAGAACTTAGTCCACTCATGCCTTTTCTACATTATGTGGCAGGTTGGGGCCCGGAGAATTCGTGAGCGAGTGCGAAGTAGGGGAGCACTCCTTCCCCTGGCTTTTCTAATAATATATCTACGCCTTCTGCGCAGTCAAATTTCAAAGCTGCAGACCGGTCATCGACACCAGGCTGCAGCTTTGCCTGCCACGCTCCCTGGGCATTCGCCTTAAATTGACAGAAGATGGTCTTTCCACTAGACTTGAGGCGTTAGAGCCTGAAACAACGCAAACAACCGCAGGGGTGAAATAAGTGATGCTTGCGTCCCTAAGTGTTGGGCAGAGAATCCTTCTAGTCTTGGCGTTCCTTATGCTCCTCTGGTACGTCATTGGGACCTGGTACAGCCGCCGTCTGGGCATCCGTGCCCTGACCTGGATTCGTGAGGGGATAAGCGGTTTGGGTGGACAGGTGCACGCGTCTTGGATCGGTTCAGCCGCTTCAGGTGCCACAGTCGTTGTTAATCAGCCTGATCCGCCTTTCCGGCAATTGGAAATAACCTTCCTGCTAGAGTCACGTGAATTGCTTCCTTTATGGTTGGTGAATTTGCTGCGTGGCAGGCGGGACGAACTCATTATCAAAGCTCACCTGCGCTCGCCCTGGAAAGGTGAGATGGAAGTGGTACCTCGTGGCAGCCGACCAGAGCGATCGCTGCGCCGGGAGGGCCAACCTTCGTGGCAGTGGGAAGATGGTCTCCACGACCTGTGCGTCGCCTATCGGGGCGGTCAAGGCGAGACTTTGAGTGCCGCAGTGACCCCTTTCCTGCAGAGCTATGGTCATTCCCTGCGCCGATTCTCCTGGCGGCAGGCTAAACCTCACCTCTTGTTAGACTTCCGCCTGACCGGTTTGATTGACCGCCCGGCCGCTGACTTTTTCAACGATCTGAGCGATATCTTTGCTCGTCCTCGACATACGACCGACGACGCATGATCAGCAGCATTTGCCGTCCGTCATTCCTCCCCGGCCCTTCGCTCCTCATGAACTCATCTCAGTCTCGTCCGGCGCTTCCGCTGGCCTGTTCTCTTTGCCTAGCCGCCGCTGTTCCAATGCTTTCTCAGCTGCCCTACTATACGTCGAGTTTGGAAAGGTCCCAATGGTTTCGTTGAATTGGTGAACGGCCTCTGCCTCTTTGCCCTGTCGCTTCAAGGCCAACCCCAAATGGTATCGGCAGGCAGCCTCGTATTTGATGCCGAGCCCTCCGTCCTTGGACTCCTCCAGCACTGACTCCAAGATCGCCTGAGCGCTCTCGGGGTTCTTGCGGCGGAGCTGCACCATACCCATATTGACCAGTATGATCATCTGTGCGGATCGGTCAGGATGAAGACGCATGGCCCATTGCAGCACCGTCATGGCATCCCGCTGCCTTCCCCGCGTGGACAGCAGATTGGCCAGATCTACCAGCAGCCGCGCCCGCATCGAAATAAGATATACGAAGGCCAGGAATAGAATGGGGTTGACCGCCGTGCTGGTCAGCACGGCGCCGACTAGGACCAAGGCCGTGAGAGCCAACACTTCAACCGCAAACTGAGTTGACAAACCCTCACGCCGCAGCGCGGACAGACTGCCAAAAATCGCCACATAGCATAGGCCTAGCGTGGCGATCAAGAGATAGGGGTTCATATGCCATCCTCTAGTAATGAAAACCCCCTGACTTGGCTGACGTCAGGGGCGTCTTCATAACAATGTCTTCCGTGAGCCTTCAATCGAACAACTCGTCGGCGGTTCGCTTCAACATGTCTACCCCGCGAACTTCCGTCTCAAAGAGTGGGACGAGGGCCCGCACGCCGCCGTCGAAGGTCTTCCAGATCTGGGCCATGTATTCGGACTGCATGGCCACACGGTTCTTCACAAAGTCGGGGGCGTCATCGGCCACGCTCTCCTCTTCAATTAGCATGTTGACTACCACCCCACCCACGGGGATGCCGAACTCGTTGAACCAGTTGATAAAGCGCGTGATGACCGCAATCGGTAGGGCTTCGGGCAGAGTAACGAAGAAGAAAGCCGTCAACTCCGGGTCGGTGAGCAACTCTTTGGCGTGCTGCATGCGTTTCCGGAAGTTGAGTAAATACTCCATAAGTGGGTCCTTTTCTTCCTTCTTCCGGCTGTAAGAGAGCAACTCGCGCAGCGACTTGGCCTCTTCCCGGCTCTTGACCATCTTGTTGACCCACATTGAATAGACCGAGGACATACCCAGCAAGCGGCGGGCGTTGGCCGTGGGGGCTGTGTCGAAGACATACACCTCATATTCGTCTTCGAACATAAGGTCTATCATGTTCTCAAACATAGCCGATTCTTCAAAGGCAGGGTTCATCGTCGCCGATTCGACGAACTCGTCGGCCTTGGTCTTGATGTCGGCAAATTTCAGGAACCAACTGATCTTTTCGCGGATCTCTTTTTTTGAGCGCTCGATTGTGTCCCGCGTGTCGATCTCATAGGCCATCAGGTTGGGCGCTCCCGTGACCTGAGTGGGCTTGCCAAACACATCCTGGTCGAGCAGACTGGTGAGGCTGTGCACCGGGTTGGTGGAAGCCAGTAGTGTGCGCTTACCTTGTTGGGCGAACCACAATGCGGTCGCGCCGGCCAGCACCGTCTTCCCCACACCCCCCTTGCCCCCGAAGAATGAATATTTCAGGCCGGGGTGCTCTGCCAGAAACTGTTGCGTTGACTTTTCAATCATAACCGCGCTCCTTTACCGTT
>WOR8_10007374_pt1 | contig 10480 bp, 8 predicted proteins | sample DeeMarSeWOR38_10_FD_19890 | JGI IMG/M metagenome (IMG submission 19890)
CTATAAAATTTTTTTTCTCGTAATTATTATCATATCTTGGCTCTATTGACAGATAATCTGTTTGGATATCTTTATCCTGTATTCCGGATTCTTTAATTACTGCTATCGCATCTTTCATAATTTTATTGTTTTCCTGTTTAGCTAGCATAATGTCTTTATTCCACGTTTCAATGCCGAATGTAATAATTATCTTATCCGGCTGGACTTTGACAACTGCTTCTCCATTAACTGTAATCTTAGGACGATCATCAAACAGTTGATTCTGTTGTGCCTGCATTGAACACACTGCTGATACTATTAAAAAAGTTGTTACTAATAATATTTTCATTTTTTTCTCCCTGAGATTATTTGTAAACAATATGAATATTAATCATAAATCAATTTCAAAATTTCCAATTAAAACGTATGCTAATGGGAACAACGATATTTCTAATAACAACCCCAGATTTATGGTCTCTATCGTTCTCAACAATTTTTTCTTTTTCATGGCTCAATGACTGCACTACTAAAGCAAGATCAAGATTTTCTGTTAGATGATAATTTAGCCCAGCTCCGAACCCATATCCAAAAGCCCAACTACTAAAAGAAGCACCATTCAACCATTTAGAATATCTTTCAATAAAATTTAGCTTTGAAATCCCAAATCCAATTTCGATAAATGGGGATAGTTTAGCGTTTGTTTGTATTCTGCTCCAAATAAGTATAGGATATGTTTCGATAATTAAAATAGCATTTGACGGAACATTTTCAAGCTGAAACTCAGATGTAGATACTTTATTATATCCTACGGATATATTGAAATATAACTGAGACAATTCTAAAAAATTAATAGAACCGTATCCTACACCTAGGCTGATATGTATTCCCGGATTTATTAATTGGTCTTCAGTTTCTCGGTAGAAATAATAATTCAGTGGATTATTTAAAGCCGTACCACCAGAGAAGGTTAGAAAAAGGTTTTGATGATTCCTTGTATCTTGTGAGTATGATACACCAATAAAACAAATTATGATTAAAAAGCGAAGTTTTTTCATTTATTCTCTTCCCGATAAAAAAATAGGTTTAGAGGATCATACTATTTATAAAACCACCAAATTATTTAATGCTAAAATCCACATTAATATTTTTAATTCAATATTTAAGAATATTTAACCAAGTTCTATCTAAGAAAATCCCAGACATATTTAACAGCCGGTGTAAAAATACAAATGACTAAAATCCATTTTATAAACTTTGCCGCCATATATTTTTGTGCTCTTGCACCTAAGTAAATTCCAATAAAGCCTCCAATACCGTAAAGAAAGCCAAGCATCCAGTTTGGTGCAACGTTCAATTCGGGATAATAGGGCGCAATAATTTGATAGAAAATAACACTTGCAAGTGAGGTTACAAAAGTACCCATTAGTGAAGGACCTGCAATTGTGTAAACAGGAAGCGCAAATACAGTTATTAAAATGGGAGCTAAAATTGCACCGCCGCCTATACCGTAAACTCCACCAACAATTCCAATAACCAGACATAAAAAGAAAATTGCTGGAGAGTTTATGCTAAAAGTTTCTTCGTTAAAATCGTATACAATTTTTAACAGACTAAACTGTTTTACAACAACTTTAGGTTGAACTTTATTTTCATTTACTGTTTTATTCTTTAGACTTTTATCCTGTTTCTTTTTCTTGTTTAACAAATCACGAGTAAGATTAAAACCGATGTAAAGCAAAACAGCGGCTGCAAACAATTTAAAGTTTTTAGGATCGGGTAAATAGTTAACTCGTATTAAAGTTCCAAGCACAACCCCGGGCAAAGTTCCGAGAATGATAACTAAAGTTAACGGCCATACCATTCTTCCTTCTTTAAAATACCTGTAAACTCCCCCAGGAATTGCTACGCTGTTATATAAATGATTTGTTGCGCTAACTGCAGGCGTGGTAAATCCCAAAATGCTAACGTTGAACGGCAGCAATAAAAAAGCACCGGAAAGTCCACCCATCGAAGCAAAAAATGAAATGAGGAAAGCCACAACCGGGGGAATCCAAAAAGCTATATCAATATCTTCAGGATTAAAATTCAATTATAATTTTTTCGCTAACATTTACTAATCAGTAAAGTAAATATACCCACCAATTTTTATCTATTTCTTGCATTTATACTTAACAATCTGGAATTCGGCTTTATTTCGGAATGCTGATCTCGGATTTCGGAAATTTAATTAGAACTTTACTGATTTATCGGAGTAATAATGAGGACAGAAGTTCTAAAGAAACGTACAAAGTAATCTGTGATAAGAGTTATTAAATTGGTCAGTGCACTACCAAAAAAGAAATTGGATTCACTCTCGAAAGAAGTCAATGAACTTAAGTCAATTTTCATTTCTATTGGTAAAACTGCAAAAGCAAAAAAGTAAATCCGAGATTCGAAATTTTAATTGTTTGCTTTTCAGGATATATTTTAAGATTTTCATCTTTGATTATTCAAAATTACTCTAAATTTTTGGAGATGCTGTAATGGCAGAAAACAATTCTTCTTCCCCCGAAGTCACTCCTTACGTTCCTGCAAACAAAACAATGAAAGAGCTAACGTTTAAGTCGATCTTTTTAGGTGTATTGCTTGCAATGATACTTGGTTCCGCGAATGCATATCTTGGTTTGAAAGCCGGAATGACTGTTGCGGCGACGTTTCCTGCGGCTGTAATTGCAATGGCAGTGCTTAGAATATTTAAAGGAACAATTCTAGAAGAAAACATTGCCCGAACCACTGCTTCAGTTGGTGAAGCTCTAGCTGCCGGTGCAATTTTTACTATCCCCGCATTTGTTATAAGCGGTGTTTGGGATGATTTTAACTACTGGGAAAGTACACTTTTAATGCTGGTTGGTGGCGTGTTGGGTGTTCTAATTGTAACGATTTTAAGAAAAACTCTGGTAAACGATAAAAGTTTACCGTTTCCCGAAAGCCAGGCTTGCACTGAAATTGTTAAAGCAGGGCAGGGGGGTAAAACAGGTGCAAAATATGTTTTTGCCACTCTTGGTCTGGGTGCATTTATTGAAATATTCAAAAACTCAAACGGAATTACTTTAATAAAAGATTCTGTTAAAGGTTTCATTCATTTCGCAACTTCAAAAATTAATTTGCTTAATAGCGATGCTGAAGTAATAAAATCTGTAGATCAAAAAGGGGGAATGATTGTTCAAAGTCCCGCTGCTTCACCAGCCTTTTTAGGTGTGGGATACATAATTGGATTTCGTCTTGCGGCAATTACATTTTCGGGTGGAGTTTTTGGCTGGGTATTTTTAATGCCTATTGTACTCTTCTTGATGTATAGTAATTTAGTTGATGTTACAGCCAATGGCGAAACGTGGGTAAACGTAGCTAAATCGGCTTACGATTCTACTGTAAAACCAATTGCAGTTGGAGGAATGCTTGTTGGTGCATTTTACACGCTGTTCAATATGCGTAAAAGTTTGTTTCAGGGAATTGGAAAAGGTTTTAAAGATATTAAAGCTGCAAAAAACCAGGTCGGTGGAAATGAAGTTTCAAGAACAGAAAAAGATTTACCATTTGGGATGGTTTTAATTGCAATAGGAATACTTATTCTCTTAATGATTGTCCTTTACAGCTACTTTACTCAAGCTTTTGGTTCTGCTGTTCTTGCTGCTCTTGTAATGGGATTTGCTGCTTTTGTTTTTGCAGCAGTTGCAGGTTACTTGGTTGGAATAATCGGAAGCTCATCAAATCCGATTTCCGGTTTAACACTGTCAACTCTGTTAATTGCCGCTGTATTGATGGTACTGGTAGGAATGAAAGGAGATCCAGGAGTTATTGCGGCATTGGCTGTAGCATCCGTAGTTTGTGTCGTAGCTGGTGTTGCCGGTGATATGATGCAGGATCTAAAAGTAGGACAATTTCTCGGCGGCACGCCATGGAAGATGCAGTTAGGTGAATTAATTGGAGTAGTATTTGCCGCAATCATTCTAATCTTTCCAATTATGCTTTTGCATCAGGCAAATGGAATTGGAAGTGAACAATTGCCTGCTCCGCAAGCCAGCTTGATGGCAATGGTGAGCAAGGGAATAGTCGGTGGGGAAATGGCCTGGCCGCTTGTAGTTGCGGGAATGTTTTTTGCCGTAGCATTAATAATGATAAAATCACCTTCACCTATGCTTGTTGCAGTAGGAATGTATCTGCCTTTCCCAACTACTTTCGCAATATTCATAGGAGGTTTAATAAAATTTATTGTTGACAGAGTAAGTGAAAAGAAAGTTGATAAGGATTCAGATAGAGATATTGTTCACAACACGGGTCTGCTGCTTGCGTCAGGATTGATTGCAGGTGAAGCTTTGGTCGGAATTTTACTTGCTGCATTTGTTGGTGCTGATATAAACTTAAAGGAAATTTTTGGATTAGCCACAGACTTTGAAGGTTTTTGGTTCCTTGGAGTCGCTATTTTTATTATTATTGGATATGTATTAATAAAGTATCCTTATAGAGAATTAATTCTTTCCAAACAGAAATCTCAATAATAATAATTTGAGTTGAAATTAAAGAAGGGAATCGAACAAGACATTTTGTTGGTTCCCTTTCATTTTAAATTGAAAAAATCAAAATGTAAAGTATAAAAAAATGAATGGTCAAAATTCAAAAACATTAAATTCCAAACCGCCTCCACCTGCAATTTTTAGGTGGGCAATATTAATATTTGTAAGCATCGCTATGTTCGGCAATTACTATGTTTACGATAGCATTGCACCTGTTTTTGATCTTCTATCTTCTCAATTGAATTATACTGATCAGCAGCTAGGATTGCTCTATTCAATTTACAGCATTGCTGCGATTATTGTTTTATTAATTGGCGGTGTGGTTATAGATAGATTTGGCACAAAAAAATCTATTTTATTTTTTGCATTAATCTGCCTGATTGCTGGTATAGTCACTGCTGCTTCTTCCGAAATATATATTATGCTTACCGGAAGATTTTTACTCGGCATTGGAGCAGAACCCTTAATTGTTGCAGTTACAACGGCTCTGGCGAAATGGTTTAAAGGAAAGGAACTAAGCTTTGCTTTTGGATTAAATCTTTTAATCGCTCGCCTCGGTTCCGTTTCCGCAGATTGGTCTCCTTCATTTGCAAAATCTCTTTACACAAACTGGCAAGATCCTTTGTGGCTTGCATCATTTGTAGCAGGTATTTCTGTAGCCGGTGCGATTTTATACTGGATCCTGGAAAGCAAGGCTAACAAAAATTACAATCTTGGGCAAGCAGAAGAAACTGAAAAGTTTGAATTAAGAAATTTATATAAATTCAGTCGTTCCTACTGGTATATTGTTGCATTGTGCGTTGTCTTTTATGCTACGGTTTTCCCTTTCCGCGCGTTTGCAATTAAATATTTTATTGAAGCGCACGGTTTATCACGTGATGCCGGTGGAATGTTGAACAGTATTCTTCCTCTTGCAGCTGGCATTGCAACACCCTTATTTGGATTACTTGTAGATAAAATTGGTAAGCGTTCGATGTTTATGGCATTTGGCTCTTTACTTCTGCTCCCGCTTTTTCTAGTTGTAACATATCTGCCACCGGGTCCGGATATATCGCTTTCAATTCCATTCCTTGGAAGTTATACTTGGCCTTTAACGCTTGTAATTGTTATGCTGCTGCTTGGTGTCGCATTCTCTATGATTCCTGCTGTAATGTGGCCTTCGGTTGCGTACATTGTTGAACAAAAACGTTTAGGATCGGGATATTCGTTAATGACACTCTGCCAGCAGGTAGGAATGGCCGCCATACCCTGGTTAATTGGATTTACTAATGATGCGTTTAATGCTGGACCGGATAATCCAGGTGGATATACCGCAGGAATGTGGATCTTTACTTTTCTTGCATCTCTTGGTTTGCTGTTTTCATTTTTACTTTGGAAAACTGAAAAAGGACCTCATGGGCATGGTCTTGAAACAATAACTACAAAAACGGGCGTTTAATTTTTGAGTAATCTTCTGTTTAAAAAAGTAAGATTTTTTTGTCCGGATTTCTATTCTTGACTTCTCTGGTAAGAAAAATGGAGATTAAATAAAAAACCATCTCGACTTTTTGCCAATGCTGTGTTGACAGTTGGCATTACTTTTAATTAAGATTATTGATACATTTGAGCACTTTAATACTGGTGATGCTATGCTTAAAAATTTTATTTTTCTTTTAATTAGCTTGCTAATATTTACGGTTCCAAAACTTCATTCTCAGACATTCGGTTTTGGCTGTCTGGGATTTGTGGGCGGCTACGGCGGATTTACATATCAGCAATACAATGCAAAAGGATTAAATGAGTTTATTAAAGACTGGAACAGCAATGAATCGATTCATTCACAAATGGATGAATTTTCTTTTGCAACAGGTTACAGAGTTGGATTAAATTTATTTAGAGCTACCTTTGAAAATAATATTATCCTCACTGCAAAAGGGTATTATCAATCCCTGGACAAAACCAACAAAGCAACCTTAGGTGGAATAAATACAAATGGTGAGTACTCGCTCGATATTGATATGCGGAATTGGGCAGTGGGTATAGATGTTGGATGGCAATTTACAAACATGGTAAGTTGGAAAGTAATTGATGGAGCAATTCATTTTAACAAAGTAAAACTAACAGAAACTACAAGTACAGATTCTGAATCATTAATCAGCAAATATGAAAGTGATGGAAGCAATATTGGCTATTCAATTGGGACAGGATTAATTGTAGCAATAATTAAAGATTACATTAGTATCGAAGGTTTGGCAGGTTACACTCAAATTTCAATTGATGATCTGTTTAATGATCAGGGAACACCATTTCTAAATCCATCGCAGCAAGATGAAAAGTTTATCGAGTCAGGAGGATTTACTGCTGTTGTTCAATTAAATGTCGGATTCCCGATTTTATAATGTTACACTCTTCCACTTTAATAAAAACTTAGGATTCAAAATGAAAAAATTATCAAAGCTGGATACTGCCGCAGTTACTGCAATAAAGGTTTGTATGAACGTAAAGAAGAATGAAAGTATTCTTGTCATAACAGATGAAGTTAAAAGAGAAATTGGTTATTCACTTTTTGAAAATGCTAAACGATTAGGATACAGTTCATTATTGGTTGAAATGAAATCCGCTAAAATAAACGGTGCTGAACCACCAAAGCAGGTTGCGGAACTTATGCAGAAGTTCGATGTGGTTTTAATTCCAACTGCAAAATCTGTAACACACACAGATGCACGAAGAGCAGCATCTAAAAAAGGAGTACGTGTTGCAACTTTCCCGGGTATAACGGAAGAAATAATGATCCGCGGGATGAATGCAGATTACAATGCTATAAGTAAAAGATCAATTAAGCTGAAAAAGATTCTGGAAAAAGGAAAGCATGTAAGAATAACCGCACCTGCAGGAACAGATATAGAATTTAATATTACAGGAAGGACTGCAATTGCCAGCAAAGGTTTGTATCATAAAAAAGGAGAGAGTGGTAATCTTCCCACAGGTGAAACATACAACGCACCTGTGGAAGGAACGGCAAATGGTGTTTTTGTTGTCGATGGTTCATTTGCGGGTTTAGGTTTAATTGGAGATGTAAATATTAAAGTTGAAGTTAAGAACGGATTCGCTACAAAGATTACCGGTGGAAAGGCTGCCAAAAAATTAAACAAAATGCTGGATGAAGTCGGAAAACGTGCACGAAATATTGCAGAGTTCGGAATTGGAACAAACGACAGCGCAAAATTAAGCGGTATTTTGCTCGAAGATGAAAAGGTAATGGGGACTGTTCATCTTGCTTTAGGGAACAATATTACAATGGGGGGAACTTTCAATGTTCCTATTCATGTAGATGGTGTGATAAAAAAGCCAAATGTTTGGCTGGATGATAAAATGCTGATGAAAAATGGAAAACTATTAATTGATTGATTTGCTTGGCGACTTTGGGGCTCTGCGTAAAAAAACCTCATGTCAGGACGCGAAGAATGCAAAGTTATTTTTATATTCAATTTTCACTCTTTATAATTACTCACTGATTAATTATTTTTGTCCTGAACAGATTAACAATTAAACAGCCTGTCCAGCGAAACATTGGTGAAGGTTGATTTAGCAATAAAAGAATAAAATTATGCCCTTACTCCCAATCACCCTTTATGGTGATAAAATACTAAGAAAAAAAGTTGATAGAGTTAAAGAAGTAGATAATGAAACTATCGAGCTCATTGCTAATATGTTCGACACGATGCGAAATGCATACGGTATTGGTCTTGCAGCAAACCAGATTGGAGTGAACAAATCAATTTTTATAGTTGATATCACCGAAGTTGAGGGCTACGAGAATACGAAACCGATGGTTTTGATTAATCCCAAAATAATTAAGTATTCCGATGAAGAAACTTTGTTTGAAGAAGGCTGTTTAAGCATCCCGGATATTCGTGCCGAGGTAAAAAGACCTGAATCAATAACTATTTCTTATCAAGATACTGATTTAAAGGAGCAAATCTTAGAAGTAGATAAACTAATGGCTCGCGTAATGCAACATGAATACGATCACCTCCGTGGAATTTTATTTACAGATTTAATTGATCCGGAACTGCAAAAGGAATTCAAAAAGCCGCTGAATAAAATTAAAAAACGTAAAGTTGATATTAATTATCCCGTGAGCAAGACTACCGATTACCACCTTGTTCTTTAATGAGGTTTTGAATGAATCTCATCTTTATGGGCACACCCGACTTTGCAATTCCTTCATTAAATAAACTGACCGAAAGTAAACACAACATATCAGCAATAGTAACTGCGCCGGATAAAGAAAGGGGCAGGGGAAAAAAAGTTTCATACACACCAGTAAAAGAATTTGCAATAGAAAAAAACATTCGCGTTCTTCAGCCGGAAAAGCTAAAAAACAATCTGCATTTTGTGGAGGAATTAAAATCTTTAAATGCGGATTTATTTGTTGTAGTTGCATTCAAAATTCTTCCACCGGAAGTTTTCGAAATACCGAAGCACGGTTCATTTAATTTACACGCTTCTTATCTTCCCAAATACCGAGGTGCTGCACCAATCCAGTGGGCTTTAATTAATGGTGATTCGCAAACAGGATTAACTACTTTTAAGCTTGCAGCAAAAGTTGATACCGGAAGTATCTATCTTCAAAAAGAGGTTGAAATTTTTCCAGAGGATAACTTTGGAACACTGCATGATAAACTTAGTGAGCTTGGTGCTGATATAGTATTGGAGACCATTAATTTAATTGAAAATGGAAGTTTTGAATTACAAAAGCAGGATGATTCACTTGCTACTCCCGCACCAAAAATAACAAAAGAAATCTGCAAGATTGGTTGGAACAAAAGTGCAACTGAGATTCATAATCTTATAAGAGCACTTTCTCCATATCCTGCAGCGTTTTTCAGTTTTAATGATAAAGTAATTAAAATATATCAATCTGAAGTTATTTACCGTGATGACTTGAAACCATTTGAAATTATTCAAAGCAAAAATGAATTGATAATCGGCTGCGGTAAAAATTCAATTAGAATTTTGCAGCTTCAGCAGGAGGGTAAGAAACGAATGGGAATAGAAGAGTTTTTGAGAGGATTTTCTTTCCAGTGATTTATATCATTTATCACTCATAATTTTTTTTCAATTAAATAATTTCCTTTCATCATTCACTTCAAATGCTTAAAATTGCCGCAACTTTTTTCATAAATGAGTTTAATATTTGGATTACAAAAACAGTATACTTGAGCAAGTCGGGAATACTCCTTTAATAAAACTTAACAGACTGAGCAAAGGATTAAAACCGCAGATATTTGCGAAACTGGAATCAGCAAATCCCGGCGGAAGTGTAAAAGACCGCATTGGTTATAACATGATAGTTGATGCTGAGAAAAGAGGAATCTTAAAACCGGACGGAACAATTATAGAGGCTACAAGCGGGAATACAGGTATTGGACTTGCGATCACTGCTGCAGTAAAAGGTTACCGATGCATATTTGTTGTAACGGATAAAGTAAGCGATGAAAAAATTAATTACTTAAAAGCACTTGGTGCGGAAATAATAGTTGTTTCAAATCTTGTTGATCCCGATGATCCGGAATATTATGTAAACGTCGCAAAACGTCTGCACTCAGAAATTCCAAATTCTTTCTTTGCGTATCAATATTCCAATCCTTCAAATCCTGAAATGCATTATAATACAACCGGACCAGAAATCTGGCGGCAGACAGATGGTAAGATAACACATTTTGTCTCCAGCATTGGAACGGGCGGTACAATAAGCGGCACCGGAAGATTTCTAAAAGAAAAAAATCCAAACATAAAAATTATTGGTGCAGATCCTTTGGGTTCAATTTTTAAACATTACAAAGAAACAGGCGAGATTATTAAAGGAACTCCTTATTTAGTCGAGGGAATCGGACAGGATTGTCTGCCGGAGAACGTCCACTTTCAATACATAGATGAGATAGTTAACACAAGCGATAAAGAATCTT
>WOR8_10007376_pt1 | contig 10479 bp, 5 predicted proteins | sample DeeMarSeWOR38_10_FD_19890 | JGI IMG/M metagenome (IMG submission 19890)
TGGCAAGGTGTTGATGGGAAAACATTTGCAAATTTTAGTAGTGATGATGTTGGCAAATTAGGAGTCTTTAATATAGAACTTCAAACGAATTTGAACCTTCATGCGAAAAAAAGTACTCCTGAAAGTAATTTTGAAACAAATGTGGCATCATTAGGAGTGAACTTTGAAGTTAATAATGGAAGTGAAGTAAATTGGTTATGTTATGGTAGAGTTAAAGTTCCTACACGATATGAAGAAACAGAATTTAAACTAAATTTCCCGACTGATTTAATAATTACATCAGTTTTTGAACCTCAGAATCCTGCTTTAAATGTTTTAAGTCAATGCGATAACTCAACTTCAGGAGTTCTATCTATTCCCGTAAATATGATTTCAGCAACTCCAGATGGGTTTTGGAAATTTGAGGCGATTAGTCCGAATTATTGCGAAGATTTGACTATCTATCACAACGCAACTGGTATATGGGTTGAAGATAACAATATTCTGAGTGGAAGTTATGTAAACATCTCGTCAAAAATTTTAAATTCTCCCGAAGTTTCGAGTTATATCCAAAACACTAAAGCTCGGCTTCAAATTCGATTTCCGAATGGTACAATTTGGTCGAATCAAAATCAAATTGGTCTAGTTGATTCCAACGGTGAAGTGTTTTTTAATTTATTTCAAATACCATCAAATCCACCTAACTATGAAGTCGGAGAATATGAAGTAATTATAACTTGGAATAATACTCATTCTGGATATGGTCTCAATGAGACGGGGATTATCATTCGTAAGTTTAGGATTGTCCACGAATCTGAATTTGTTCCAGATAATATATTTTATGAAGATATAATTGAAGATTCCACATTTAATTTAAAGGTTTCATTTTCTGATTTGATTAATGGCAATCCAATAACAAGCGCTATGGTATATACTTACAATTTTACCCATCCAACAATAGAACAATACTTCAGTGAAATAAGTCCGGGTTATTATTTTCTAGAGTTCAATGTAGGAGGGGGAAATTTAGGCAATAATTCCTTGCTGATCTATGCTAATTCATCTAATTATTTAAATAAGGTCGCCAATATAACAATTAAATTGATTAGAGAAACAAAACTCGTGGTAGATAATGATTTCATAAATGATGTACCCTTTGAACAGAATTTCACGATACAACTTAACTATACTGAGAAGTTTTCAGGATTAGGAATTGATGCTGAAATCCTCTCAACAGACTGGTCTGGAAGTTTTCATTTCATTAGGATTTCTCAAGGATTTTACAATCTAACTTGCAGTACTATTGGAAGTATCGCAGGTCAGCTTTACTCATTAAATATCCTTGTAGATTCTTATCAATATCAAGCTAAATCCATCGAAGTTAAAATTTTTATCACTGAACTAAAATCTTCTTTAAGTCTTTTAGTTAATAACACTCCAATTCAACCCAACGAAGTATATACAGTAGATGTAAGAGAAAGTTTAAACATAACAGTATTTTATAAAGATATTTATTTCAACCCATTGAGTGGGGCAACGATAAATATAACTGGTGAAACTTTTTCTTACCTATTAGATGAAATTCCTCTTTATAATCAATATACCGTAATTTTAAACGCAACTGATTTGGGACAGGGAATAGATAATCTTAACATTTTTGCTCAATTAGTTAACTATGAGCCCCAATCTATCCCATTCATAGTAGAGATTATAGAGAAATTAACTAGTCTTCAAATATTCTTTAACGGGAACAATGTTACTAACGATCCTACAATAGATATTATTACTACTCAACAATTAAATATCACGGTAAAATATCTAGATAAAAATTACGATCATGTAGAAGGGGCTTTAATTCAACTTTCTGGCGATATTAGTGGGGTATTAGGTGAGAATTTACTGTATGAACACTATACATTCATCTTAAATACGACTCAAATTGATGTTGGAGTGAGAATTATCACGCTCTCAGCTACAAAAGCAAACTTCCAACTTCAAACTAGAAATCTTAGAATTAACATTCAAAGGATAAGGACAAGCATCGTTACAGAATCTGGAGAATCAATAATTACGGTTCAATCGGGAAGAGATATTCAAATTCGCGTTACATTATTTGATTTAGATTTTGGAGGAACGATCACAAATGCAAATGTAACTTATCGATGGCAATTTGGAAATGATGTCCTAACAGATTTGGATCATAACGGAACCTATGAAGCCACTTTACCTGGCCAATCGGTTGGTTCGTATACCTTAACGATAACTGCTAGTAAAGGAGATATATATGATTTCCAAAGATATGAAATCACTATTACAATTGTTAGACCTCCAGACGACTTCTGGATTTTTATAATTCTTCTGATTACAGCGTCTATTATCGTAATTTCATTGACTAGTTATCTTATATTATATAAAAGAGTATTACAATATCCTAAACAAGTCAGAAAAGTAAGAAAGTACGAGAGAACGCTAAAAAAGACGAAAGATCCAAAGGTTAATATCGCAGCTCGTAAAGATTTATTTGAAGATAGTTTTAAGGTTGAGATTGGGCAGTCTAGTAAATATCTTAAAGGTAAACCGACAGAAAGTAATATTCAAATAGATAAAATAGAAAAACAGAAATCACTTAATATAGCGAATAATAGCGAAATAGATGGAGGTGCTAATCAAGAATGAAAACAAGAACTCAGAAAAAACATAAACAATTAGCTTTAATATGTTTATTAACAGTTCTTCTTTCTGTGCTAAGTCTATCAAGTATAGGTTTTAACACCCTGAATATTATTGATAATGCTTTGTATGAGAAAAAAGATATGTACTTCGAAAACTCGCTGAATTCTCAGGATTTGTCTTATAATAATATTCACAGTGGGATAGGTTTGCCTTGGAATTTAACTCATTGGGCAAACAGAACTGATTTTGATTTGTCTGTTAACTTTAATGAAGCAGGATATGATATGGCAACTATTCCATTAGGGAGTGGTTGGAATGGTTACAAATTAAGTGCAGAAATTGATGAATTAACAGATAAACGTAATTGGAACAATGGTACATTTAATTACGGTGCGGATGATGGATCAGCTTTAGCGGGTCAAAATGACACAACCTGGATTTTTAATAGTTTTCAGAACTGGACTTTTAGTTATAACGATACAGGATATGGTGTAAATCCTATGAGTGGTAATTATTTATCAAATATAGGAGGTCAAGACTGTCTTGAATTGAGAATGGATGACGACGATACTTATATACCTCCATGGAGTACATACGATCCTGATGATAAATGCTGGTGGAGCAGTTCTATTCAAATCTCACGAGGAAAAATAATTAATAGCAGGTTAAATTTCGACCTTTATCCGAACCATCTAGCACAATTTAATTCATGGGCGTTTTCTATTTACTTAAATAGTAAAAGAGTTTACTCAATTGGATCTTACACATTATTGCAATTTGGAGTAAATAATTGGCATAGTTTCTCAATTCCTCAAAGCATTTGGACCAATTCATCAAACATCTTTCTAAATGAACCTTTAAACAATTCTATGTTGGATATAAGTCTTGTTTTAGAATGCGTTGGAGGAGGAAATTTTTCAGGTTTTGCTAACGAGGATTTTCAGAGGATATATGTTGACAATGTAGAATTAAATGTTGAAGCTGAAGTTCTACCATCCTACGTTGGATTGATTATGAACCAAACAGCTGTAAATGATATCGATTGGGGCAAGGGTATTGTTGAAGTTGAGGGTAATTGGGAATCTGCAAATATTTTTGCCAATTTTAGTAGTACAGATTTAGGAGAATTAGGAATTTATAGTATAGACTTGAGTACAAATTTAAATTTGTATGGCGTTAAATATACTCCCGATACTAACTATGAAACTGATGTTGGATCCTTAGGTACTACTTTTACGGTGGCAAATGAAAGTTCAGTAAATTGGGAAACTTATGGATTTATCGCAATTCCAACGGGATACTCGGAATCAGAAATGGTATTAAATTTTCCAACGGATGTTATTATATCACAAGTCTTCGAACCTGAAAATCCATCTACTAACATTTTAAGCTTGTGTAACGATTCAATACCAGGGAGGTTATCAATACCAGTAGATTCGATTTCTCCAAATCCAGATGGTTTTTGGAAGTTCGAGGCCACATCACCAAATTATTGTGAAGAATTAAAGATTTTAAATAACGTAACCGGAAGTTGGGTTCCATATAATAGTTTTCTAAGTGGAGAATACATCAACATAACGGCAAAAATCACAAATTCTCTTGAAATTTCAAGTTATATTCAAAATACAAACGCTCGTCTTCAAATAAGATATCCAAATGGCTCTCTATGGACAGAAAGAGATCAAAGTGCTTCAGTTGATTCGAATGGTATTGTGAAATTTATTCCATTTCAAATACCCTCAACACCGCCAAAATATGAAGTTGGAGAATATGAAGTAATTATAACTTGGAATAATTCTTATTCATCGTTTAATTTAAACGAAACTGGGGTTCAGGTTAAAAAATTTAAAGTTACTCATTATTCAAATTTAATCCCCGACATAATGTATTATGAAAATATAGCTGATGGTTCAATTTTAAATATAAGATTTTCATTTTCCGATTTAGAAAACTTTGATGCCATAGAAAATGCAAATGTATATACATACAACTTTACGCATCCTGCAATAATGCAGTATTTCAGCGAAATAAGTCCTGGTTATTACTTTTTAGAATTTAATGTAACTGGAGCTCCCAATGCAGGTAATAATACTCTAACGGTATACGCCAATTCCCCTAGTTATGTGAGTAGTGCAGTAAATGTTACAATTGACATTATTAAAGATACATTCCTTATCGTTGATAATGATTATATAGCTAATGTTCCTATTGAACAGAATTTTACAATTCAATTTAACTACACGGAAGTATATAGTGGCATGGGGGTTGTAGCTTCAAATCTTTCTACTAATTGGGCGGGTGAATACTTCTTTTCTATGATTACTCAAGGCGTCTATATTCTAACATGTAATGCTTCTGGGCCGGGATATCAACCTGATAAACTGTATTCTATGATTGTAACCGTAGAAGCGAATAAATACCAACCACAATCTGTTCCGATAAGAGTGTTTATAACTGAGAAAGCCTCATTTATCGAATTATATATAAATGGTACAAAGAAAAATGAGGATGACCTAGTTTCAGTCGAATTCTGGCAAAAGATAAATATAACTGTAACTTATAATGATGCCTATTCTAATCATTTAGGTGGAGCGTCAATAAGACTAACGGGGGGAGGATTATTAAAACCATTAATAGAAGATATTGCACATGAACAGTACAGTTTTCTATTGAATGCTTCTGAATTAGGCTTAGGTATAGATTATTTATCTATCTTAGCTAATTTATCGAATTATAATCCTCAAAGTATCCGATTCATTACTGAAGTAACTGAGAGAAAGACTATTTTAGGAATCTATTTAAATGGAGAAGATAAAACTAGTGATCCTTCAATTAATATCGCAATCAATAAAATGTTGAATCTTACTATAAAATATACTGATTTTACTGGAAATCATATTGAAAATGCTTCAGTTGAAATGTTTGGCGCTATCTCTGATGATTTAAATGAAGATAGCATTTACAGACAATATTCATATGTTTTCAACACAAGTATATTAGATATTGGAGTAAGGATAATTGCCATCTCTGCAGAAAAAGATAATCATGTGTTCCAATCAGAAGACATTCGAATTGAAATTAGGCGTATTTTAACAAATATTACAACTGAAGATGGAATATCAAGGATATCAGTAAAACCAGGAGAAGATGTGAGACTCAGAATTGTTCTGCAAGATTTAGATTTTGGAGGATTTATTAAAGGTGCTGTTGTGTCTTATAGTGGTCTTGGGAGCGGAATTCTTACGGATGGAGATAACGATGGCGTTTATGAGGTTATTTTTGAAAATATAGCGGAAGGCACATTTAAAATTGTTATAACTGCATTTTATGGCGATAATTACGAATTTGAAAGCTATGAAGTAACAATAAGCGCTATTAGACCTGCAGGAGAGGCTTTGCTGTTTATTATTTTAACAACAGCTATAGTTTCTGCAGCCTTGATAATAATGGGATATATTTACGCATATCAAAAAGTCTTGAGATATCCAAAACCTGTTCGAAAAGTCCGAAAATATCAAAAAACGTTAGAAAAAGCAAAGACTCCAAAGGTGACTATAGAAAAACGAGAGGATGCATTTAATGAAGCATATAAAGAAGAACTGAAGAAAACTTCCAAGGTAATAAAAGGAAAATCCGAAGAACCAGTTATTCAGCCTAAAACAGACATGAAGAAACCAATTGAAAATCCTGAAAAGTTAAAATTTTAGAATTTTAAATTTTTAACATTTTTTTTTTACTTTTTTTATTTTCTCCGTAAATTTATTTCCCTTAAAAAAAATTGAAATACGATTGAATCTTAAATGATTGCAGAGATGAGTTCTGACATTAAAATATTTAAGCTAAATTATTCTGGTACTTTTGAGGAAATACTCCCAGAGAAATTATTGAACAACTTATCACTTTTTAATGTTTTAACTTTTTATATTCCTAACCAAAAAAGAATGTATGTTTGGATTGGAAAGAAAGTTTCACAGAGTTTAAAAAGTCATATTCCACAAATTCGGGTTGCTATTTCACGTGAACATCCTGAATTACAAATCCTAAGAAATATTACAATAGAATCTGGATTAGAACCTCCGGAATTTTTTGAGATCATTGGCATTGAAGAATCAATTTTAAAATCTAATATCAAAGAATTAGAAATAAAACTTCTACCAGTCATCTCTGAAATTAGTAAGCTAAAAAGCAAAGCAGACGCTTTTTTCATTTTAGATAATTACGAGGGCGCTATTAAAAATGCTCAGAAAATTGTAACGCTTGCTAAAGCCATCAATGACGATTCCCTTGAGCAGGATCAAATCAGCTTCATTAATGAAGCTAGGTCAAGAGCACGAGCAAGTCAGATTCTTCAAGAAATTGAGACGTTATGTAAAGAAGCAACAGTAGAATTTGATCAACTAGTAAAAGATGAAAAGTATCAGGACGCACATAAATTAGTTGAAGATGTAAAAGAAAGATATAAGACAAAATACAACCTTTCTACAATTCCATTAGCTCACCAATTATTATTAAAAAATGAAAATATGGTATATAGGTTAAAAATTGAGCAAGAGTCTATATTAAAAGAGATAAATGCTTTTATTAACTTATTTGAAAGAAACTCCAATAAACCTAATTTAAAGGATATGAAACAATTTCTACAAAAAAGAATGAATGTGAGTCAACATTTCCTCGATAATAAAATTAGATACAAATTAAAAGAAGTGAGTGACATTTATTATAGAATGAAAGAGAATTTGGTCAATGAGATTTCTCAATTAAGTAATCTAGCAATAACATACATGGAAAATGGAGAAATATCTAAAACTATAGAGAAATTTGAAGAAATCGTTCAAAATATAGCCTTTGATAATAAACACCAAAAGAACTAAAGAGGAGTGAATCTTAATATGGGAGAAAATGCTAACAACAAGAAAAAAATAGAAGTACTATCAAAAATCGATGAGTTAAAGGTAATAGCAAATAATCACTATTTAATGGGAAAATATGATGAAGCGATAAAAATCGCAGAAGAAATTATGGATATTGCAGAGGAAGCTAAACTCTATTCTGTTGTAAGAGAAGAAGGAGAACACATTGCTAACCTCTATAAACAAGCTAAAAGTGATCATAAATTTATAGTAGTTAGAGATGACTTTGAAGATTTAAAAGAAGATTATGAAAAACTAGTTGCCAACGATAAGATTAATGACGCTCACGATCTTTTGCAAACCTTTGAACTGTACTATAAAAGAGACATGAATTTAAATTCCTTTAAACAAGTGAAGGATTTATTTCAAGCTGACGAAAGACTATGGTATGAATTCCATAAAAACCAACAAAATCTAATTAAACAGCTTGAACCATTAGAAATTCAATTTAATAGTTATATTAATACTAACAACCTTCTTTTAGCGGGAGAAACATTAGAAAAAGCAAAAAAATTATTAAAAATACTGAAAGAACCAAAAGTACTTAAAATGTGGGAAGCTACTGAAGCTACATTTTTACAATTAAAAAGAAAATATGACCTCGACAAACTTGTTCAAAATAATCTCAAAGAAGTTTCAAGACTTATGGAAAATTATGAATTTGATAAGGCAATACATATTTTGAAATCCAGCATAAATTTTCTGCACCAATCCGATTTTTCAGACTATAATCAAAAGCTGGAAGCAAAATTAAAGTACGTCGAGGACGCAGAAAGCAAGTATCTTAAATTAGAAGGAGATATAAAAGAACTAGACCAAAAAGTTAAACAAAATATCTCTCGAAATCAATTTAAAGAAGCTATTAACAATATTAACCAAATTATTAAAATCTCCAGATTTATAGGTAAAACTAATTATTCAGAAAAGTATGGTAAATACATAGATATCCTCGAAGATAAAATAATGAAAAACGCTAAAATCGAGGAGTCAAGTTATATTGTTAAAAAATTGAATGTTCAAGGGATAGAAGCCTTGAAAAATGAAGATTATATTGTATCACTTGAAATTTATAGGAAAATATTAGACTTGATAAAAAACATAAATGTGGATTAATCCCACTTATCTAAATTAACAATTTTTTATAGAAACTTCGGGGTTTATTTCCCTATTAATAACTATGTTAATTAATTCAAACTCTTCAATAATGTTATAGCGAAGATATTTATAGTAAAAAATAAATATACTTTTTGGATTAAAATTGATCCAAGAGATTATTATTCTTAATAACAAGGGTTTACCCATATTTTTTCATAATTTTAGTGGTAGTTCAAATAAGGATAATAATTATCATGTGATTGCGAGTTATTTTGATCAGATTTGTCGATTTACTAAATATGGATTTAACGAGAGTCTAAACACATTAAAAATGAATAAAAGCGTTTTTTATTTTTATACTGAACCTGAAACCCATTTTCATCTAATTTTTAAATGTGATAGTAAGGTAGACAATAAGAAGCTAAAGAAAAAATTAATAGATAATATTGCAGTAAAAGTTTTCGATAAATTCCTGGTTAAATTTAAAGCGGAGTTAAGTAACTTTAATGGAAATTTTTCTCAGTTTAAGTCGTTTTCTTTAGAAATTGACGAATTAGTAAAGTCTAAAGGATACTTAAGAAATTTTGAAGGTAATCCTAGAATTATTTAATTTCTTGAACAAGCTACCATAATAGCATCTTGAAATTTGTTATCAATTCTTAGATACTTTTTTAATAATCCTTCCTCGACAAAACCACATTTTTTAAACATTTTAATGGATCTTTCGTTTTCTATAGCTATATGTGCCTCCAGTCTGTTCAAGTTTAAGTGATTAAACGCTATTTTTTTGATTAATCCAATTGCCTTTGACCCTAATCCACGATCCCAATATTGCGGAAGGATCCAAATCCCTACTCCAGAACGTTGATGATACCAATTTATTGCCCAGAGACTTACTGAACCGATTCTTGTTATGGTATGATAATCTCTAATTTCTATAACATAATTAAATTGAAGGAATTTATCCCATGATCTTAAATAATTTTTTACAAGTCTTTTTGAGTGGCCTATAGATCGTAGCGGTCCTAAAGAGAGATAATTTATCATCTCTCTTTCTTTTAGGCTATTATAAAAAAAAGAAACATCCTTCTTAGTAACTTTCCGTAAAAAAAGATTACCATCGCTGATTTCTTCTATTAATTCGGTATCTTCCATTGTTTGACCATTAATTAATCTAGAAAAATAAAAGTTGAGTATCAATAAAATAAAAAAAAAAATAATTACATCCCTTTGAAATGAGGGGTGTCTTTTACCTTTCGACTTCCATTACACACCTTACAAGTGGTACCGTCCTCAAATTTTCCTTTACCGCCACAGTTTGGACATTTTATTCTCCTATTAAAAGCCATTATTCCTTCTTTAGCATCGAAGGATACTTGGTTGATTCCAAAACCCATTTGTTCCATAATTAGCCCTAATTGCAGATTCCTAGTTCCAAACTTAACACATTTCTTAATTACAAATAATGCGGTAGTCGGAGCTTCACCAAACCATTTAGCTTTTTCATGCACAAGTTTTTCAAATTCGTCTCCCGCAGATGCACTCCATGAAGCCAGTCCCCACTCTACTGCGGTCTTTCCATCAATTGGTTCTCCGGTCATAGCCATCCACATAGCCCTATTAGTCCCAATTCTTTCGGCCATCCTAGTCACTCCTCCATTTGCAGGAAATATACCTCGAAGAATTTCTGGAAATCCGAGTTTTGATCGGGGGGTTACTATTACAAGATCGCAACATAACACCAATTCGCAGCCACCACCATACGCAAATCCATCAACTGCGGCAATTAATGGTTTTGCGAATTGTTCAATTTCATCATATT
>WOR8_10007788_pt1 | contig 10479 bp, 10 predicted proteins | sample DeeMarSeWOR38_10_FD_19890 | JGI IMG/M metagenome (IMG submission 19890)
CCAACTTTACTATTTTTACAAATATATTAATGGTTTTCAACCCGAATTTTGAATAATGAAACAATTGAAGGGTGGATCTGCTCAAAAAGGGAGGGCGGCAACAGGAACTTCGACGGATCCATGGCCCTGGAAAAGCGAATTCTCATAATTGGCAATCGCTTCGAATCCTCTTAACGATACCGGTAGGGGATAGGGTATCCGCCTTTTTTTGAAGCTGCCGGGTGTCCAATTTACGGATCGCTTCTAATCTGACAATAATTCTTTTACGGCCAGCCAGAGTGCCCCCAGGGACAGACCCAGGGCCGACAAAAGCAGTGCCATATATAAAATTTTTATCATTTTCAGCTCCTGCTCTCCTGCTGTGGGATTGAACGGGTGGCCTTTTAATGGCTTCAAATTAAAAGATGCAAACAGAATGCCAACGTGGTGGAAAAAATTATCAGAGTGGTTTCAGATTGTTAGAGGCGGATTCTTTAGCCGTGATGACCACAGCGGCAATATTTGCCGTCAATCACTTGACAAGCGGCAGTCAGGACAGCCGATGAAGACCGATGGAAGGTGGGGACGGTCCAGGGGTAAATTACCCATAATGTCAGCTACCGGTCCAGCTCTTCTCTGACGGCAATCGCTAATTTTTCCATCAAATAAGGCTTCTTGACATAGGCACCGGCGCCCAGTTTTTGGGCTTCCTTGACACGCTCGGATTCCGAATAGCCGCTGGCAATGATGGCTTTTTGGGTGGGATGGAGTTGAAGGATTTGTTTATAGGTCGCCAGACCGTCCATACCGGGGTCCATGATCATATCCAGAATAAGCAGGTCCACCGCCCGGGATTTCAGGTAGTCAACGGCCGCTTCGCCGCTGGCCACCGCCGCTACCTTGTAACCCAGCCTCGTTAGAATTCCAGCAGCAATTTCACGCTGGTCCTTGACATCGTCTACAACCAGTAAAAATTCGCCCTGGCCCCTGTAGTCTTCTATGGAACGCCGGGGTGCCTTGCCGGCCGAAGGTTGCCGGCAGGCAGGCAGATAAACAAAAATCGTGGTTCCCTTGCCTTCGGTGCTTTGAATATCTATATAGCCATTGTGGTCTTTGACCGTTCCCCAGACAACCGCCATTCCCAGGCCGGTGCCGCTTCTTCCCATGGCCTTCTTGGTGTAAAACGGCTCAAAAATTCGTTCGATATCCTCGGCCGCCATTCCGATACCGGTATCGCTGACGGTCAGCTTGACGTAATCGCCCTCTTCGATGTCGTCATAGCCGCTGATCGGTTGGTCGATATAGCAATTTTCGCTTGTGATCGAAACCGTCCCGCCGTCAACCAGGGCTTCGGCGGCATTGGAGACCAGGTTCATGATGGTTTTGGACAGGTGCACGGGGGAACCTTTGGTTCCCAGAAGATCGGGGTCAAGTTTGACGTCAAGGGTTACGCCGGGATGGGTCTGTTTCAGTGTTTCACATTCAGGACTTTTCAGGTAGTCCGTGATGATATCATTGAGGTCGACCACCTCCGCAACGGCCACGCCTCTGCGGGCCAGGGTTAACATGTCCTGAACGATGTTGGCCGCTTTTTCGCCTGACTTTTTGATGGCCATAACGGAGGGTTTCAAGGGGCTGTCTTCGGGGAGGTCCATCAAAATCAGCTCCGGATAGCTGATCAGGCCCGATAGCACGTTGTTCAAATCGTGGGCAACACCGCCGGCCAGGGTTCCGATCGCCTCCATCTTCTGGGCTTTGCGCAATTTTTCTTCATTTTCGCGAATTTTTGCTTCGGCATGTTTGCGCACGGTTATCTCAGTTTGCAGTTCTTTGTTAATAACCTGCAAAGAAGTTTCTCGGGCCTGAATATCGGTTGCCATTTCTTTGATCCGTTGGGCAATACCGGTAAGCTCGATGTGATGAATCTCATCAAATTCATAGGCATAGTCTCCTTGAGCGACCCGGTCGATGCCGTTTTGGAGAATGTCGAGCGGCTTGCGCATAAATACGCGCAAAAGGATTCTGGCGGTAAAAAAGATCACGGCCAGTGAGAGAACCAGGACCATAAGGATGGTGTTGCGCAGCCAGGACAGATCCTTGTTGATCGTGCCCAATGAGAAGACCAGATCCGCATAGCCGATCACCTGATCCCTGTAAGTGATGGCAACGCTGCGGTTCAGCACGCTCTCGGTGCTCTGCCGGCCGACGGCCCTAAACAGCGTTTTGCCCCTTGCATCTTTTATGTGAATTCCGTCGATCACATCGCTTTGCAGAAAGGATAAACCGACTTTGCCGATTTGCTCGTCATCATAATCCCACAGGGGTACCACCAGCACTTCGCTGAGTTTTTCTGCGTAATCATCCGCATTCTTCTCGAGCTCCTGCATCAGAAAGCGCGACTGCCGGCTGTAAGCATACGCCAACAAGACGCCCTGGAACAAAATCAACACCAGAATAAGGCTGACGGCCAGTTCTTTGGACAGCGATCGCCGCCCGAACAGTTGACCGATTTTTGGGGATGTCATGCGATCCGCATTTTCCACAATCTTCTCCTTGCGGCGGAAGGATCATATTTGATCGTCTGAAAAATCCAATTCCTTTGGGCGATAAGCTATTACCCAACCGGTTTATCGGGCACACAAGCGGTCGTAGGTGCCATCCTGTTTTAATTCATCCAGGGTCTGCTGCCACAGGGTCACCAATGATTCAGGGCTCTTAATCGAAAAGGCAATATAATTTTGGACCCGTTTAAATGGCAGGACCAGTTTCAGCCGGTCGGGATTGATCCCGGCCTGCCTGGCCAGGTACGGCATGTTTAAATCTGAACTGACCCACAAATCGATGGTTCCGTCCATGATGTGGCGAATATTGCTTAGATTCTTGTTGGTGCTGACCAGGTTGCGAAATCCGTTGGTCAGCAGATACTGCTCCTTGGCATCTTTGTGATAGGTTCCGATGCGGGGCACGGTTTTGGCCTGAGCCAGGGAGGTGATGTTTAAGGCCGAGTCCTTGCGGGCATAAAATCCCCAGGTCTGGGAGTACAGGGGCCCCACCCATTTGAACAATTTCTCCCGCTGGGGCAGGCGGGTGGTGGAAAACAGGGCCACGTTGGGCTGGGTCAGGGCCAGGGTGTACCCCCTGGCCCAGGGCACGGCCTGGATGTTGTCCGGCATATCGAGGCGCCGTAAAATCTCGCGGACAATATCAACCGACAAACCTTTTAACAAGCCGTTTTCCAGATAATTGGCGGGCGGGGAGTTTTCGGTGTAAATATTCAACTTCAACGCCGCCAATTCTGATTTGGATACCAACGGTCGAATTTTGGGGATACTTTCATCCGGCAGCCATTGTTTGCTGATCTTTTCAAAGACGCCCTCGCGCTTCATATTATCCAGGGCGGCCTGCCACTGGTCAACCACGGCCTGCGGCGTGCCCCTGGAGATGGCGATATAGGCGTCGTTATCTTTGAAAGGCAGAACGAGCTCCACTTCGTCCGGGTCGATGCCGATCCGTTTGGCAATCGATCTTACGCCCAGGTTACTGTAGAGCCACAGGTCCACACGGCCGGAAAGCAACTTTTTCAGATTGCTGGCAGGTGATTTGGAGCTGTCCAGATTGGTGAACCCCAAGGATTTGAGAAGCTGCTCCCTGACGTCATCCTTGTAGGTGGCGATGGCTCTGACTTTTTGGGCATCAGCCAGACAGGTCGGATAGGGTCCTGATCCCCGGCGGGCGTAAAAGCCAAAGCGCACTTTGTAGATCGGCCCAACCCAGTGAAACAGATTTTCCCGTTCCTGGGTGCGCGCGGTTGAAAAAAGGACCACATTGGGCTGGGTCAGGGCCAGCTGATAAGCCCGGGCCCAGGTAAATACCTTAATTTCGGCTGGCAGGTTTAGACGGCGCGTAATTTCGCGCACGACTTCGGTGGACGATCCGGTGAAGACACCGTTTTCAAGATAGTTAAACGGCGGATTGTCTTCGCTGATAATGGTAAGCTCCTGGGCCGGGCCGGTGGTGACGGACAGCAACAGGAAGACGAACATAACGCCGGTAGATTTCAGCCTCAAAGCGATTCCCCCCTTTATAGGTTAACACTTAATATTAGCGGCTTATGCTCTTTAACGCAATAGCTATCGGGTGACCGTCGGCGTCGGGCACACCATGCGACCTGTGTCCGACCGGGGCGTATTTGGTCAATGGTCGGGGTTAAATCATATCCGGACCTATCACTGATCAAAGCGCGAATCTCTTCCTTGGTTCTGCCGCAGCGCCCCATGAAGACCGCGCTCGCCACCGCCTGGGCACCTTTGATGCCTTCGGGATGGTTATGCGTGACAGCGGCACTTTTGGCGGCCTCTGCCAGGACAGCTTCCAGGGAATTTCCGGCAAAACCCACCGGGCTGACCCGCATGGCCGAACCGTTGCCCCAACTATGGTACGGTGGTGCGTCATCACTCATCAGCCAGCTTACAAAAGTTCCGCCGCAGCCGGCTGCGGGATAACGGCGGCCGAACTCACGATAGGCCGCGGCATAATCCGCATCTTGTATCAGGGCATGGGCGGTGGCAACAGTGAGCACGGTATCATCCGTTTTCTGTCTTTTCCTCTGTCCTCTGTTGATTGAAACCTGTCTGCAATTGGATGAATCCGAAGGTTTTTAGGCTCGAATTGGCCGCCAGAGCCGCCCGTCATACCAGATTCTTGAGAAAGGTTCTTCCACCGGTAGGACGGCAGTCGGCAGTTGCTTGAGGTCAATGCGGATTTCTGTTTCGCGGTACTGCGGATCCCAGGGCTCGACAATGACAGCCCCTTTGGCCAACGGTACCAGCCGGGGAGAAAATGCCGGTCCCCAGGATCTGTGGCGGGCGTCTGCCTGCAGACCCGATAGATTTCGATATCTTGAAAGCTCGTGCAAGGTCACAAGTGTTGGCGGGCTCAAGGGGATTGTCCCGTCCAGGTTGCCTGCCAGGGCCTCTCCGGGGGCGATCCACAATCCCTGTAACGTCTCACAGCTATCGGGTTGGCAATATTGACCAGCCGGCATGTCGGCCAGGAAAAAGCGGGTGTCGTAGCGACGCTTCATCTGCGCCGGTGTTATCCAGTGCGACCAGCGTGACAGCGCGGTTAAGTTCAGGCGCCACCCGGTGCCGGCGACAAGCTTTGCGAGCCAGTTCTTTTCCAGACTGGCTGTCAGGCGCAAATCGCATACCTGTGACAGCTTCTGTTCGGGATTTACCTCATGGTGCGCAAGAAAGACGCCGGCCTCCTCCAGGGTCTCGCGAATGGCGGCGACACAAAAAGCCAGGGCCCTTTCGGCGCTCAGGTCTCCGCCGAACCGATTTGCGATCGTGCTGAGATCCAGGTCGCTGTGCATGGCAAATAGACGGGTATCCCGGTCTTCAGGGTCCAGCGTCCCCCCGGGGAAGACATAATTGCCCGCCATAAACCCGCTTTGGGCGCTTCTTTGGAGAAGATAGATCTGAAGTCTGCCTGCCCTTTCGCGGGTGAGGATTACGGTTGCAGCCTCGGCGATAGATTGCGCTGTGTTTGGGTTCGTCGTCATCTTGCCGGCAACTAGGGTAGCAGCTACCAACAACGGCCGTCAAATAAAAAGGATAGTGCTTGACTTTATTTTCTTTATTGGCTTTACTCTATGGGAACCATCGCCTTTATCGCAAGGAGCAAACCCCAATTGTTTTCGGCCAAGGAAATACTCGATCTGGCAATAAAGCTGGAAAAAAACGGTGAAGCCGTCTACCGTGACGCCATCACAAAGGTGGCCGATCCCAACCTTGTTCCGCTGCTGGAGTGGATGGCCGAAGAAGAATTAAAGCATGCTGACTGGTTCGCCGAGTTGAAGCACAAGCTGGAAACCAGGAGTGACAACCCGTTTGCCGAAGAAATGAGCCGGGAACTCTTTAATGAAATGCTGGGAGAAAAAAATTTTTCCCTCAAGGATGTTGATTTCTCAACCATCGACAACGGGGATGACCTGATCCAGATCTTTATCGAATTTGAAAAGGATTCGATCATCTTTTACGAAGTGTTAAAACCCTTTGTGGAAGAACCGGCGGCGCGTCAATCCCTGCAGAAGATAATCGACGAAGAGAAGCGTCATATCGAACAGCTCGAGGGCATCGCTGATCCCAAGGAGCTTTTTACGACGATTTCGGAATAGCCGTGGCGCCAGCAACGTTCTGATAAAGCCAGCCCGTCCCCATCCACCCTGTTTTCCTGCCAAGCGGTTATAGACGGCAAGATCCCAAATTGAAGGGTATTGCAATTTTTTCATCAATGCTTAATTTGTCTGTCAATCGCCGGATTGCCGGACACCCTGCAGGCGGGGGCGTCGCCGGATTCCGTCCAGCAACGGTCAATGTTTAATCCAACAGGGAGGAGAAGAACGCCATGCATTCGAGGTCAATTCATCCAGCGCTCAGCGGTTTGAAATTTTGGTGGCCGGCGATCATTTTGCTGCTGGCATCAAACCTTGGTTTTACTGAAAACGCCATGGGTGCTTCTGCTGCAGAGATCGATGTAAGCGTGAACGTCGCCATGAAACGGTTTTACAACCAGGTGGAGGGCGCCAAGGAGTTTGCCCGCGGGGCCAAGGGACTGCTGGTAATGCCCAATGTGAAAAAGGCCGCCTTTATTGTCGGAGGCGAGTATGGTGAGGGCGCCCTGAGAATCGGCGGCAAAACCGCAGCTTATTACAACATTGTCTCCGGGTCCTTCGGACTTCAGATTGGGGCCCAGGCCAAGGACATCATCATTGCCTTCATGACCCAGGAGGCCCTGAACGGATTCCGGGCCAGTGACGGCTGGGAGGCGGGCGTTGACGGCAATATCGCCCTGATTACCATCGGCGCCGGAGAACGCGTGGATACACGGACGATCAAGGATCCGATTGTCGGTTTTGTCTTTGATGTCAAAGGATTAATTGCAGACCTCTCGCTAAAAGGGGCCAAATTTACCAAGTTGAAAAAATAAGTATTTGAAAGGAGTCCAGTGATGATCGGAGAAAGGTTAAACGCGGCCATCAACGACCAGATTAAAAATGAGTTGGAGTCTTATTACATTTATCTGTCGATGGCGGCCTATTTTCATAGCAATAGCCTGGACGGCATGGGGCATTGGATGCGCGCCCAGGCCCATGAGGAGATGATCCATGCCATGAAATTTATGGAGCATTTAATCGATCGCGACGGCAAAGTTGTTTTGCAGGATTTGCAGCAATTGAAGACCGAATGGAGTTCCCCGCTCGAGGCCTTTCAGGATGCTCTGGAGCACGAAAAATTTATCAGCGGTAAGATCAATGATCTGACCTCCATTGCAAGGGAAGAAAAGGATTATGCGTCTGAGCCGTTGCTGGCGTGGTTCACAGATGAACAGATTGAAGAAGAAGCGTCAGCGGGGAAAGTTGCCGATGAACTTGCCATGATCGGTGAGGATAAATCCGCGCTGTTAATGTTGGATCGCGAGCTGGGCGCCAGGGCCTATCCACCCGGCTCCCCCCTGGATCCGGCAGCGGTTTCGGCGCAATAACCCACTGGCTGCATTCGGTGGCTTACATCTGCTGAAAATAGGACCCCTCATTCTGCGAAAAACGCAAAATGGGGGGTTAGTCAGGCTCCATGTATCCCGGACCGAAAACCTTGCGGCCGATTGAAATCCGCAGGTCTTTTTCGGGCCATTCCTGTTGCGAGCCGGGCCAGTAGATTCCCTCCCAGACCACCCGGTCTAAGCCATTGTCCTTTTTGCATCTCAGACAAATAGGGATTCTGGCCCCTTTTTTTATCGGCTGGCCCGAGATGTGCTGCAGGCTGCCGATCGGATCACCTCCGGCCGACATGCCGCACAGCAGGGCGCAGCCACAGTCCAGCACCTTGTAGGCCACGCCAATGGCCAACGGTAAATCTGCCAGGATTCTCTGACAGGCTTCACTAAAAGGTGTGTCGGGGCGCTGTTGTCTTTGGTTCATTTCGATTGACCGTTTTCGATTTAATGAGATAGTGGCTAGAATTTCTCGCCCGTGACCCCTTCAAATCTTTTCAGCACCTTCTGGGTCAGCAACCGCGACCATTCCAGTCCGATCTGCTCAGCTTCCGTTTCCAGAATGGGTTGCTTTTCCAGCCACGCCCTTCCGGCCGACGAGTTAAAGAAATTCAAAATTTGCCTGAGCTCTGTTTCGCTAAAATTGGCGGCATAAATTTCTGCCAGCATCAGCTTGAGCTCCTCTTTACCCAAGTCGACTTCTTCTCTAAAAATTCTTCTGAAAGGGTTATCGGCCGCCGGATTTTCCGCCAGAGGCTTATCATAGCGCTCGAAAAACGCTTCCATCAAGGCCGCGCTAAGGTCCACAAACCTTTCCGGCAGACGGGATTTTTCCACCAGCTCGAGGGCCATTGCCAGCTGTTCGGTTTCACCGCCGTGCGCCTGCCAGGCAACCAGCACCACCAGGATGACGCCGAGGGCTGTGATTGATTTCATGCGTATCTCTCATGGGCACTGCGTAAAAGATGGTTCAACGGTTTGCAACGGTTTAACCTATCGATTGGAAGGATTGGCGCCGCCGGTTGGGCCGGGCTGCGTTCTTCATCCTTGGGTGTGCAATTTTTAGCACACCTTCTTTTTTGAAGTCAACGATAATACCCTGGACCTCAACCTGGATTTGGCCTGTTTTTACCCAAATTTGTAAAAAAAACTGACAAAAATTGGCAAAAAGCGGGCGGCCGGGCTTGCTTATCCCAAAGGCTGTCGGTTTATAACTGAATCGAATAATTAGTAAAAGTCTTCTGCCAAGTTTCGTCTCCGTTCCTGGCATGAATATTGTAGAATGTTAGATGACGAATTGCTCTTTGGCAGAAAAAGCCCGCATAGTTTTAAAGTTAACTACATCTCATGCAGCGCGGGAATACATAAATAAACAGGGCGACTGAAGCCGTTGCTGGACTGGGGGGTTGCCTGTCGACGTTGCCCTGAAAAATTTCTCCGGAACGCTTCCTGATGTTTTCAGGGGGAAGGAGGCTTCCGGGGAGGGGGAAATAAAAAGGAGGGGTAAATGAAACCAAGATTTTGGGGAGTGATGGTTTTTTTGGTAGCTGCGGTTTTTGCGGCAACACCGGCATGCGGCGACGAAGCCTATGTGGCCAGCGCCGATTTCTACGGTAATGCCGCGTATATGGCGCTTGGCGACAATGGCGTATTTTCCGGGCCGGAAGACTTGCTGATTCTCAAGGATAGTGGCATCGGCGGATATGGGTATAGCAAGGGGGCCAACGGGATCGGGGATTTCGACGGCGACGGCGACACAGATTACATTTTGGCCATTGGATTTTGGGACAGTGTTGTTTATGTTATTCCCAAGAACGGTTCCGGCAATCAGTTTGATTTTCCGGTGCGTGTGGCCACCTTCTCTGAGAAATACTACCCGTCGGCCATGGCCGTTGCCGATTTCAATGGCGACAAGATGCTCGATTTTGTGGTGGCATCTTATGGCAGTAGCAATTGCTGGCTGTTCCTGAACAAGGGTAACGGACAACCGGATGTTTATGAGTTCGAACCCGTTTTCCTGGAAAACACGGCTCCAACTGCAAGCTTCGATATGGATGCTGCTGATGTTAACAACGATGGCATGGCCGACTTCGTAGTGGGATCTACTTCATCGGTTCCTTTTAGGGTGAATCTCTGGTCAAGCAACGATGACAGCGACGTCCCTGTCCCCAAATTTGAATCTCTTGAGTTAAGGATTTCTCACCCCTCCCCGAGCTATAGAAGGGGCTACGGGGTTGCGGTCGCCGATTTTATCACCAGCGATGAAGCCGGCAATGCCGACCTGGCGGTTGCTAATACGAACTCATTGGACCTCTATCAGGGCGACGGTACAGGGGCGTTTACATATCATAAGAGTATTACATTGACGGGGTTGCATAGTTCGCCGCTGGATAACGGCGACTTCGACGGCGACGGCCAACAGGACCTCATCGCCGGCAATTTCGGTACTGATTATGGAAGCGTGGTGGTTTTATTCGGCGACGGTGCGTGGGATTCCAAAAACCCTGATGACTATAACTATGATATCTATAGCGGCGGAGGGTTGCCCATGCGGACGGCGGTGACGGGTCCTGCTTTTTTTGAATTCAATAAAGCGCCCGTGGCCCAGCTGACCCCGGACGTGATTACCGTTACCGTGGGTGATACCGTTCAATGGGATGCCTCGGGATCCTATGATGAAGACGGCACCATTGTCAGGTATGAATGGAATTACGGTGACGGAGCGGTTGCACCCATGGGTGGGGAGCAAATGGATGCGGCTGGAACCGGCGCGTCGGAATCCTCCTATGTCTATTATGATTCCGGCACCTATTATGTCACCCTGACGGTCACCGACGACAAGGGCGCCAGCGCCACGGTTCAGGCGGAGGTAGAGGTGAAGGCGCTCGGGGCGGTGGTCCGCTTTTCGCCCCGCAAATTGAATTTGAAGAGCAAGGGCAAATGGAT
>WOR8_10009248_pt1 | contig 10474 bp, 7 predicted proteins | sample DeeMarSeWOR38_10_FD_19890 | JGI IMG/M metagenome (IMG submission 19890)
AGGCAAAAACTCGGCATCTATGGCAACAACATAAACCTTCGAACAAAACTCCTCTCATTCACCTAAGAAGAATCTTTTAAAAAAGCAATCTGAGAATAGATTTATTTATCTAAGAGTAGTTCTTAAATAGTCGGGATTCCTTACATTGTTATTGAATACTTTACAGTTAGAGCAATATGCAATTTATAGAAAACATATGAAATTATTGTGTTACATTTTGGCATAAATATTGCTATTTTTTTGTTGGGTTCAAGTGTTACAGCTTATTCCAATGAATGGTTATCAAGAGGTTTCCATGCATCGGGAGTGATTTATTATCACCCTTTCATACCCATATTTTTATATATAGACACAGCCAATTATGTGTGATAGATAATTAATAAAGACCCAAGTACATGCGCACTCAAAGAGGAGAACAGTACGTTTATTTCAATGCTGAGTGTCATACATGGAACGAGACACCAGGAGTCGGGTGTTTCAGTCTGAAAGGAGGTGTTGGAAGAAGTATTGAAAGTATTTTGGGGGTTAGCTGTAAGAGCTGTAAGAAATGAAATGAAAGGAGAAAAAGAAGCACATGAAATCAAGAATTACAATCATAATGATATGTATCTTCTCTCTTCTGCTGACCGTCGGCATTGCCAATGCTCAGCAGCCGCTGCCGCTGCCCGCTGCGACGATACCGCAGTTCGTCGAACCGCTGCCGCTCCTGGAGTTCGAGTTTATTAACGCCACAAACCTCACATTGCCAGGAGTACTTGCTCCACTTGGGCCGGGGCAGAACACTGCGCCTTTTAGTATTGACGCTGAGGAATTCAGGGCACAGATTCTTCCTTCGCTTGCAAAGTGGCCTGCAGCGCCTGCGACCTGTGGGGGGGATACCGCAAGCTCGACCTGGGGTTACATCGGTAGTGCAATAGGAACCTGCAGTGTGACAACAACAGCTGCATGTTATGGGGATGCAGACTGCCCGCAAGGAAGCTGTAGTACTACAACGACAACCGCATGCAATGTGGATACGGACTGCCCTGTAACAGAGACATGTGTCGGTGGTGAGACCTGTAATCCTGGTTCAATTAGTCAAAAGCCGAAGGCAATTGATGCAGCGGGTATCCATGCGACGTATCTTGGGCCTGTGGTTATCGCGGAGACAGGAGTTGCGGCCAATCCGGTGTACGGCAATAACCTGCCTCAAACAGGATCAGTTGTTCAGGCGAACCTGCCTATCGACAAGACTCTCGACTGGGCAGACCCGGAACAAACTACCGGACCTGTTGGATGCCTTCCAGTTCTGAATCCACTAAACGGCCTCCATGAATACACCAATCCGGCTTGCGGCCTTCTGGGTATGCCATGGGTAGGAGAGATTCCCATTGCCACACACCTTCATGGAGGCGAAGTGGCACCGGCCTATGACGGCGGTCCGGATGCATGGTTTACGCAGGGCAATGCCACAGTCGGCGCCGGTTGGCCTGGTTTTCAGTATAACTATCCCAACAATCAGCAGGAGGGCACAATCTGGTTCCATGACCATGCACTGGGTATAACGAGGCTGAATGTGTACGCCGGTCTCGCCGGTCTCCAGCCCATCATCGACCCGCCCAACTCACCGGATGCCCTGGGTACCATTCTGCCGAATATAGGTGATGGCTATGACATCCCGCTCATCATCCAGGACAGGACCTTTGGTCCAGACTGTGAGATAATGTACAACCTGGCGTCAAACCCCCAGCCGAACCCGACGGTGCACCCCTTCTGGATTCCTGAGTTCATCGGCGACACCATCGTGGTAAACGGCAAGACCTGGCCTTTCCTGAATGTAGAGCCGCGGCAGTACCGTTTCCGCCTGGTGAACGGCTCCAATTCACGCTTCTATGACCTTCAAATAGCTGAAGCCAGAATAGGCACAAGTAAAAAAATGAAGCTTAAGGACAACTCACAGTCGTTACCCCTGCTCGTTATCGCTACAGACGACGGCTATCTCATGAACGTGGTATCGAGAAACAACATAGTTATTGGAACGGGCGAGCGCTACGAGATCATTGTAGATTTCTCAGCTGCGCTCCCTGGCGATGTTTTCCTGATGACGAACTCGGCACGGACTCCCTTTCCGGGTGGCGGGGCAGTCGTAAAAGACCTTACCGACAGGGTCATGTTGTTCAAGGTCGTAGCGAATGCTAATCCGGGGATACCGAGTACTACTGTCGCTGCCGGAGACCTTCTCAGGGACCCTGTTGCGAATCCGATTGTTGACATTAAAACACAAGCTCTTGCTAACGCAATGCTACCTGCTCCGAACCCACCGACAGGTACTATTGTCCGTCAGCTGACGCTGAACGAGGTCATCGGCCCCGGCGGTCCCCTTGAACTGGTGGTGAACAACTCGAAGTTAAATCTTGCAAGGATTACGCCCGGCTGTCAAACTACGGTATGCCGCGAGACAGAGATACCCCAGGTTGGCGACACCGAGATATGGGAGATCATCAACATCACGGCCGACGCGCACCCGATGCACACGCACCTCACGAGCTTCCAGGTGATTGACCGCACACCTTTCCAGGCAGGACAGTGGATTGCAAATTACGATGCGCTGCTTCTGGCCGCTTATCCACCCCCTCTTGATCCAGGAGGTATGGGCCCACCGCTTGACTACAGCACAAGAAACGCTGACGGCGCCATCGGCGGCAACCCGGCAGTCAATCCGTTCCTCCAGTTGAATGGGAGGAGATTGGCCGCGCCTTCAGAGCAGGGCTGGAAGGACACGGTGATCACCTATCCCGGTGAGGTGACCAGGATAGCAGTCAGGTGGGCACCCACGGATCTGGCAGTTGGCGCTGCGACTCCGGGTATCAATCAATATGTAGGCTTCGACCCCACGATCCTGGTCGAAGACCCCAACAACCCCGGCGATTTGAACGTCGGCTATGTGTGGCACTGCCATATCATCGACCATGAAGACAACGAGATGATGCGGAACTACACGGTGGGTACGGCAAGACAGCCTGTTTTCTAGTTGTATGCGGAATCAGGTTCGTATCTCGTAAAACAGAGAGGGGCCTTCGGGCCCCTTCTTCTTGACGAAGCCGTTGTTTTCAGTTACTCTTTAATAAATAACATTAAAAAGTTAGGATCATCTCCTGAAAAGTTGCTATAATCTTGAGGATTCTTCGCCACGGGCGAATCCGCCGGGGCGGAAAGGGGTCAGGGATTCGAGGATTCGAGTGAAATGATGAAAAACTGCAAAGAGTTAATAGTCTGGCAAAAATCATCAAAATAAGGATTCAAGGATCCAAAGGATCGAGGTATACAATAGAACGAACAGTTTTATCACTCGAACCCTGGAACCCTCGATTCCCTGCCTGCCGGCAGGCAGGCTTGAACCCTTTTTGCAACTAAAGGGGAGAAGAACCAAAATCAATAGTTGATATGAAAAAAGTTATTTTTGCGATCATAGTTATAGTCATCGCTGCCCTCTCTTTTCTGGCCGGTGAATGGTACGGCAGGGATGGGAGTGACGGCCCGGGCCTGCAGGCCGAGCGTGAGGTCCTCTACTACGTTGACCCCATGAATCCCGGATTCAGATCGGACGAACCGGGGATTGCTCCCTGCGGGATGCCCCTTGAGCCTGTGTACGCTGACGAAGGTGATGGGAAAGAGGTCAGTGCGGTGTCCATGTCTCCCGGGGCAGTGAAGATAAGCATGAAACGACAACAGCTCATCGGGGTGAATGTCAGTCCCGTTGAGGTAAAACCGATGACCTATACCCTTCGCCTTTACGGGAGGATTGTCCCTGACGAAACAAGGATATACCGGATCAATGCCTCGACGGACAGCTGGGTCCGTGAACTCTCCGATATAACCACGGGCAGTATCGTGGGAAAGGACCAGCTCCTGGCCGAGGTGCTTGCCCCAGCATTTTATAATGCCCAGGTAACCTATCTCGTTGCCATGGATAATCTGGACCGCATCAAGTCGCAGCTGGGCGTAGAGATCCGCCACCAGCAGACACACCTTGCCGACAATCAGATCCGCATGGCCGTCCAGAACCTCCAGAACCTCGGTATCACCGATGCCCAGATCGAGGAACTGGCCAATACAAGGCAGGCACAGCCCTACATGCAGGTGCGGTCTCCCGTCGATGGCGTTGTCCTGAGAAGGGACATTACCCTGTACCAGTGGTTCAAGGCAGGAGAGGAATTTTATGACATCGCCGATATCGGGAGGGTCTGGGTCTATGCAGATGTGTACGAAGAGGAGGTGATGCATATCAGGCCCGGCATGGAGGTGAAGGTGCGGCACGAACAGATGGCCAAGACCTTTGATGCAGGGGTGAGTCAGGTCCTGCCCCTCTTCGATTCCCTTGCCAAGACCCTGAAGGTGCGCCTCGATGTGGACAATACTCACTATGATCTCAGGCCCGACATGTTTGTCGACGTCGAGATCCCGATCACCATGCCCCCCTCCCTCCATCTGCCCGCCGACGCTGTCCTTGACTCGGGGACGAAGAAGATCATTTATGTGGAGATCGGCAGCGGCATTTTTGAACCCCGCACTGTTGAGACGGGCTGGAGACTTGGAAGGCAGATTGAGATCACCGGCGGCCTTATGCCCGGGGAAAGGGTGCTCCTCTCCGGCAATTTCCTTATCGACTCCGAAAGCCGCATGAAGACCGCTGCCGTTGACATGCAGAGTGAACGGGGTAAGGACCCTGTCTGCGGCATGGACGTTGACAGAGAGCAGGCTGCCCTTTCGGGAAGGACAGCTGAATACGCAAATATGACCTTCTCCTTCTGTTCGGAATGGTGCAAAGAGACATTCGAGAAAGATCCTGAAAAGTATGCCCCAAAGGGAGCGACAAAGGGGAAGGATGATCATGCCGCCATGACCGGGAAGGCCCGCAGCTGGCTGGACATGATCCAGCCTGTCAAGGGCAGCCACGTCATGAAGAAGAGCGGCACCTTTCCAGGACAGGAGATGAAGAGGACCATCGGCACTCCCGGAGGTTCTCCGGGCGTCGTCGACTGGGACGGACCGGACCCGGAGGGAGCAGCCCCGAGAGACTGGAAAGGATGGGGGAAATTTCCGGGAGCCCAATATCTCGGCATGAAGGATGAGCCGAAAAAGACGCCTGAAGACCGTCCAGAAACGAACGATGAAAGGCAAGAGCTCCCGGCCTCAGACGAGCCAGCGCCCCCTGCCAACTGATGATTGACCGCATAATTGATTTTTCCGTCAAGAATAAACCGATCATATTCATTCTTGTTATCGTTGCATGCATCTGGGGCTGGTGGTCGATGCAGCGGGTGTCCCTTGACGCAATACCGGACCTCAGTGAGACCCAGGTCATCATTTATTCACGGTGGGACCAGAGCCCCGACATCATGGAAGACCAGGTCACCTACCCCATCGTGACCGCCATGCTCGGTGCTCCCCGTGTGAAGGCTGTGCGGGGATTTTCAGATTTCGGCTATTCTTTCGTCTACGTCATCTTCGAGGACGACACCGATATCTACTGGGCCCGTTCCCGAACACTGGAATACCTCTCCAACGTTATTCCACGTTTGCCCCAGGGCGTCCGCACCGAACTCGGGCCTGATGCAACGGGCCTGGGGTGGGTCTACCAGTACGCCCTCGTCGACGAGTCGGGCACCCACAGTCTTGCGGACCTGCGGTCCCTGCAGGACTGGTACCTCCAGTATTACCTGAAGGCCCTCCCCGGCGTTGCCGAGGTGGCCACCGTAGGCGGTTTTGTCCAGCAGTATCAGGTCAATGTCGATCCCAACCGCCTGCAGGCCTATAACATTCCAATCAGCCGTGTAGTGGAGGCGGTCAGGTCCGGCAACGTGGAAGTGGGCGGCAGGTTGATCGAGTTCGGCGGCACCGAGTACATGGTGAGGGGAAGGGGGTATGCAAAGTCCCTTGATGACTTCGACAGTATTGTCCTGACGGTAACAGAGGACGGTTCGCCTATCCGTGTCAGTGATATCGGCGAGGTAACCCTCGGCCCCGACTATCGCAGGGGAGTGGCCGACCTGGACGGGGAAGGCGATGTTGTCTCAGGAATCGTCGTCATGAGACAGGGGCAGAACGCCCTCACCGTGATTGACCGTGTCAAGGCGAGACTCAAAGAGCTTGAACCCGGTCTTCCTGAGGGCGTAAAAATAATTCCCGTCTACGACCGCTCCGAACTTATCAGGAATGCGATCGGTACTTTAAAATCGACGGTCACTGAGGTCATTCTCACGGTATCACTGGTCATTTTCATATTCCTCTGGCATCCGCCCAGTTCCGTGATACCCGTCATCACTATCCCAATCGTCATTCTTATCTCCTTCATCCCTTTCAGGGCCATGGGCATCACTGCCAACATCATGTCCCTCGGCGGTATCGCCATCGCCATCGGGGCGCTGGTAGACGCGGCAATTGTCGTCGTTGAGCAGACCCACAAGCGGCTTGAGGAGTGGCAGCAGAAGGGGGGGAAGGGAGACTATCGCCCGGTGATTATAGATGCCATCAAGCAGGTGGCAGGGCCGAGCTTCTTCGCCCTCCTCGTGATAGCAGTATCCTTTCTGCCGGTGCTCACCCTTGAGGCAGAAGAAGGCCGTCTCTTCAAGCCCCTGGCCTATACAAAAACGTTCTCCATGGTCATAGCCGCTTTCCTGGCAATTACCTTTGACCCGGCGCTCAGGCTTCTCCTGACGAATCTGAGGAATTTCAGCTTCAGGCCCCGCTGGCTGTGCAGGGCAGCAAATGCCCTCTTCGTCGGATCTATCCGCTCGGAGGACAGACACCCCATCAGCAGCCGCCTCATAAAGCTCTACGAACCGCTTGCGGCCTGGTCACTCAGACAAAAGTGGTTCGTCATTAGCCTCGCTATTCTATTGGTAGTTGTGACGATTCCAGCGTTCATCAACCTTGGCTCAGAGTTCATGCCGCCCCTTGATGAGGAGTCGATCTTTTTTATGCCGACGACCATGCCGGGGATATCAATAACCGAAGCGCAAAGACTCCTTCAGACGACTGACAGGATCATCAAGGGCTTCCCCGAGGTTGAGAGGGTCCTCGGCAAGGCAGGACGGGCCGAGACCTCAACAGACCCGGCACCGCTGTCCATGCTCGAGACGGTCATATCGTCACCGGAATGGCTCAAAGGGATTATGCGTAAAATCACACCTGATCATATCTCAAGAGAGGAACTGGTGAGCCAGCTCAATGATGCGCTGAGGATTCCGGGCCTGTCCAATGCCCTGAAAGTGATCGAGCAGATCGGTGCCCGGGTCGAAAAGAACCTCCTCTCCGTAGAGGGAACGCGAAGCGTCTTCGCCGAGCGGACCAGCGGCGGCTATTTTATTGATGTCAAATGGAAACGGGAGGAGCTTGCACGGCACGGGTTGAGCATAGAAGAAGCACAGACTTCTGTGCTGAATGCTATCGGAGGCGCAAATGTCACGACCACCGTAGAAGGAAGGGAGCGATATCCCGTAAACGTCCGCTACAAGCCGGACTTCAGGACAGACTTCGGTTCCCTTGGACGGTTACTCGTATCTGCCCTGGGAGGCAAGCGTCAGGTCCCCCTGAGCCAGCTTGCCGCCCCTGAGCCAGCTTGCCGAACTGGAGGCGGTAAGCGAGCCTGCCATGATCCGCGATGAGGACGGACTTCTTACCGGCTATGTCTACATTGATATTGCAGAGAGAGATCCGGGAAGCTATATTGCAGATGCATCAGAAGCATTGAAGGATTCCGTTCACCTCCCTGTCGGCTATGCCTTGACCTGGACGGGCCAGTATGAGGCCATGCAGAGGGTCAGGGAACGGCTGACCGTGGTCGTCCCCCTCACCCTGTTTCTTATCTTTCTTCTTCTGTATATGAACACGCAATCCTTTACAAAGACCATGATCGTGGCCCTGGCCGTGCCCTTCTCGGCGATCGGCGCTGTGTGGTTCCTCTATGTACTTGGCTATAACATGAGCATTGCCGTCTGGGTCGGCCTCATCGCTCTGCTTGGCATCGATGCAGAAACGGGCGTATTCATGCTTCTCTATCTTGACCTTGCCTATGAGAAGGCAAAGAAAGAAGGCCGCCTCCGAAGCATACCGGAGTTGCGGCAGGCAATACTTGAGGGTGCGGTAAAGCGTCTCCGGCCAAAATTTATGACCGTTGCGACGATGTCTCTCGGACTTATTCCCATTATGTGGTCAACGGGCACCGGGGCAGATGTTATGAAGCGGATTGCCGCGCCCATGATCGGTGGAATCTTTACTTCCTTTATTCTGGAATTGATGGTATATCCTGCCATATATGAAATATGGAAATGGCATTTCGAAATCAAGAAATCAGGTTCTTCTCCAAAATAGTTGCAAAGGAAGAGGATAGTTTTGTCATTCCCGCGCAGGCGGGAATCCAGAAAGGCATGAAAAATTATTATGTTTATATCCTTAGCAGCAAACGAAATTGAACCTTATATACAGGTATGACTTCAGATCTTATTAAAAGGATTTATGAACATAAGAATGGATTAGCTGATGGGTTTACCAGGAAATATATGTTCATAATCTAGTTTGATATGAATTGTATGAATCTGCAGAATCTGCTATTACCAGAGAAAAGCAAATAAAAAAATGGAAGAGAAACTGGAAACTGAAATTAATAGAGCAAAACAATCCCAACTGGATTGATTTATATAAAAATGTATGCAGTTAGTCTGGATTCCGTGTCAAGCACGGAATGACAGACTTTATTTTCGGGTCAATGACACTCAGAGAGCATTTTATTGCAACTAAATTAGATAAAACCCAAAAATCATTGAGCAGTGAATGATGATGGAACCTTGTATGTTCTGTCTGATCTCACATGCAACGTAAACACGCGCTCTTCATGAAGAAGAGCCAAATAAAAAGGAGGAGTATGATGAGAAAGAGACTGATGTCTATAGTAAGTATGCTTGCGTTTCTTATGCTTTTTGCCTGTCAGGCAGCTGAGGAACCAAAAACGCAGACGGTGAAGGAACCGGCAATGCAGACCCCTCAGGAATCAGCAGCGAAGGCCGTTCAGGACAGGAGTGTGAGAAAAATGTCCATTACGGGAGAAATTGCACAGGGGATGAATAGCTACATTATACGGGGTCAGGTACCGGCTGAGGTCTTCACGATCCTCAATCCGGATCCAACGATACTGGATGAGTTTGTAAAAACCGAGAAAGTCGTCAAGATTGAGGTCCGCATCGTTTCAGGGGATAACGTGGCTATCGAGATGCTCGACGGCAAGGAGTACAACGTAGCTATTCAATAAGGTCATTCATTGTATATATTGGAAAAAGTGCGATATCCAAAACACCTATTGAAGCTAGTGTGGTGTCCCAAAAGTAATTTGTCATTATCCGGCTTGCCTGTCCCGATGTTTCGGAGACCGGACAATCCAGAAACTCTAAAAAAGACTGGATTCTCGCCTCGGCGAGTCACTGGGGCGACCGGGTCAAGCCTGTCTGCCGACAGGCAGGCCCGGAATGACGTACTTTGTAAAATTGTATTGTGACACAGCCTCCAAGTCGGGGAATGACAGAGGGACGGAATTATGCAGTGTATTACTGGGACAGAACACTAGTGAATATTGGTAACTATATGAGTCAACATTTGCTTTAACTGTAACAGGTATGATTTGCCTTTATAGTATGTGATTACACACCTGTTGATTATCCCGCCATTGGCTGCTTCCGGATTATGAGCGAGTGTGAGGGTTAAGAATTCAAAGGAGAAGTCCCGACACTTCGGGACGGCTCTTTGAATTCACCGAACACAAGCAAAGTAATCCGACAAGAAGCAGGCGCAGGCGGGTGGCTTTTGGTACTTTTGGCCAGACAAAAGTACATAGACAATTTGGAATTGAATTGCAGTAATCAAGAAAAGCATTTACACAATCTGTAAACGCTTTTGGTAAGCAGAACAAGCATATCATTCACTTACCGCTTTACCGGCAGGCCGCCTGCCGGTAAAGCGCAAGATCATGACTCCTTGTCTTCTGTCTCCTCCTCCTTTTCGATTGAAAGCAGTTCTATCTCAAAGAGAAGCACGCTGTTGGGCGGGATCTTCTCGCCGAAACCGCGCCTGCCATAGGCAAGATGGGGCGGCACGAAAATTTCCCACTTTGAGCCTACCTTCATCATCTGGAGCGCCTCTGTCCATCCCTTGATAACGCCGTCAGGCTGGACAGTCTGGGGCGCACCCTTGGAATAGGAGTTGTCGAATTCCCTGCCGTCAGTAAGTGTTCCCCGGTAGTGGACTTTCACAAAGTCTTCCACTTTGGGAGACATGCGAGGAACTTCTGCGACTCCTCTGCATTTTTTACACTCTGCTCCCGAATCTTTCTCATTACGGTTTCACGCTTCATCTTCGTGAGGGCAGCGATCAGCTCCTTGATCTCTTCCTGGCTGAGAAGGGGCTCTTTGCCGTCGATGCCGGTCTGCAAACCCTGAGTGAGCCT
>WOR8_10007381_pt1 | contig 10473 bp, 4 predicted proteins | sample DeeMarSeWOR38_10_FD_19890 | JGI IMG/M metagenome (IMG submission 19890)
CATATGCTAATGTTCTTAAAAAAGATTTTACAGTGATAGGCTCATCATCAAACAATATATATACCATCTTCAACGAATCATCACCAAACTGTTGTTCAATAAGGAGCACTTCATCTGCTAAAAGATAGACAGGATCTCCATCTTTAATTTCTTCATTTTTTTTCTTTTCAGAAATCACCCTATTAATTTTTTGTGCAAGACTCTCAAACAAAATAGGATTTACATCAACTGATTTATCACCAAAAAAATTGTAGTAAAATTCTGTGTATAAATTTTGTTCTTTTCGTGCTTTAATTATTTTTCCAACGGTATTTTTTGAGTTTTCAATATCCTCAACGTTTCTCAGCATTTGCTCAGTTCTATTTTTAAGTATGAAGATATACCAGCCATCAGGTGTTAATATTGGTGTTGTATATTCTTCAATCTTTAATAGAAACAAAGAATCTTCAATATTTTTATCCATCTGACCGTAGACTATCTCAATCGGTTCACGCTGTTCTTCAAATTCCGGACTTTCAAAAAGTATTGTGTCGAATGGAATGCCGATGTTCAGCAGGTTATAGAGATGATAAATCTCTTCCTCATCATCAGAGAACAAGAAATTAACCTTTAAAATGGTTGAATTCTTTGTGTAACCCTCGAATAATTCTTCATCTGTTATTTCAATCTTTTCAAGAATTTCCCGCCTGTAGAGTTCATCTCTCACAAACATTTTCTCAAAAGCAGTGCGGGAAAATTTCATAACTTCAATCGTATCCAACCCCATTGAAGCTGCTTCGAGCGCCCATAATTTTTCTGCTATTAAAGTATATAGAAAATCTGTTTTAGAGAATTCAGTTAATTTTTTATTATGCCTGTTAATTCCCGGAGATAGTTCATATCTCTCTAGATATTCTCCTTCGGTAATAAATCTGTTTCCAACCTTTGCCAGTTTCTGTTCCGATCCAGATGTTTGTGCATAAACATCAACGGATTGAAGCAATATTGTAATGATTATCAATAATTGTAAACATCTGCATTTAATCATATTTTCAATTCTTTAATTAATAAAAGATAGAGTTAAACATAATAATTTAAGCACTCTTATTAAACGAAAATATATGCTACAGAAGAACTGCTACCCGGATAATGAATACTTTTTATGCATTTCATTTCTATATAAATTTAACTGATAAAAAAACGAATAATTATCTAACTGAATGAAAAAGCGAAGAGAAACGGGAATAAAAAATGCAGCGGGAAAACCGACTCCTAAATGGTTTTATCTGGTAATGATTGGATTACCAATAGTGTTTTTTGTTTTACTGGAATTATTCCTAAGAATTATTGGATATGGACTAGATTATACCCAGTTTAAATCAATTTCTGACTATTACCCAGATAAACTTTTCCTAAATCCAGATGTACCCTATAAATACTTTTATAATATTCAGCAAGCCCCATCAACGTTGCCGGATGGATTTGATAAACTTAAAAAGGAGGACGCTTTCAGAATTTTTGTAATGGGAGGCAGCAGCACTGCCGGTTGGCCTTACGTTCCGAACGCTTCATTCTCCCGGCATATTAAAAGAAGAATGGAACTTTTGTATCCTGAAAATACAATTGAAGTTATAAATCTTGGCATCTCTGCAATTAATTCTTATACGTTAAGAGATTTTGTCCCCGGTGTAATTGATCAGAAACCGGATTTGATACTTATTTATGCGGGACATAATGAATACTACGGTGCATTAGGAGTTGGCTCGACTTCTTCGATGGGTTCTAACAGGTTTTTAATTAATCTTTACATCTCACTGAAAAACTATAAAATTACAGAACTTTTACAGGATATAATTTCTGGGATTTACAGATTGTTCAATGCTAATCAATCATCAGAGGAAAATGATATTGCTGAAACATTAATGTCCCGAATGATCGGGGAATCGACCATCCCATTGAACTCAGAAATGTATAAAGCAGGATTAGAACAGTTTGAAGGAAATTTGAATGATATCCTTAGCACGTTCTCCGAAACTAAAATTCCGGTTATCATTGGCACTCTTACATCAAATACTCTGGATCAGAAACCTTTTGTTTCTGTAGGTCAGAATTTTCTACCATCCGCAGATTCAATTTATAATCTTGGCTTGGCAAAATTGAAAATAGGGGAAATTAAAGCTGCAGATTCACTTTTACTTTATGCAAAGGATCTTGATGCTTTACGTTTTAGAGCACCGAAAAAGATGAACGAAATTATTTTTAAGCTTGCAAGAAAATACAATTTCCCCATTGCTAACATTGATTCGGTCTTCCGAAGCAGAAGTCAATACAATATAGTCGGGTACAACCTAACGGTTGATCATCTGCATCCAACACTAGATGGATATAGAATAATTGGAGAAACGTTCTTCGAAAGAATGGAGGAGTTAAATTTACTGCCATCTAGTAAAAGACAAAACTTAACCAAATCGGATGTGGACAGTATTCTTTTCGCAAACTTTTCGTTTACGTCATTAGACTCAACTTTGGCAGAGATGCAAATTATTAGGTTAACCGGTGCATTTCCATTTGTGCCGAGAGGAACTCCAAATTATAAAATGTTAAATTTTACATACGATAATTTTAGTGATAGTCTTTGCCTTAAAGTAATAAGAAGAGAAATGAAATGGGAAATTGCACACAGCAAGCTTGCTGAGTGGTATTTCAACAAAGGTAATTACGGTGCCTTTATTAGGGAGATTGATGCAGTAATCCAGGAAAGACCGTATTTCGATCAACCATATGAATATTTGATCAATAAGCTAACATCAGTTAATCTGGCCGAAGATGCTTTCCCATACATTAAGAAATTACATGCTTTTAGACCTAATTATCTTACTTACAAATGGCTTGGGCAAATTTATCTTTACGGGAATGATTCGGCAGGAGCGTTAAAATACTTAACTAAAGCCGTTGAGTTTTCCGAAGTTGATTTTCAAACCTGGTACAATTTGTCAGGTGCATACTACCTTAATCATCAAATAGACAATGCGCTCTTTGCAATCGAAAAGAGTTTAAGGCTTAATCCCAACAATCCAAAAGCACAAGATTTTCAGAATCAACTAAAATCTTTAAAATAAAAAAGCCCCGAAAAAATCCGGGGCTTATTCAACAAAAGAAAAATTATTATTTGAGCAGCATCATTTTCTTTGTTGCTGAGAAGGTACCATTGGTTAAAGTATAGAAGTATAAACCACTGGCAAAATGACTTGCATCCAGGGTAACTTCATACACACCGGATACTTGCTCCTGATTAACTAATACCATTACTTCTTCACCTAGCAGGTTAAAAATCTTAAGATTTATTAAACCGGGCTCAGTAATTGAGTAACGTATTGTAGTTGTTGGGTTAAAAGGATTCGGATAATTCTGCTCGAGACTGAATTGCTCAGGAATCATATCTTCCAATATCTCAACACTAACAAAAGCACCGAATACATTATCAAGAACTATATCAGGACCATCATAAAGAAGGAAATTATGATTTTCTCCAAATCCTCCTTCGTTATCTAAAGGACTGGAACCTCCATTGACGGTATCGGCTCCGGGATACATCATAGCAAATTTATATTCGTACAAACCACCAGGTGTAGTTCCACCAGATAATAATACTGTTCTTGTCCAAATATTATTACCGGCATTAGTCAGAACTTTCATATATCCCAATGTTGTGTCGGAAGGGAGCCAGTTACCACTTGACCAGTTACCAAGAAAATCAGCACCGCCTCTCATACCAACAAACTCTAAAATAGCAGGATCGATATGCTCTCCATTGTAGCGGTTTACAGGATCTGACATATCAACATTAAATGTAACATTGATATCGCTCTGCAAAGTATCGAACAACGGGTATAATCTGGGAACTATAGTAGGTAGAGTTATTGTAGATCCATCCGGCTGATAAAAATGAAATCGATCATTACCTGATTCATATCCATTGTTAGAGAACCTTGCATCTGGAAATGCTTTGAATTTCCATTTGGTTGAATCGCCTGGAAATGGAGGAACCGGAGATCTAACTGAAAGTGTTGCCGTAAAAATTCCGGGATTAAATGGATCCTGAACCATAGTTCTATTACCTACAACATTTTCACCGAGTCCATCCCAGTCGAGTCCTGCTACCTGAAGAGAATCATCAGCTGGATCAAAAGCTCCACCAGCACCTACACCTAAAATACCGCTAATATCAGCAGTAAAACTAAGAGTATTGGTTCTTCCAATTTGATAAAGGCTATCATCATTAAACCAGACTACAGGTAATACCTGTGGACCAGGTGCAGTAAGAGTGAACGATCGATTATTAGCTTCCCAGGTATCTGGTGAAATTACGAACTTATATTCATACATTTTTCCAGCACTATCAGTTGGAAGTGCCCATGTACCGGTATATATCGTATCAGCATCTCCATCTGTTAACTCAAACATATCACCATACCAATTTGCAGTATCACCGGCATCTATTTGAAAACTACCTCTTACAACTACCACATCAGTGCTGATGTCGAAGTTGCCCCTGAAAACCTGCACTCCCATGTCAACCTGGAACGTGACATCAATCTGGGCGAGTGCAGCAGTGCTCATAAGAGCAAGAAAGATCGTAAAAATAAGTTTTTTCATTTAGTACCTCTTATTTAGTTGAGTGATTTACTATTATTTTTATCAGAGACCAACTGAAATTGAGAATCGTGAGATCTCATCAAAAATTCCAAAATCTGTATAACTATAATCTATTTTTGCAAAGAAACCGCCAAAATCATATTGCAGGCCCATACCTGCTGTTAAACCCTCCTGTGAGTCTTCTTTTAATAACGATGTATAACCGACCCTTAACGACACAATTTTATTCCACATCAATTCTGTACCAACATTGCCATAAGTAGTCTGATTATTCGGGACCAGCGCATCCGCAGCTAATACCCATCTCCATTCTTCCGTGTTAAAAACATCATATCCAATTCCAACAGAAAATTGCAACGGTAATGGCCAAGATTCTGTTGCCAATTTGGAAGAAATGTTTTCATTGTTGCCACTATTAGGAGGATCAATATCTGCCGGAAGCAGCAAATCGTCACCATCAAGTTTCATTTCAGTACCGAAGTTAGATATATTCATGCCTAGTCGCAAGCCCTCCAGAGGGGTAAAAAAGAGTAATCCGACATCCAGAGCCCAGGCTGAAGCAGATTCATTCCAGATTGTTTGTGTAATATATTTTGCAGTTAAACCAATTGAGAACCTATCGGTTAAATTCCTGCCATAAGAAAGAGCAATAGAGAGATCCTGTGCTTTCCAGAATGCACCGGTCCCATCTTGCGCCAGATAATTTGTTATTTCCTCCTGTCCATAATCCAGCTGATTTATGGCTAATGCCAGGGCATTGTTTTCATCCATTTTAAATACCAATCCAACCCAATTTAAATCTGTTCCGACAAGCCATTCCGCATGAGTTACAGCAAGTTCAGTCCTGGGAATCCTGGCTATACCACCCGGATTCCAGAATGCACTGGTAGCATCATCTGCAACGGCTACGAATGCACCGCCCATTCCCGTTGCTCTTGGTCCTACAGGAATTGTTAGAAAATTAGCCGCAGTGGTTCCAACTTTCGATTGTGAATATATTGCTGTGCAAAAGGCTAAAGCAGCAATCAATGTAAGAATATTTTTCATCTTGAACTCCGGGTTAAATGCCATTTTAAAATTCTATTTGATTATTGCAATCTTTCCGGTTTTCTTATCACTTATTCCTTCCACTTCCACAATATAGAAATACACTCCATATGCTACATCCAATCCCTCTTTTGTTCTCACATCCCAGGTAACAGTTCCGCTTTCAAGATTGCCATCGTGTTCTAATGAGCGGATGTGATTTCCACTTGACGAATAAATGTGAATCTTACTCTTTGGCGGAACATGAGTAAAGTTTATTATTCTTTCGCCTCTTCCTCTAACGTTTGGCGGTAAAGGTTGTTCAAAAACATTTGTAACCACATATGGATTTGGAACTACCTTAATTTTACTTAATTGGTCCCTTGCATCATTTGCACTATAGGAAGATTTTCTAGTAGTAAACACAAATTCGTCTGCAGATGAAAGGGGCTTATATATGCTTATATAAAGAGTATCGCCACCCTTAGGTACATTTGAAGAACTATCGCCTATCATAACAATTTTCCAGGTTATTTCAGTCGCGCTTGGATTAGCTAATGAAAGCTGATCAAGAAAAGATAAAGTATCACGCCTGAAGGAGCTTGTCTCTGTAAAAGCAAATGGTATTCGAATCGGAGGCTGATTCTTATCTGTAACATCATAAACCTGAAAGTTCACTAATTTGGCAGGAGGGGGATTTTGAAAAATTTGATCTAATCTGTCTGATGAATCTTCATATACTTCTTTAATTGGGATTGCATACGTTCTTGGTGCTTTTATTCCGTAAATACCTGCGGAAGGAAATGTAAACCGAGACACTTGAAAACCAAGATTATCGTTATCAAAAACATTCCACTTACTCTCATTTTTATTAACTCTTATACTATCAAGGTTTTGATAGCTCGTATCAATTGATAGTCTTACACCGTTAAATACGTCACCATTAGTGGGATCCAATTTTGCATCTTGAATAATATAAACTCCGCTTATGGAGTTTTTAACTGAATAAGCATATGCAATACTTACACCATCAATCAACGAATCGGTGAACTCAACCAAATAAGTTGAGTCCTGAATAGAAAATGGGTCTATTGCTTCGTAATAAGGAACGGTGCTTGAAAAACCCGAAGACCTATCCAGTTTTTCTCCAGTGGACGGGGGAATATATCCAGCAACAGGTGCATTGGGGACGACGTATACCGTATTTATGTCCGTAGATACTCTTCCGAGTGCATCTTTAGAAATAAACCGTGTATTTTCTGATGGAAAAATATCCTTTTCAGCATCACCTCTATCGTATGCAACAACAGCATAGTAATAAGTTCTTCCGTTCACTACATTATTATCAACAAAAAAGTTTTGGATGCCGGTATCATCGCCAAGATAATAAGGTGCTCCATTTGTTAAATCCCTAAGCTCCTGAGAAGCCGGGAAATAACCTATTATACCATTATCCAGATCTGTTTGCAGTGTTGGTAAATAAAAAACCTTCTGCCCGGAGCCATCGGTAATTTGTAATGCGTCCGTTAAATCCGGATCAGTACCTTTATAAACTTTATATCCCTCAAAATCCCTAACCTTTAAAGTCGGATCAAGTGAGTTTTCAGCAACTCTATCCCAGTATAAAGTAACCCTTCCGTCTTCCGGCACAGCAGTAACAGTAGGTTTTTCAGGTGGTTTCGGAAAGTTGTAGTTAGCGTTATAAATGGTTTGTGCGACTCTTTTTGTTTTTAAAACTCTATTAAAATCATCTCCGAAACCTAAAGCTAAAGAGAATCTTTCTGTTCTTCCGGAGAGCATTGGAAAGTAACCGGCCCCATACATAAAGTCACCATCTTCCCCTCTTATAGCCACATTATTTACTATTGAACTTGGAACATCAAAAAATCCGGGTGTTAATCTTTGCCATAAGTCAACATCATTGCTCATAGTTATATCTCCGGCTGGAACGAAATATTGAAAGCTAGTTAATCCAATTTGGTCAGATTCATCAACATCAGTCTGGTCGAAGTTAGGTTCGCCCGGTCCGTCTAATCCACCGACTGTTGGTATGCCATCTCCTTCGCCCCTATCGTTCGTATTCGGTTGTCCATCAGCACCTACATCATCAAATTCAGGATCCCAGTCACTGTCATTATCTATTTCATCATCTCTTGCTTCATCTATCATCGGATCATTCAATCCTAAATTACTAATGTAATCTATATATTGTACCGGATTCAAAGTATCAATTAGTGTTACTCCACCCTGGGTTTTCTTTAATTGTCTGTAATGAACTTGGTAATTTTCATCTATTAAACCATCCAGATCATTATCAATTCCATCTCTCGAGTTCTTAAATACATCACCAGTAGCTGTATTTATATTTCCCTCCACTAATTCCGTTACCCCTGGTTCAATAAAGAAAGGAACTCCCAGAGAATAAACAGTCACAGTGTCGTTAGGGACCGTAAAAACTGTCCGTTCGAACGTATCTTCTGCCGAAATCAAAATTAACTTATCACCGGCTGAAATTGTGCGAGGTAAAAAATCAGATTCTTCAAAGTAAGGAGCATTAAAAGAAAAGGTTTCATTATCTCCATCATTGTCTATACCGTCAAAAGCATTACCAGGTGATTCCAGGAATGCATAAAAGATATATCCAACTGCAGAAGGTTCTGGTCTCCACTGAGGATTTGCCCCAGGTGAAATGTAATTATCAAAATCCCATGTATATGTAATAGATTCTCTTACGTTAAAGAACGAAGCATCGTCACTGTACTCCGGAGCTTCAACACCCACATACGTGCCAACCAACGTACCAAAGACTGCCTGTCCGTAAGATGAAGTTCCATCGTTCTTTATGTTATACAACCAGAATATAACATCCTGAGCCAGGAAATTAGACCACTGTAAACCTCTAACAGATACCTGAATCGCTGCACCTCTTCTCATCAAATCCATTGAATCAGGCAAGAAGTAATATTTCTGATACCATTCCAAATCAGGGTTATCATCCATCCAGAAATAACTCTCCTGGTCAGCATTAAGCTGGGCTCTTCCAAAGAATCCATTCCAGTCTACTTCTGGAGTGATATCAATTCCCTCTTTAATAATAGGTGGTCCCGAGTAAGTCCACGTTGGGAAGTCGGGCCATGAAGGAGGCCATGTTTCAGGTAAATGGCTCATTGCCACACCTTTACCGACTTCATCCAGAGTTGGATCTGCAAAACCAGGGATCGGCTCGAATCCATAACCAGCCTCTCCACCGCCAGGGCGATCGACTGGCGTTATGATAACGGAAAAAACCGTATCGTTTAATCCATCAAATATTCTCTTAGAAGGATCACCAGGAAAATTTGGATCCTGAATCCCATAGTCTTTAATAGGTAATCTAATCCCTACTAAAGGTGAAACGTCTCCAACATATCCATTCGCATCAAATTTCCAGGCACCTCTGGGTCCTTCAGCACCAGGTTGTGCTATTACACCGTAGTTTGAAAAAACGGTTCTTACCTGGTTACCTCTGTGAATTCCAACTTTTCTAAATGTGTTGGTGCCTCTATCAGTTATCCTCTGCTGCGCAACCAAATCTAAGTTAGCCAAAATTAAAGTTAGAATAGCGACTAATAAAAGATTTAAATATTTCATCTTAGATTTCCGTTTATTAAATCAATTTCAAAAATGTATTAAAAGAAAATAGATGCCCCTAATTCTATTCGTCTCGGTTCGGAATAGAAAGTTGGATTTCTGTAGAATTCAGTTAGTGAATTAACTAATCTATCGGGATTATCATCATTTCTTCTCAAGAATTCTTCAATTGTATAATCAGCAGTACCGCTATCATTATAAACATTAATTTCATTTCTAATATCAAATACGTTAAATATCCTTGCGAATATGCTAAATCTTACTGTTCCAATCATAAAATCTTTCCAGGCTCTTAAATCCATATTAAAGGAAGACGGTTTTAGAGCACTATTTGTTAAAAGCGAAGAAGTGTTAAGCCCGAAAGAAGGTGTATAAGGAAATCCGCTTCCATATTGCCCAATAACGCTAAAACCCCAAAGTCCTTCGCCTGCATAAGTGAATGTAAAGTTGAGTGTATGAGTTTGATCCCAGTCTAAAGGTACTAACTTAATTTCGGGCTGCTGCCCGCCTGCAATTTGATTACGGGTCGCAGCCGGGTCTGATGCGTTTCCTTTTGCCTGCATAAATGTGTAGTCAATAGTCCCGGACCAATTGTTGGATAGCCTTTTTGTTACAGAAAGAACAACACCAAGTACAAATCCAAAATCGCTATTAACATATTGGCTGTAAGATGAAGTTCCACCGAAAATTCTTATTTCATCCGCTCGTGTTCCGGCAAGATTTCTGATATCCCTGAAGTACAGTGTAACATCTGTCGTAATATCATCAGTGAATGCTTGCTGCAGACCAACTTCACCACTGATTGTCTGTTGTGGTTTTAAGTTTGGATTGCCGGCAATTCCCAGATTTTGAGTTCCTGGTCCGAATTTGTATTCAGGATTAGTATACAGATATTCAAAGTTTGGAATCTGAAAAAAGTGCCCGTACGAAAAGTGGAACACACCCCTGTCGGTAATTGGGAATGCAACACCTAACCTTGGACTTATTTGAATATTGGATTCGGGATCTTTGTACCATGGATCACCATTAGCATTTGAAGCAAGTCTTTGTTCGTAAGTTTTTCCTAAATTAGAAGGATTCCTAGGTCTATAAATATCGGGATCACTAGGATCATTCAACAATAGACCATCAGTTTCAAAGTAGTCAATTCTAAACCCAACATTTATAATCATCTCATCAAGT
>WOR8_10009772_pt1 | contig 10472 bp, 12 predicted proteins | sample DeeMarSeWOR38_10_FD_19890 | JGI IMG/M metagenome (IMG submission 19890)
TAAAAGCAGCACTTTTAGAAGCACAACAAAAAGCTGAACAATCAGAACTAGCACAAAAAGAAGCACAACAAAAAATAGAACAACTAGAAACAGAGAGAGACGCTGAAAGACTGGAAATGAAACAGAAAGCAGAACAAATTGAGAATGAAAAAATGCAGATACAACGGAAGGCAAAACAGAGTATAGCTGAATTACGTGAAGCACAGCAAAAAATAGAACAACTTAAAGCAGAACGAACAGGGGAAGAGCAACAAGAGGAGAGAATACTAGAAGCAGAACAAAAAACGGAAAAACTACAATCCGAGCTGAAAACAGAACGATCAAAAACAGAACAACTAGAAGCAAAACGACTAGAAGCAAAATGCAAAAAACGATAGAAAAATTGGAAACCCAACGATTGCAGGTTGAGCAGAAGGTAGAGCAATTCGAAGTTAATGGACTGGAAGCTGAAGAAAAGATTTCACAGTTAGAGTTGAAATATAAGAAAGAGTTGAAAGAGGCCGAGCAGAAAGTGGAACAATTGCAGACTGAGAGATTGGCATTGGAACAAAAAGCGCAACAGTTGAAAGAGGAAATACTTGGAAAGCAAAAAGATATTGAGGCGTTGAAAAAAGAAAGTGAAACAGAACGACAGAAATCGGAAAGAAAGGATTCTGAGCGAGTAAAAGCACAACAGAAATTGGAGGTTTTGGCAGAACAACTTGCAGAACGGTTATCAGTGGAACGCAAAGAAGCAGAACAAAATGCAAAACGACTAGAAGCAAAACGACTAGAAGCGGAGCAAAAAGCGGAAAAACTAGAGGCGGAATTAAATGCAGAAAAAACGGAAGCGAAAAGAAAAGAGGCAGAAAGAAAAAAGGCAGAACAAATTGAAGCAGAACGCAAAGAAGCAAAACGAAGAGAAGTTCAGCAAAAGGTGAAAAAATTAGCCGATGAACTAGCAGAACGCAAAGAAGCTGAGAAGTTAATAGAAGAAGAAAAAACAGAACCGAAGGAAAGCCTGCAAACTGAGCCGATGGCAGTTAGCAAAGACGAGGAAAAAGAACAATCAAAGTCTGGATGCAAGTATTATTTTGGTTATCTTGGCGAACGCGAAAAGGGAGAGGAAATACCTGCCACATGTTTAGAATGCGCAAAATCTTTAGATTGTATGCTTAATAACTACAAAAACTAAGAATTGTTGTTTCCTGTAAGCAATGTTATCCTGTTTGCAGAAATCGTTTGAAAATTGATAAAAAAAGAAGGCGGGTCATCGTTTTTCAATAGGAACAAATTTGGTTCCGTACGCACCAAGATAAGTTGATGTTGGGCGGATAAGCACCGACTCTGAATATTGTTCTAGGATGTGTGCAGTCCAGCCTGCTGTTCTACTTGAGGCGAAAAACGGCGTGAAATACTCTCTATCTACTCCCAAAGCGTCCAATACTATAGCGGCGTAAAAATCCACGTTAGGGTAAATTCTTTCGTTCTTTATGAACCACATCTTGAATTCTTCGGCATTTTCTATACAAGTCCATTCGCTTGACTCTTTGACATAATGTTCTGCCTATCTTCCTAAGATGTCGCGACCTAGGGTCTTCCGTTCGATAAATTCTGTGACCAAAGCCCATTATCTTTTTTCCGTCGAACAGCATTCCTTTTATGTAAGCTTCAACTTCTCCAAGGTTGTCGACATCTCGAAGCATCCCCATCACCCTCTCGCTTGCTCCACCATGTATTTTTCCTCTGAGCGTTCCCATAGCTGAAATTACGGCAGAATACATATCTGAAAAAGTGCTTGCCGTGACGCGAGCAGCGAATGTTGACGCGTTCAGTCCATGATCCGCGTGTAGTATCATGTAATAGTCAAGGGCAGTTATTTCTTGAGGATCTCCAGGTTTTCCTCGGAACATGTAGAGGAAGTTTTCAGCGAATCCATATTCCTCTTTTGGAGCGATTGGGGCTTGCTTGTTTTGCACTCTATGAAGGGTAGCTACTAGAGTGGGAACTTGGGCGATTAGTTTCAACGCTCTTTGTTTGTTCTTTGCTCCATAATCTTCATCATTATATGTATCATATTCTCCGAGCTGAGAAACTGCAGTTCGCAAGTTTTCCATTGGGTGACTCTTTTTAGCTGCGTATTTTAGGCATGTGATTACGTGTTTGGGTATTTTCATCTCGGAAATCAGGATTGATCTAATATCAGCTAGCTCGTTTTTGTTGGGAAGCTTGTTATTTAGCAATAGATAAACAACCTCTTCATAGCATACTCGCCCGATAAGTCGATCAATGTCATACCCGCTGTAGTATAGTGCACCGAGAGGATCTACAAAACTAATTCGAGTTTGACATGCCGCAACATCTCTCAAACCGCGGGAATAGAATGGTTCTTCTGGCATTTTTTTAAAACAACTCAATTATCTAATTTCTATGAAATATCTATTCTAGAATGGTGGTATATTACTGTTTTAGTACGTCTGAGAAGTGAAGATTTTTCCTAAATCTTTAGTTTATCGATTAAGCGCTGCTGCAACTTGATAAGTTTTGGCGTTATAGTTTGCTGGCAATAAGGCTGGTTTGAATTTCTCTTATAGTATTCTTTATGGTAGTTTTCAGCAACATAAAAAGTCTTGAATCTCTCTAGCTGTGTGACAATAGGTGTTTCCCAAATTCCTTCTTTATTTAGCTCTGCGATTACTTTCTCTGCTATGGTTTTTTGTTCTTCATTATGGTAGAAAATCGCGGAACGATATTGAGTGCCGAAGTCGGGACCTTGTCGGTTCAGCGTGGTCGGATCATGAGTTGCAAAGAAAACCTGAAGAATTTCTCTGAAAGAAATTACAGTGGGATCAAAGGTTAGTTGGACTGCTTCTGCGTAGCCAGTTTTTCCAGTAGATACTTGCTCGTAAGTTGGGCTTGGCACTGAACCTCCAGAATAGCCTGGTTCTACTTTTATTATGCCTTTCACAATGCTAAAAACTGCTTCTGTACACCAAAAGCAGCCTCCGGCAAGCGTAGCAATTTTCACTTCTTTTTTTGTTGACTCATTATTCATGGGATCTAATCATCTATAATTCATAGCAACGAGTCTTTAGTATTTCGCTCTTTGCTATCCAAGTTTGGCAATGTTCCTTTTACAAGTGAAAGTTAAGAGAACTGAAGTAATGCTGAAGCGGAATATGCGTTTAACAATTTATGACCGTGAGGTGTAATAGTAGTATTAATGAATTCCAGCGCAACATTTTTACTCTCTATGACTATTTTTAGCCAACTGTACTAGGGTATGATTATGTTTATGCTGTAGTTTATTGAAACATAGAGGAGGTTAAGGTGCATTCTGAATAAGATTAGGGTTACGCCGTTAGCGGCTGAAAGCTTTGGTGTTAGATCCATGTGTACGCTTGTTGAAACTCCCGACATTACAGTCTTGTTGGATGCAGGAGTATCGCTTTGTCCGTACAGATTTCAGTTGCCGCCCCATCCTTTTGAGTTTAGAGCAATTGAGAAACTTAGAAGAAGAATAGCTGAAGCTGCTGATAAAGCTGAGGTGGTTACGATAAGTCATTATCATTTTGATCATCATACGCCTTCATTTGAAGATTGGATAGTTAATTGGACCGAGAAGAATGAAACAGCACGGCAGATTTATCTAGATAAAAAGGTGTTAGTTAAGAACCCGCGGGATAAAATAAACTCCAGTCAGAGGCACCGAGCTTGGCTAGCTTGGCTATTCCAAAAGACGTGTGGTAAATTCGCTAAAGTTTTGGAGAAAGCAGACGGCAAACAATTTCTCTTCGGAAAAGAAACAGTATTACGTTTTTCAGAGGCTGTTTTTCATGGACCAGAAAATTCAATGCTTGGGTGGGTTGTGATGACGCTTGTCCAGTACGAAAATGAACGGTTCATGTTTGCACCAGACCTTCAAGGTCCAATATCAACACATACTCTGAACCTAATAATTAGAGCAAAACCACAGGTTGTTATGGTGGGAGGTCCCCCATTTTATCTCAGCGGGTACAAAGTATCTGAGGCAGAGCTACAATTAGGATTGAAGAATTTGACGAAATTAGTTGAGGTTGTACCATTGACAATTTTGGAGCATCATACCCTAAGAGATGAATTATGGCGGCAGAGAACAGAGCAAGCTTATGCTAAAGCTGTTGAAGTGGGACATGAAGTTATGACAGCGGCCGAATTCGCAGAAAATAAAAATAGTTTTTTGGAGGCAAAACGGAAATCGCTGTATGTTGAGAATCCACCTTCAAAAGAGTTTGAAAAGTGGATGAAGAAAGACTTCAAGAAAAAAAGTACAGTTAAACCTCCGATCTAATATTCTGATTATAAGATGGAAAAGGCTATAATTGAGGCTTTGAATCAGATAATGTCAAACTTCAGGAAAGTTTGAAAATGACAGAAGAAAAAAAACCTTGGAATCAAGATAACTTCGATCAGTTAATGAAAGAGAGCCACTCTGAGCTATTGAGTTTGAGAAAAGAACTTCAAAGCTTGCTTGTCAAGTTTGGTTTACGCGCATTGAAAACCTACCAAGCTGCAAGACATTATCCTTTAAGACCAAGAGAGATTGCCTACTTGGTGAAATATGAAATAGATAATGCGATTCACGATGTTTCAGAGCAAGAAAGCAAAGACGCAATAATCAAGCAAGCTCGAATAGAATGGGAAAAAGACCATAAAGTGGCAAAATAGCTGATTTAATCTATCTTGGAATTCAACTTGGTATTAGAGTTGGTAAAATTCGACATTGCTTTACTAGTTTGAGCATTCCTAATAAGTCGTCAGCAATATTGCGGTGTTAAGCGCTTATTCTATGGTTTTGTTAGGAATAGGGAATAGTGTCTTACTTGACGCGTCTTTTACAACACTAGGCTGCTATAGCATAACGATTGTTGAAAAGATGGTGTTATATACTCCATGCTTACTTACATTTAGCAGACATGGGAATCTAAATGAGTAAACGAAAACCAAAAGTCAAAATTCAAAACATTGTTGCTTCGGTGTCTCTAAATCAAAAGATAGATCTGCAAGAAATTGTGGAAAAATTCCCTCAAACAGAGTATAACCCAAGCGTTTTTCCAGGGCTTGTTTTTCGTTTAAAAAAACCCAAGACTGCTACTTTGATTTTCGGTACTGGCAAGATGGTTTGTACTGGCGCTAAATCAGAGAAGGAATCAAGAAGTGCTGTGGCAAAAGTAGTGAAAGAACTTAGACGACAAGGAATTAAGATCTTGGAAAAACCCATAGTCGTAATCCAAAATATTGTTGCTTCTGCGGAATTAGGCGGAGAAATTGATCTTGAAAGTCTTGTGTACAAACTCAAGAGGATAATGTATGAGCCGGAGCAGTTTCCAGGAGCCGTTTTCAGAATGGATGAGATGCAAGTTGTTTTTCTCATCTTTTCAGCTGGCAAACTAGTTTGTGTAGGAGCTAAGAAGGAAGAGCAAGTTTACGAGGCAGTTAATAGAATACAGAAACTGCTTGAAGAAAAAGAACTCATCTATTACCCAGATTAAGTTTTTGATTTCATTCTTCTACGGACTAAGGGATTCTCATCAGCGAGTTCTCGTTTTAAAAGTGCGTGAATTCGGTCTAGAACCGTCTCTGCCGACACTCCGAGTTGTTTTGCTACAGCATCTTCACGACCAATAATGCTGCTTTCCGTATGTCCTTTTGCTTTGGGTTCAATAAGCATCAACCTTTTGTCTACTCCTGCTACTCGGGCACCTGTTTTCAGCTGGATGAGGTTTGCCTCTCCGCCATATTTGTAGAACTCGCGTTCAACCCTGCGCATTCCCATCAGAGGAAAGGAGACACTCATTTCATCGTTTATTTCGAGGTGTGCTTTCATGGTGTAATTTGGGGTTGCTTGAATTAAGAACCGGTTATTAACTGGGACTCTTGCTCTTTCTAATGCTGTCTCTACTAGGAAGGAGGATTGCGGTTCAAAAATGAATAGGTCAATATCGCTGTTCTTGTTAACGTCTCCTCTGGCTATGCTCCCGTGAACTATTGCGCGTAAGTGAAAACCTTCCAGGGCAGACATTATCCGAACAGCTTTTTTTCTTAGTTCTTTAAGCAAAGTCCAGTGTGCACTGTTGTAGATTACTTCTGAGTATTCTGCGTGCTTCTTTGGTTTCGAAACCACTTGCTCCATCTCTTTCCAGAAGATTATAGTGTATGGTTTATTTAGTAATTTGTCAATGAGAACATTGACTGGTTGAAAGCTCGATGACTTCAAATTTGCCCGCAACTGATTGTGTTGTGTGTAATGTTAGAGAAGCCTTTTTTTACAGACCATACTCTGGCGAAAAACTCTGCAAAAGATGTTTTGTTGAATCCATCGAAGCGAAGGTTAGAGCCACCATAGGCAAATACAACATGTTCAGTTACAATGACAAGATTGCGGTGGCTGTCTCGGGTGGAAAAGATAGCATAAGCTTGCTGCATATTTTATCGAAAATTGAGCAGGCGCATCCTAAATCATCGCTTGTGGCAGTAACAGTGGATGAGGGAATTAAAGGTTATCGTGATGAAGCATTGGAAATTGCAGCAGAAAACTGTAAGACTCTGGGGGTCGATCATCATGTGGTCTCGTTTAAGGAGCTTTATGGTCTTACGCTTGATGAAATAGTGGCTCGTGCAGAATCAAAAGGGGAAAGAGAATTGACTGCGTGTGCTTATTGTGGTGTCTTGCGACGGAGAGCGCTTAATGTAGCTGCTCGTGATATCGGCGCCGATAAAGTGGCTACAGCTCACACTTTGGACGATGAAGTTCAAACTAGTTTGATGAATGTTTTTCGAGGTGACATTTCACGTTTGGCAAAAGAGAAACCTTTGACTGATGAGGTACACTCGTGTTTGGTTCGCAAGGCTAAGCCTTTCTGTGAAGTTCCGGAGAAGGAAAGCACTTTATACGCATATATTAAGCAGATTAGGTTTCAAGACACCCCTTGTCCCTACTCGTCAGAAGCTTTGAGGAATGATATTCGCACTATGCTTAATAGGATGGAGGAGAAGCGGGCAGGCACAAAATTTACGATTTTCAATTCTATGGAACGCATAAGACCCGCGTTAGCTAAGGTAGTAAAGAAAGATGAATTCCAAGAATGTTCTAAATGTGGGGAACCTGCGTCTTCTAGTTTATGTAGAGCCTGCGATATGCTGAGAGGCATCCTTTGAAGTTACTTGCTTTCAAACCCTCTTTTTTGTTTTATGCTTCGAAGCAGCTCTGAGGATTCTGAGGCACTTTTTGCTGACGAAATAACTTTTGCTTTTCTGACGTCTACTCGTTTGCCACAGTAGGGACAAGTTCTTGTTTTCTGTCCGTAAGAAGCTAGAAATAAACCACCACATCGATTACATTCAATGATTAGGGTCTGTCCCATACGTGTGTAACTCCGAAAGACTTTTCCACAAACAATTAGATAACATTTGGGGAAGAGTGACTGTTTGATGAGTGGGAGTCGAAGAGCGAAGCTGGATTTGGTAGATCTGGCTTTGAAGTATTTCAAGAAGGAAGGTTACAAAGTAAATCAAAAAAGCAGTGTTCTTGAAGGGTACAGCGGCATTTCCCGAAAATTTGATCTTATTGTTCAGAAAGGACGTTTGGAGCAAGGCGTATGGATACGTGATTGGAACAGGACTATAGGTGTGAACGTTATCATTGGTTTGGACACATCTTCGGATGATGTAGGGTTATCAAGTCCAATAATGATTGGGGAAAAGTTTAGTGATCACGCTAAATCTTATTCGAACAGGCGAAAAATTACTCTTCTAACAAGACATAAAATTGCTAGAAGCCTTAGATAAGGGTTAAACTTTCAAATACTCGTCAATTAAACCTTGTTTTTCCAACATGCCTAACCAGTCAACATGACCTACACTACACTTTTTGCCTTCATTTAAGACAGCAAGCACTTCATTAACCACGTTTTCCGCGGTCTTTCCTGTAATATCAAGTTCGCAAACTCTTTCCTCTTCATGTTCCTGTAGCGCTTCAACTAGACACACATCTAAGATTTCGGACGCTAAGTTTTCCCACATTTTTGTGTCTGAAAAACCTCGTTTCTCCATAAGCTTGCGTAGCTCGATGGGGTTGCGCCGGAGAACAAAAACATAAGGTATGAAACGCTTCGGGACAAGTGCTGCAGCGTAATGGCTGTCAACGATTATGGTCTTATTGTTAGAACTATCCAGGGTTTCCACAATCTTATCTTCGAGTTTCTCCTGGTCGATTATTGTGGTCTTTCTTGTTTTGTCTTCGCCTATAGTCAAGCTGTGCGTTTTAGCTAGTTCGGTTAGGTTAATATAAAGCGCGTTCAGTCTTGCGGCAAGTTGTTTGGCTAGTGTGGTTTTTCCAATACACGGGGTGCCTGTTATTATAATGACACGCTTTTTCATGTTTGTCTAGAAAGGTTTGAGAAATTTTTATTGCTTGCGGCTGAGTATTGACTATTAGGGCTGGCGAGTTGGTGTGTGGCTATCGGACCTTTTGGAAGGTCTGAGGAAACTCCGCCCACATGTAGAATTGCAGTCCCCTTGGGGATAAGGTGAGAGCCTTGGCCACAGAGTAGAAACGACACGTTTATCCCGGACTTGGCGATGAGGCATGCGTAATGTCGAGTGTGCTGGGCTAGAACGATGAAACGACTGTCCTGCAAGTGTAAAGGGCAAACAGGCGCTGATGAAGCATCTACCTGAGAGCGCGGGTAGCCCGATTAGCCGAATGCCACTTAGAACAGAAGGCGGGTTATTGCCAACACACCAGCCCTATTTTACTGTATACCACAATTTTCCCCTGAACGAAGGCTATAACAGTCATTTCTTTCTCAAAGTAAAAGCCACTATGTTAGACCATAACAACACTCATTGCGCGTCGCTTTGCTCCGCTCATTCGCACTGCCGAACGGACATGCAAAAGTCAAACGTTTTGCAGGAAATAAGCTCGATAGACCCAAAAAAGCCTAACTTCAAGAAGAATTTTTTTCAAGACATGACAGTATCTTCAATTGAGCTTGAGTGCGCGTCAAAGATCAGAATTTTCCTATTAGTTTGGACTTGCAACTATCAACACGTAGAAGTATCCTTTAAGGCACAATTATTCGGTTTTTAGTCTATAGCAGCGTTAGGTAATTCTTTGGAGTGTACCAATAGACGGTTACTGGTTTCTTGCATCGTGGATTTCGGCAAACAAAATTTTGTTCGACCACATCGCCCTCAATTTCAGCTTGCAAAGGCTTTCTAAAAGACCATGCAAAATGCAGACTGTCTGGTTGTTGAACCGTGAATATCCAATGGCATCGAGGACACTCGAGTATGGTTTTTAATAGCGTCTCAATACACCTTCAGTTGACGGTTAGAATATTCAAGAGTAAAAAGCTTGTTGTGTTGTAATACAGTTTTTAATGTTTAACACCTACCATTTGCTTTCTCAACAAGAACTATTTTTTACCTCGTCTACTTGACGCCGTTTTCCTAAGAGCACTTCGTATGTATTTCTGTTTGATTAAGAGTACTGGACATGGCGCCTCATCTATCACTCTGGAGCTAACACTTCCTTGAAAGGAGATCCTGCCTCCCAGACCTCTGCTTCCCATAATGATAAGGTCGAAATCTCCTTCTTTAGCTGCTTTCACAATCTCTTCGTAAGGAACGCCATTTTCAAGTTTTGTGGAAACCTTCAAGCTAGTCTTTCTATTGTCAATATATAGAAGGCCTTTTTTCAATACGCCTTTGAAACTAAGCTCCAGTTCCTTTTGGCAATCCCTAATTGCATCGGATTTTAGTACATAAAAAGAATATGATGGAAGAAAAACGGGTGGAACAACTGTCAACAATTGAATTTCAGACGACGTCTGCAATGCCAAGTCAACTGCATACTCTAATGCACTCTTAGATTGGTCTGATCCGTCGAGGGGAACCAACATTTTCGTAATCAAGTCTCTCGCTTCCAACATATCATCTGAAAGTATAAACAAGAGCCATCGTTTTTTTCAGGATTTTGAATTTTGCATCTTCCATTTTTCCAATTAACGCAGTTGGCCATTGCACAAGAAGGGTAATTCACCTTTAATCAACTCCCAACATGTTTGAATTTAATATCCAAATTCTATTTTTTTGTAACTAATTTATACCTTTGTTTAACATAAATGTAACACATAACGAAAAAAGAGGAAAGAAATTGTCAAATAGTAACAATAAATTAAGCAATAAGAGGAGCATTTTTCTCAAAAGCCTGTTTGAAGACCCCACAAGAAGTGATAGAGAGATAGCTTCACACATGGGCAGTTATAGACAGAAAATATGGCGCGAAAGAAAAAGACTTGAGAGTGAAAACGTCGTTTGGGGATACACTGCAATAGTGGATGAAAACAAGTACAATTATGTTGTGTATTTGGTTTTGCTCAAGTTAAAACCTATGAGCAAGGAACTAGCAGATTTGATGACAAGAAGAAAAGGAAAGCATGAGCCTGAAA
>WOR8_10009525_pt1 | contig 10470 bp, 10 predicted proteins | sample DeeMarSeWOR38_10_FD_19890 | JGI IMG/M metagenome (IMG submission 19890)
ATTCCAGAGTGGCAGTGGTACGTGGGTGCCGGCGTTAATGTGGATAGAATTGAAACCGTGCTGCAGGCCAAAAAAGCGGCCTTACAAAAAAGGGGCAAAAACTATTTTATTGAAATTGCCGCCATCCTGGCAGCTGTCCTTCTCTTTATCCTGCTGGTTGCAAAATTTGTGTCCGCCCGCACCAAACAATGTTTTGACTCGTTTACGAAGTTTTTCTCAAAAGCAGCCACCGAATCCGTCACAACGGTGAGCGGGTCAGGGTGACCTGAAGAAACAAGCCCATTTATGATGAAGCCGGCAAGGTCAGCGAAATCCTCTGCGTGGGCATCGATGTAACTGAAAAATGGCAACTGGAAAAGCGCCCGTCCCAGGCCCCAAAAATGGAAGCCATCGGGACACTGGCCGGTGGCATTGCCCACGATTTCAACAATATTTTATCCGCCATCATTGGATATACGGAGCTATCGTTGATTGAAATCCCCAAGGACTCGGCGCTGCAAAACAACCTGCAACAGGTATTAAAAGCCGGTAGTCGGGCCAAGGGGATGGCGCGACAGATTCTTACCTTCAGCCGCCAGCGGAAAAGTGAGTTGATGCCCGTTCAGGTTAACTTAATCGTCAAGGAAGCGCTCAAACTGGCTAACGCACTGGATAATGGGAACCAGAGACGAACGACCAGAAACCGGGAACTATTTCTTCTGAGACTCCGCCGCCTTCTTGGCATCGTCTTCGGCCTGCATGGCTGCGGCACCTGCGGCAGCAGCGGCTTCCATCACTTTCTTGCCGGGCTTGCCGGCAGCGGCATTTTCTTGCGATTCTTCACCGAGTGTTGCGTCTTTGTCTTCCGGGGGCAGGTAAACCGTCACATTGCGGTGGGCGAACTCGATGCCGTTTTCCCTGAACATTTCCTGCATCATCCGGAATACCTCCCGACGAACAACAAACTGTTCACCCGGGATCGTTTTGAATTTCACCCGCATGATCATGGCCGAGTCATCCAGTTCCCTGACACCCTGGGATTTGATCTTACCCAGCAGCACCGGAGCCATTTCTTCATCTTTCATGATGGCCTTGTTGATCTTTTTGATGATTTTGCGGACCTTGTCGACGTCCGTGTCATAGCGCACCCGGAAATCGAGCTTGGTGATAATATAGTCCCGGCTGTTGTTTTTCACGGTTCCCATGGAACCGAATGGAATATTGAACACCGGGCCCCGCGGATGGCGCAGCCGCAGTGAACGCAGGGATATGTGCTCCACCATCCCCTTGGTGCCGGCGGTTTCGATATAGTCCCCGACCCGGAAAGCATCATCAATCAGAAAAAAAATACCGGCGATAATGTCTTTTACCAGGGTCTGGGCCCCAAAGCCGATGGCCAGGCCGATAACACCGGCACCGGCAATCAGCGGACCGATGTTGACACCGAGATTGGAAAGGATGATTAGGGACACCATCACAATCATGATGGCCATGATAAATTTGCGCAAGAGCATCAACAGGGTTCCGATGCGGGAGCCGCCGGCCCCGCCTTCCTCCTTTTCCTCATCCGCCTCCGGCATTTCTTCCCGCAGTTTGCGATCAATTCTGGATTTGGCAAATTCCCAGAGAACGAAACCAAGGATCAGGACGATAATGATTTGCAGCGCATCCGCTGCAAATACCCGGCCGATAGAAAGGTCAATGCCCCACAGCCCCAGGATGATGAAAAATAACAAGGCCGCCAGAGCCAATCGGAACAGCCGTCGGATCAAAGGGGCAAAATGCTTAATATTCCGCTTCTGATCTATTTCGGGTTCCTGTCCGACAGTTTCGAATTGGGGCTCTGCGGAGGTTTTGGATTTGTCTTCGCTGCTCTGGCAGCTCTCCGGAAGCGATTTTCAGCAGGCGCTGGACCCACTGATCCAGACCGATGAAAAGTGGAATCAAAAACAGGCTCGCAATTAGATTGATGATTTTGCCCTTGCTGCCCATGAGGGCATTCACCAGCCAGAAGGTTCCGGAGCCCGCCACGTAAAGGATGGCAAAATAGTGCCAGATCCGCGCAAATTTTACCCGCATGGAATCCTCCACGCACACGCGCAGATGGCTTCCGCCACCCGGTGTCGGCTCTGCCAGATCATGGCAATCATCAATATGGTGATGATGAGGCCGGTTGCAATAAAAAACAGATTGAAAAGCGTTTCACTGCGGCCCGCGATGCGGAAAATAAAGCCGGGCGTAATGACGATGGCGGCGACCAGGGAGATGCCGACGATCCAGTGATACAGAAATTTTGCATCCCGGTCCTGCAGCGGCAACAATCTTAACGCCGGCCGCTCCGGTGACATGATGATCCTGGCCGCAAACATGATCACCGCCAAGTAGTAACTGGGGATTAACAAATTGGAGACGATCCAGTATCCGGCGTCTTCCTGCCGGAAAAGCAATACCAGCAGAATGAAGGTGGTCATCATATAAGCTGCGACACCTAAAGCATTCAGCAAAAGGCGGGAGATGAAACGGCCGACCTGCTGAAGCCTGCCCAAAGTCACCGATGCCAGAATCTGTTTCCGAAGGCTGCCGGTTAGGCGTCGCACCAGCCGTTCAATGACAATACCGCAGGCAATGATCCCAAAACCAATCAACACGGTCATCCATAGATGGCCGCTGCCCTTGCCGCCCGATAGGCGGTTGAGGACAGTATGCCATTTCATGGAGCGTTCCTGGTCGGCTGAAAAAAAGGCAACCACCTGGTCTAAAAGAATGGAAGCTCCCAGGGCCAGATCATGAAACCGGTGTTCGGTGGCAATGTCCCCTTCACCGGCCTCTGCTGCGGCGCCCGGTGATAATTTTCCGGCGGCTTCCTGCTTCAGCTTTGCAGCCAGGACCTGCCGGGCCTGTTCATCGCTGATGCCGGCCAGATAGGCATCCACTTCTTCAGGGGTCATATTTTCAGGAATCTGCCCTTTTTGCCCTTCGGTATACTTTTTCTGGGATTTGGCCACTACGGCCATATTGGCGGCCGCTGCGGTTCCGGCAACTAAAAAAATCAGCGCAACAAGCAAGATAAGGACACCACAGCCGTTTTTGATGGAGACAGGCCATGAATATTTCATTGCGTTCGAACCCCCTTGATCTTTTTTTTTAAAACCACCATTTACATATTGGAATTGACTTCTTTTTGCAATGCAATTTTATTCGGGTTCAACGGTTCCGGATTCTGGGTTGCCGGTTTTCAATGACTATGGCAATTCTAGCACCGTAAGGTTATCAACCCTTACAGGAGACGATCAACGCGGGTCTCCGAATGTTAACCTCTGAACCTTTGAACCCTGAATCTATGAACGGTTTGGTTTTTATGAATTTCTTTCGAGAATTACTTCAGTATCCGTATTCTCATAGACTTCGCGGGCAAGCTGTCTTAATCTGGCTTTGACTTGCACGAAATCATCGATGCTGATTTGATCATCCATGGGATCAAGCCTGACGGTGAGCCATAACCGCCGACCCGTTTTTATGATTTCAACCGCCAGGGCTCTGGCATTTAACCGGTCTTTCAGCGGCAGCAGTTTCTCTTTAAACGGCTTAACGTACTGCTCCTGCGGTGCGGCCAGTAAAAGCTCTTTAACGCCGCTTTTTATCAACACAAGGGGATCTTTAATAAAGAGAAAGCTGAGGATAATGACCAGAATCTGATCGATATAGCGATCGATCCATCCCAGCGCAGTGCCCTTGAGCAGCATCGTGATCCCAAAGGCGATCCCGACGGCACCACTGACAACCGCATTGACCAGCCAGGGGCCTGGGTTTCGGCCTGCAGGAACTCCGAACCGGCCTGTTTGAAGCCCTTTCTGCAGGTCAAAAAGAGGGCCAAACAGCCCAGCACGGCCAGCGCCACGTAAATGGTCAACAAGCCCAAGACCGGCTCTCGGCCGCCGGACAACAACACCCCAATGTTTGAATAAAGGGCCATCAGCAACAACACCAGAATGGAGGCGCCTTTTACCAGAACCATCAGAGACTCGAATGCAGAATAGCCCAGGGGATATTCACGGGTTTCCTTGCCGTAAATAAGCCGCGTGATTTCAAGGGAAAAAAAGGACATGATACCGGATATTAGATTGAACATGCCGTCCAGCAGGATGACACTGGACCCGGGTCGCCAAAAGCAACGGTGGTCATCGCGGCCTGCGTGGTGCCAGACAATGGTGGTAAAACCAGAAACCATACGGGGAATAATAACGGCCGAAAGGTCTGCGATGAATACTTGCGAATCGGTTTGGAATCTGTAATGGTTTTGGATATCAGGCTCGACGAATGCGCTTGCGGGTTCATTCCCCACAACCGATGCCGGCCAACTTCTTTTTCAACACATCGAGCTCCAGCGGTTTCAACATATAGCCGTTGAACCCCATGGCGATGGCCCGTTCTTCATTCAGATCAAACTCGCTGGCGGTGATCGCGAGGATGGGGGTCGATCGAGTCGAGTCTGGGCATTTCAATGTCGGTCAAAATGACATCGTAGGCCTTCTGCTGGTATAATTTAAGCGCTACGACGCCGTTTACCGCCAGATCAACCCGGTAGCCCATCGCGGTCAATTGACTTTGCATGATTTCGCGATTGATGTCATTGTCTTCTACCAGCAGGATAGTATCGATCGGCTTGGCAGCGCTTTGATCTGCTTTTGTATCCTTGCCGCCGCCCAGCATTTGCCGCTCTTCCTCATAATCGGCAAATGTCAGCGCAATGTTGCGGAAAGTGTCCTGCAGTTCCACAAAGGCTTCGACGAGATCGGGATCAAAATGCTTGCCTTTGCCTTCAATGATGATTTGCACGGCCTTTTCATGGGGAAATGGGGGCTTGTAGACGCGTTTGCTGATCAGCGCATCGTAGACATCCGCCAGGGCCATCAGCCGGCCGGCCAGCGGGATCTCATCACCTTTAAGACCCGAGGGGTATCCGGTTCCGTCCCACTTTTCCTGGTGGGTGTGTGCGATTTCTCTGGCATAGCGCAAAAACGTATCGCCGCCCAGTTTTTGCTCCGTAATCATTAAGGCGTCATGCCCGTAGATGGTATGTTTTTTCATTTCCTCGAATTCTTCATCGGACAGCTTGCCGGCTTTCAGCAGAATGTGGTCCGGCACCCCCACCTTGCCCACGTCATGCAACGGTGCGGACAGATAAAGCATCTCAATGGCTTCATCATTTAATTCGTCCCGGTAGCGGGGATGATCCTTCAGTTGCACTGCCAGAGCCTTAACATAATTCTGGGTGCGCTTGATGTGCCCGCCGGTCTCGGGATCCCGATACTCGGCCAGGGTTGCCAGGCTCTCAATGGTAACGGCCTGGGTGAGCGCCAGCCGACGGGTGCGTTCTTTTACCAGATTTTCCAGATGATCCTGGTACTGCTTGAGTTCGAGGTGGTTGCGTACCCGGGCCCTTACGAGTTCAGGATTAATCGGCTTGGTAAGATAATCCACCGCGCCCATGCCAAGGCCTTTGGCTTCATCTTCTTCATCCGCCAGTGCGGTGATAAAGATAATGGGAATGCTGCTGGTGCGGTCATCTGCTTTTAATCGGCGGCAGACCTCATAACCATCCATTTCCGGCATCATGATGTCCAGCAGGATGAGCGATGGTTTGGCTTTTTGGGCAATGCTCAGCGCGGTCTGGCCGTTTTTGGCAATCAGCAATTTATAACCCAATCCGTCCAGGGTTTCATGCAGCAGCTGCAAGTTGGTGGTGTTGTCGTCCACCAGCAGAATGTTGGCAGGCTGAACGGATTTATTTTCAGATGCGTTTACCGTATCGATCATTTTGAATATCCCCGGTAAGGATTGTGGCTCGTCATATCTCCTCGATGAAAATACGAAGCCAGTTCGGAGAGCGACGGCAAATCATTGATACACCGAGTGGAATCACGTTCAATCCAATAACGGTACTGAATTAATACGTTATTTCCAGTTTAATGGCAATGTAATTTTTTAAGATATGGATTTCACAGAGAAAACAAAATTTCCCGTGATTTGTTCCGTTCATTAGATGGGAAGGAAGCTCGAGGAAAAATGGAAAGTTGAATGATTGTGCTATCTGAAAACCCAGAACGCTGAACCTTGAACATTGAACCCTTTATGATCACCAGTTCCATTTGGCAAACAATCTGTCTAACTCGCCGGATTGAACCAGGTGGGGAAATCGATAATCAAATATTTTTTTGAGTTCCTGGCCCTTTTTATTATTGGCAAAAACAAGGTAGCGTTCGAGTTCCAGGACAGTTTCAACAGTGTAACGGCTGACGTCGATAATTCCATTGTTTAAGACCGACTCCACATCGTTGCGCGTATCCATAAAAAAGTCGATCTGATCTTTATCCAGCTGCCGCAAGATGCTTTCCCTGCTGGCGAATTCTTTTTTGATCACCGGCACTTCAAGATATTCATCATAGGCGTAGCCTTTTATCCAGCCGACTCTTTTGTTTTTGAGGGTCTCCTGCCCGTCCCATTGATTCAGCCGATTTTTCTTAAACAGCACCAAGACGTAATCTTTGACGAAAGGATACGTGGAGGATAAGGCGCCCTGGATCTTTTCCGGATGGACGCCGACCGCTGCATCCGCCTGTCTCTTTTTCACCAGGCTGACCGAACCCTTGTAGGATCGGATAATAAATTTGGTTTTGATACCCACCGGTTCGTATACGGCCCTGAAAATATCCCAGTATAGCCCGGTGCCGTCCTTGTTGGTCGCATTGGCCATTTCTTCGCTGGCCAGTATGATTTCTTCCGGCGAGCTGCCGGTCGCGGCTGGAAAACACATCGGACAGAGCAAAAAAATTATGATGCACAACGCTGCCTTTTTCATTCTTCACTCCTTCGCTCCAGGGCCAGGATGGCGCGCAAATTGGAAGGCTGTAACCTTTTTCCGTCTTTGGGATCTGTTCTTCATGGGTCTCAACATGACAAAATGGTTGACGAATTCACCCTGAGATGGTTTTAATTGACTCCAATTGTTTAGATCGGCAATAAATTCAAAACCTTTAGCGAAAAATGAAGAGGTCGGAGAATTGAAGCCCTGCACCCATCACCCCGACAGGCAAACCAGTTATGTCTGCATGAAACATGATATCTACATGTGCGAAGACTGCCTCGAGTGCCGGGATCCGGAAATCTACTGCAAATTTCGTTCAGCGTGCCCCATCCACTTCCTGACCAAACGCAAAGGGAATCTCGATGGTGATGAGAAGATCAAGGAGGCTTCCGGATAACTCTTTAAAATAATATAATTTTAAGATCTCAAGCGGTGTTCCCTATCTAAAAGCCATTCAGGAGGACCCATGAAAACCATCGCCTACCGTCCCATCGGCATCATTCACTCGCCCTTCAAAACCCCGACAGGTTCCCCCATTCAGCCGTCTGCTGCCGAAGGCACGGAGGCCAGGGTAGAGATATATGCAGAATTTGCCGAAGGGTTGCAGGATCTGGCGGGCTTCTCGCATATCTTTTTGATCTATCACTTTCATTTGTCCAAACGGTTTGCACTCAAAGTAAAGCCGTTTCTGGACGATCAGCAGCGGGGGCTGTTTGCGACCCGTGCGCCTTCACGACCCAATCCGATCGGTATTTCAGTCGTGCGGCTGATGAAAATAGAAAGCCCCAACCTGTATATTCAAAACGTTGACGTCATCGACGGCACACCGCTGCTGGATATCAAACCCTATGTGCCGGCCTTTGACGTCCATCCGGCCGACAAAATCGGCTGGATCGAAAACAAGACCTCACAGATTAAAGAAGCAGCGGATGACGGTAGGTTCATAGATGACTAGAAGTGGTTTCAAACGAGGCGGGGAGCCGTTACCTGAAGGAAATCAGTAAGGAGAGCACAGGGTCAGAAACGGCCCTGCTGTTTATTTTCCAACCATCACCATCCTGATCTCAAAATTCCATCACACTTCCAACGGTGTTGAGGAAAACCTTCTCTTTGAAGGCATTGGATAGCGCTACAAAGGCTTTCGGGCCGGTGCAGTGCCCGAGGCCGATTTTTTCCAGCCCGACAGCACCCAAATGATCGACGATCTTTGCAAGCTTCTCATCGGAGGCTTTACCCAGATGCAGTCCGCCCAGGATGGCATGGATGCTGTTGCGTCCGGATATCTTTATGACGTGGTTGAGGGTGTTGACCACCCCCCGGTGGCTGCAGCCCAGCAGCACCACCAACCCTTTGGCTGTGTCCAGAATCAGGGCCCGGTCATCGGCCAGGGTATCGGGTGGATAATCATCTCCTTTTTTGAGATGGAACTCAGGCTCAACCCCTTCAAAATCATTTTCGAGCGCTATTTCTCCGGTAGTGGTGATACCCGGGGCGATCGAAACAGGATCTTTATCGAGCTTGATCGTTACACCCTTTTCTTCAAGCGCCTGCCGGTCGACGGGGATGCCGATATATTTGTGATTTTCACCGGCTATTCTCAATTTGTGGTTAAACACATCCGGATGAGCGCAAAGGGTAAAGTTGGTGTTGCCGTCCAGCAGGCTTTTAAGGCCGCTGCTGTGGTCATAATGCCCGTGGCTTAACACCACCGTGTCGATACGACCGAGATCGATACCCAGAACCTTGGCATTGTTTAAAAGGCCTAGATTCTGTCCGGTGTCAAACAGAATGCAGCGATCATCGGTCTCAACATAGACCGAAAGACCGTGTTCACCCATCAGGTTCTGGCTGCCGTGTCCAATATTGTTTTCACAGAGGGTGGTGACTTTGAATTTCATTTTGGCTGCATTTCCTCTTTTGCAATTGTTAAGCGTTGATCCGGTGTGCTGATCAAGAAAAGCGGCCACCCGTCTTCGCTGAGGCTTCGCCGCGGCAAGCACTGAACCGCCCTTTCAGAGATGCTGAAATTTCGGAAAACCACCCTGGAACCTGACACCTGAAACCTGCCTGCCGGCCGCAGCCTGAAAGGCGAAGGCGGAAAAGCTTATGAAGGCCAATCGCGACGGCCGTTGTAAGCCAGTTCACCAAAAAACAAATAGCGAAAAACCAATAACGAATCCTAGGCCAGCTTGGCAATTGCATCCGCAACGGCAGCGTAGGCTTTGGTGACTTCCGATTTCGCGTGGATCTCCTGGTAGCACGCGCCCGAGTCGCCGCAGGTTACCATCTGGGGGTCAAAGGGAATCTTTCCCAGAAAGGGAATACCCATCTGCCGGGCGGTTTTTTCTCCACCGCCGGAGCCGAAGAGGCTGATCATCTCGTTGCAATGGGGACAGGCAAAACCACTCATATTTTCCAGCAACCCGAAAATTTCCATTTTTACGGTTTTACAAAAATTGATCGACTTGCGCACGTCTGCCAGTGCCACCTCCTGGGGAGTGGTCACAATAACCGCTTTGGCATCGGAGATGGTCTGGGCCACCGTCAACGGTTCATCGCCGGTGCCGGGCGGGGAATCAATAATAAGAAAGTCGAGATCCTGCCAATCGACTTCGCCGATAAACTGTTTGATGGCTGAAAATTTTAAGGGGCCGCGCCAGATAATGGCATCGTCCTTATTGGGGGTAAAAGATTCGATTGATATGGCTTTCAGATTATCGGAGTAGCGCAGGGGATTGAGTTTTTTATTCTGATTGACCTCGGGTACACCCTGCAATCCCAGCATCCGGGGCACATCCGGACCGTGCAGATCCACATCGATAATCCCCACCTGATAGCCTTTGTTTGCCAGGGCAATGGATAAGTTGACCGACGTGCTGGTTTTGCCCACCCCGCCCTTGCCGCTCATCACAAGGAGTTTATTTTTGATATTTCCCAACGATTTCGCTACAGCCGCATCCTGCTCCGCCTGCATTTGCCTGGGGTTTCTGGGCATATTGCTCTGAATTTCTACCATTGTTTTCGCTCCTGATTTAAAATATTTATATCCAATGACAATTGACGTTTATTCATACTGGATCGATACGACCACAACTCCCATAATGGTAACTGATTCCGGTGGTTTCAAGGGATCCCCATGAAAGATTGGTTATTTTCCATACTCGCTATTCAGTTTTTTTGCCGGACGCGGTTTTGGGGCCAATCCGATGAAAATCATCTTTTTTGCAGGAGGGGCAGCATTCGGGCCTGCCGGTGCCCAACGGCTCCTCCCACTCCCGGCCGCAATTATTGCAGAAAAAAATCCGTGCCGTGCTGACCAATTTATAGCTGCCGCCTTCGACATTGATGGCCTTGCCGTTAATCAGCGCATCCGCAACTGCCTGGCGGGCCCGTTGTACAATCCGGCCGAAGGTCGCCCGGGAAACGCCCATACGACGGCCGGCCTCCTCGTGGGACATGCCAAGCAAATCCGAAAGCCGGATGGCTTCGCGTTGGTCAACGGTGAGTCGGACCTCTTCCAGATCAAACATGGGGATCCCCCGGGGCTTGAAGTAACTGATTTCCGGATTAAATGCCACCCGGCGATGTTTTTGTGGTCTAACCATGCGATCTCCTTTATGAGAATA
>WOR8_10009785_pt1 | contig 10469 bp, 9 predicted proteins | sample DeeMarSeWOR38_10_FD_19890 | JGI IMG/M metagenome (IMG submission 19890)
GTCAGGCCGGGCTCGGTCAAGCGAAAGTGGCGGAATTGGTAGACGCGCTGGCTTTAGGTGCCAGTGGGGCAACCCGTGAGAGTTCGAGTCTCTCCTTTCGCACCAGCTCTCGCTGTCTAACCCATTGAATTTTTTTAATAAATTATTCGCCAGTCGTGCTCCGGGCGCGCCCGGCGACGGAAGGGATTGAAAACATGCAGGTCACTGTCGAATCGACGGGCACGCTGGAGCGGCGCATGCGCGTCGAACTGCCCGCCGAACGCATCGAGAAAGAGGTCGATAGCCGCCTGAAGTCGGTCGGCAAGAACGTCAAGATCAAGGGCTTTCGCCCGGGCAAGGTACCGGCCAAGGTCGTGAAGCAGCGCTACGGCGCGCAGATCCGCCAGGAAGTCCTGTCGGACCTGATGCAGCAGAGCTACTCGGACGCCGTGCAGCAGGAGAACCTGCACCCGGCCGGCGGACCGAAGATCGAGACGGAAGCCGAGGGCGACGGCAAGAGCTTCACCTATGTTGCGACGTTTGAGGTCATGCCCGAGGTCGAGCTCAAGGGGCTCGACAAGATCAAGGTCGAGAAGCCCGAGATCGATATCGGGGACAGTGACGTCGATGACATGATCGAGAACCTCAGGAAGCAGAAGGCGACCTGGACCGAGGTAGACCGTGCGAGCGCGAAGGGCGATCGCGTCATCGTCGACTTTGCCGGCAAGCTCAAGGGCGAGCCCATCGAGGGTGGCCAGGGCAAGGAAGTGCCCGTAATTCTCGGCCAGGGCCAGATGCTGGAGGACTTCGAGAAAGGCCTGACCGGTGTCAAGCCCGCCGACGAGAAGACCTTCAAGGTCAAGTTCCCGAAGGATTACCACGCGGAAGAGCTGCAGGGCCAGAAGGTCGATTTCACGATCCAGGTGCACCGTGTCGAGGAGGAGACCCTGCCGCCGGTGGATGACGAGCTGGCGGAGATGTTCAACGTCAAGGAGGGTGGCCTGGAGCGATTCAGGGCGGACGTCGCGGAAAACATGCGCCATGAGGCCGACCAGAAGGTGAGGGCGCAGGTGCGTGAGCAGATCATGGAGGAGCTGCTGGCTGCGAACCCGATCGACATCCCGCAGGCACTCAAGCACCAGGAAATGCATTCGATGCAGCACGAGGCGATGCAGCGCCTGGGTATCGAGGATCACGACCAGGCGCCGCCGCTGGAGAACTTCGCCGAGTCCGCCGAGAAGCGCGTGCGCCTCGGGCTGCTCATCAGGCAGCTGATCACGGAACAGGAGCTGAAGCTCAGTGAAGACCTGGTCCGCGCTCACGTCGAGGACATGTGCGCCGGCTACGAGAATTTCGACGAGATGGTCAACATGTACATGGGCACGCCGCAGGTGCGCCAGCAGGTCGAGCCGATCGTGCTCGAACAGATGGCGTTCGACTGGCTGCTGGAGCACGGCAAGGTCAAGGCGAAAAAAGTCAGCTTCAAGGAATTCATGAACGGCTGACAATCACATTGGCATACATGAACGCATGGATTCGTGAGAAAATAGGCACTTCAGAACTGCAGCAGGCATACCTATGAGCGCAACCGCACTGAACCTCGTCCCGATGGTCGTCGAACAAACGGCGCGCGGCGAGCGAGCGTACGACATCTACTCGCGGCTCCTGAAGGAACGCGTTGTTTTCATCGTGGGGCCCGTGGAAGACCACATGGCCAACCTCGTGGTTGCACAACTCCTGTTCCTTGAGTCGGAGAACCCCAACAAGGACATCCACCTGTATATCAATTCGCCGGGTGGCGCGGTTACCTCGGGCCTGTCGATCTACGACACGATGCAGTTCATCAACTGCGACATCTCCACCATCTGCATCGGGCAGGCCGCAAGCATGGGCGCCCTGTTGCTGGCCGGCGGTACCAAGGGCAAGCGGGCGGCACTGCCGCACTCGCGGGTGATGGTGCACCAGCCGAGCGCGGGGTTTCAGGGGCAGGCCACCGACATCAGTATCCATGCCGCGGAGGTGCTGGAGCTGAAGCACCGCCTCAACGAGATTATGGCGAAACACACCGGGCAGACGGTCGAGACGATCGAGCGGGACCTGGAGCGCGATAACTTCATGAGCGCCGAGGCGGCGGTCAAATACGGGCTCATTGATACCGTCCTGGCCGAGCGCGGCGAGTCGAAGAGCAAGAAAAAGGATTGATTGCTATAAAAATCAGTATTTTAGGGTGTTATTGGTCGCAGATGAGACCTGCCGCTTTGCACCCCGAAATGTCGCATGTTATATACAGTCCCAGTCGTAAGAGACTGATTTTCGAGTTACAGAGGCCAGCCCTGCATGAGCGATGAGACCCGCGGTAAGAGCGAGGACGGAAAACTCCTCTATTGTTCTTTTTGCGGCAAGAGCCAGCACGAAGTACGCAAGCTGATTGCGGGTCCCTCTGTTTTCATCTGCGACGAATGCGTCGAGCTGTGTAACGACATCATTCGTGAAGAACTGGAAGACTCCGGCGAGGCCGGCCGCGACAAGCTGCCGAAGCCGCAGGAGATCAACGCGATCCTCGACGAGTACGTCATCGGCCAGGCCCGGGCCAAGAAGGTCCTGTCGGTTGCCGTTTACAATCACTACAAACGTCTCAACGACCGTCTCGACGATCGCAACAAGGACGATATCGAGCTCGCAAAGTCCAACATCCTGCTGATCGGCCCGACGGGTTGCGGCAAGACGCTGCTGGCCGAGACGCTGGCGAGGCTTCTGAATGTGCCGTTCACGATCGCGGACGCGACGACGCTCACCGAGGCCGGTTACGTCGGCGAAGACGTCGAGAACATCATTCAGAAGTTGCTGCAGAAGTGCGACTACGACGTCGACAAGGCACAGACGGGCATCGTCTATATCGACGAGATCGACAAGATCTCTCGCAAGTCGGATAACCCTTCGATTACGCGAGACGTGTCCGGCGAAGGCGTGCAGCAGGCGTTGCTCAAGCTTATCGAGGGCACGATCGCCTCGGTGCCGCCGCAGGGCGGCCGCAAGCACCCGCAGCAGGAATTCCTGCAGGTGGACACGGGGAATATCCTGTTTATCTGCGGTGGTGCGTTCGCAGGGCTCGACAAGATCATCCTGAATCGTTCCTCGAAGGCCGGTATCGGTTTCACGGCCGAGGTCAAGAGCGAAGAGGATGAGCAGAGCATCGGGGAACTCCTGACCGACGTCGAGCCGGAAGACCTGATTCGCTACGGCCTGATTCCCGAATTCGTGGGCCGTCTGCCCGTCGTGGCGACCCTCGAGGAACTGGACGAGGAAGCGCTCATTACCATTCTCCTCGAGCCGAAGAATGCGCTGACCAAGCAGTACAAGAAGCTGTTCGACATGGAAGGCGTGGAACTCGAATTCCGCGACGATGCCCTGCGCGCCGTCGCGAAGAAAGCCATGGAGCGCAAGACCGGCGCCCGCGGCTTGCGGACGATTCTCGAAAACGTGCTGCTCGACACGATGTACGACCTGCCGTCTACGGCGAGCGCCAGGAAGGTGGTTGTCGATGAAGCCGTTGTCACGGGCGAGACCAAGCCCTACGTTATCTACGAGTCGGAAGAGAGCCCGACCGCGAACATCGAACAGCAGTCACCGCGCCCGACGGGTTCCGACGGCGCATAACGCCTTGTTCAAGCCCCTGTCGCTTGGGAAGGGGGGCAATTGAAAGAAGCTGCAAGGTCAAACGGAAGGGTAGCGCCCTGCAATGCGCCGATAGCGTCCGGCCGCAGGCCGCTTTGGCGCATTAAATGCTGCCCGCCCCCTTTTAATTCCTGCTTCCAGCCTTATCTCGACTCAATCCCTGGTAGAGGTATTTTTTGTGTCTGAAGAAAATTTGACGACCGAGGTTCAAGAGACGAACGACAGCGGAATTCCGGTATTGCCGCTCCGCGACGTCGTGGTCTATCCGCACATGGTGATCCCGCTGTTCGTGGGCCGGGAGCGCTCGATCGTGGCGCTCGACCGCGCGATGAATGCCGGCAAGCGAATTCTCCTGGTCGCGCAGAAGACGGCCGAGCTCGACGATCCGCAGCCCGAGGATCTCTATGATGTCGGCACGCTGGCCACCATCCTGCAGCTTCTCAAGCTGCCGGACGGCACCGTCAAGGTGCTCGTCGAGGGCGGCGAGCGTGCCAGTATCGAAAACATTGCCGTAGGCGATCATTTCGCCGCGGAAATAACCATCCTCGACGAGGAAGACCGCCACGACGAGCGCGAGATCGATGTTCTCGTGCGCTCGATCATTGCGCAGTTCGAACAATACGTGAAGCTCAACAAGAAGGTGCCGCCGGAGATCCTGACCTCGCTGTCCGGTATCGACGAGCCCGGGCGCCTTGCGGACACCGTCGCCGCGCACATGTCGCTGAAGCTTTCGGAGAAGCAGCGCATCCTGGAAATCCAGGACATCAAGACGCGTCTCGAGCAGATCCTCGGCATCATCGAGGGCGAGATCGACGTGCTGCAGATCGAGAAGCGCATCCGCGGCCGCGTCAAGCAGCAGATGGAAAAGAGCCAGCGCGAGTACTACCTGAATGAGCAGATGAAGGCCATCCAGAAAGAACTCGGCGAGATGGAAGATGCGCCCAACGAGATTGCCGATCTCGAGCAGAAGATCGAGAAAGCCGGCATGTCCTCGGAGGCCAAGGAGAAGGCGACCTCGGAGTTGAACAAGCTCAAGCTCATGTCGCCGATGTCCGCCGAAGCGACCGTGGTGCGCAACTACATCGACTGGCTGCTCAAGGCCCCGTGGAAGAAGAAGAGCAAGGTACTCAAAGACCTGAAACGCGCCGAGGACGTACTCGAAGCGGATCACTACGGCCTCGAGAAGGTCAAGGAACGCATCCTCGAATACCTCGCGGTGCAGCAGCGGGTGAAGAAACTCAAGGGTCCCATCCTCTGTCTCGTTGGCCCGCCGGGCGTGGGCAAGACCTCGCTGGGCCAGAGCATCGCGCGCGCCACGAACCGCGAGTTCGTGCGTATGTCGCTCGGCGGCGTGCGTGGGCGGCGTGCGTGACGAGGCCGAGATTCGTGGCCACCGCCGCACCTATATCGGCTCGATGCCGGGCAAGATCATCCAGAACCTCGGCAAGACCGGCGTCAGGAACCCGCTGTTCCTGCTGGACGAAGTGGACAAGATGGCCATGGATTTTCGTGGTGACCCGTCGTCGGCGCTGCTCGAAGTGCTCGACCCGGAACAGAACTCGACGTTCCAGGACCATTACCTGGAGGTCGACTTCGATCTTTCCGACGTCATGTTCGTGTGCACGGCCAACAGCCTTAACATCCCCGCGCCGCTGCTCGATCGCATGGAGGTCATCCGCATCCCGGGTTACACCGAGGATGAGAAACTCAATATCGCGACCCGCTACCTGATTCCGAAGCAGATGAAGGAAAACGGGCTCGAGGAAGACGAACTACTCATCTCCGAGAGCACGGTGCGCGACATCATCCAGCATTACACGCGCGAATCCGGCGTTCGCAACCTGGAGCGAGAGATCTCGAAGATCTGCCGCAAGGTCGTGAAGCAACTGCTGCTGAAGCCGCGCAAGAGTCGCGTGATGCGCCGTTTTCGTTATGGCAGGGCTGAGGAAAGAGACCAGGTCGGGCAGGTTACGGGACTCGCGTGGACCGAGGTGGGCGGCGAACTGCTGACCATCGAGGCGGCGGTCGTTCCGGGCAAGGGCAAGCTTACCCATACGGGACAGCTGGGCGAGGTCATGACCGAATCCATCCAGGCCGCGATGACCGTGGTACGCAGCCGTGCGAACGTGCTGGGCATCGATGGGGAGTTCCACCAGAAGCTCGACGTGCACATTCACGTGCCCGAAGGCGCCACGCCGAAGGACGGTCCGAGTGCGGGAGTTGGCATGTGCACTTCGCTGGTGTCGGCATTATGCGACATCCCCGTGAAGAGCGATGTGGCGATGACCGGCGAGATCACGCTACGTGGCGAAGTACTGCCGATCGGAGGGCTGAAAGAGAAGCTCCTGGCGGCGCACCGTGGCGGCATTTCGACGGTGTTGATACCCCAGGAGAACGAAAAAGATCTGGCCGAAATTCCGAAGAACATCAAGGACAAGCTGACGATTGTTCCAGTGAAGTGGATTGATGAGGTTCTGCAGCAGGCGCTGACCCATATGCCGGTCCCGGACGCCAAATCCGAAGCTGCGGAATCGAAGCCGGAATCGGCCTCGAAGGAGCAAAAATCGGAGGACGTCGTTCGGCCTCACTGATGTCCTGAAACCCGCGTGGTTAAAGGATATTTGACCCTCTAGGGGCCAGTTGGTATAAGCATCGCAGTCGTCGGTGGATGCACGGAGCCAACGGCGGCAATTCAGCGGATTGCGAACTGTAATGGGGGCGCGCGCTGGATTGATCTTTTCACAATCAATCTGCAAGGGTGAAGCTATGAACAAGGGTGAACTGATTGACGCGGTTGCCAGTAGTGCTGGACTGTCCAGGGCGGACGCAACGAAAGCAGTCGACGCAGTGCTTGACAGCGTTACGGGCACACTGGCGAACGGGGGTTCGGTGTCGCTCGTGGGCTTTGGCACGTTTTCGGTGAAGGCTCGCGCCGCACGCGCCGGCCGCAATCCGAGGACCGGCGAAACTATCCAGATTCCGGCAAGCAACGTACCCGGATTCAAGGCTGGCAAAGCCCTGAAGGCTGCTGTAAACTAGCGCGCCCTTCGGGGCCGGAGGCCCGTAGGAGCGCTTCTCGAAGCGCGATTCTGGCGGGTTCCAGTCGCGTTTCGAGAAGCGCTCCTACTAGTTTTGGGGTGCTTAGCTCAGCTGGTAGAGCATCGCCCTTACAAGGCGAGGGTCGGCGGTTCGATCCCGTCAGCACCCACCAGGGTTCGGAGTGGTAGTTCAGTTGGTTAGAATACCGGCCTGTCACGCCGGGGGTCGCGGGTTCGAGTCCCGTCCACTCCGCCACTAAAAAATGCCCGGAGGGCCAACAGGCCCGCCGGGCTTTTTTTTCGGCCGGGACGAGAACCCGCGACGCGGTGTTCGACAAACGGTGCCGCAGGCCCGTTTGGACGCGCGCAGCGCGCCCGCAGGGCCGAGCGAGCAGAGCGAGCGAATCCGTCCCGTCCGACGAGTTGCTGACGCACTCAACATAAGCGCCCTGTTGGCCTAACTAGCCGACTCAGATAGAATTCCCGCCCTTGTCCCCGGGTCACCGTACCCAAGCCAGAAAGACTCTCCTATGCTCCAGAAAATTCGCGAAAAGTTCACCGGCACTTTTGCCCTAGTGATCCTGGCCCTGATCGGCATTCCGTTCGTTTTCTTCGGGATCAACTACAACTTCATCGGTTCCAACTTCGCTGCTACTTCGAACAGCAGTACCGTTCGGAACTTGCCCAGCGGCCGGAATTGGCCAACCTGAACGCAGCCCAGCGCCAGCAGCTGCGGCGCTCACTGCTCGATCGCCTTGTCCGCGACCAGCTGGTCCGGAATTACCTCAGCGAAAACGGCTACCGTGTCGGTAACAAACAGCTCACGGATTTGCTCCAGCAGGAGCAGCAATTCCAGGTCGACGGCAAATTCGATCGCGAAACCTACCTGGACTTCCTCGCCGTTCGCGGCAGAGAGCCGCGGGAGTTCGAGGAATCGCAGCGCCAGTTCATGCGCGAGTTCCAGCTGCGCTCGTCGATCATGGCGTCGGCCGTCGTGACACCGTCGGAATACCGGCGTTATCTCAACCTTGCCGCCGAGCAGCGCCTGGTAAGCCTCGCGACGCTCACCGAGGACGTGGTTGGCGGCGAGATCGAGATCACCGACGAACAGGTCCAGGCCTTCTACGATAGCAACCCGACCATGTTCCAGCTGCCGGAATCGGCAGACGTGCAGTACATCCGCATCAGTCGCGAGGATGTCGCAGCGGGTATAGAGATCAGCGAGGAAAGGCTGGCGCAGTACTACGAGGATGAGAAGTACCGTTACCTGCAGGACGAACAGCGCCAGGCACGCCATATCCTGATCCAGTTCGGCGACGACGAGGACGCTGCCCGTGCGCAGGCAGAGGACCTGCTGATGCGCATACGCGCCGGCGATTCGTTCGAGGCACTGGCCGAGGAATTTTCGATGGACGGCGGTACGGCGCCGCAGGGCGGCAACCTGGGCGTGTTGACGGAGTCACAGCTGCCCGAGGCACTCGGTGCGGCCATCTTCTCGATGGAGCAGGGCGACCTCAACGGCCCTGTGCGGTCCGACTTCGGTTTCCACGTCATTCGCCTCGACGAGGTCCTGGAACGCGGCCCGCTGCCGCTGGACCAGGTGCGTGGCGAGCTGCTCTCTGAATTGCGCGATCGTGAAGCGCAGTCCCTGTATCTCGAACTCGAACGCCAGCTCTCGGACGCGTTATTCGACATGACCGATATGCAGGCGATAGCGGCAACCGTGGGTGCCGAGCTGCAGACCATCGAAGACTTTACGCGCGACGGGGCCGAACCATTTGGCGCCAACCAGGCTGCGATCGACGCGATTTTCGACGCGCCGGTGCTCACGGGCGGGCAGATCACCGAGGTGATCGAACTGGACGCCGTCAGCGCCGCGGTGTTCCGCGTGACCGAATACAACGAGGCAATGCGCCAGCCGCTTGCAGAAGTACGGGACGAAATCGAGGCTATGGTTCGTTCTCAGCAGGCCGAGTCGTTGCTCGCCGAACGCGCCGAGCAGATCCTGGAAGCGGTGGACGGCGGCGAGGACTTCGGCGTGGCGGCAGAGGCTGCCGGCGCTGCCGTCAGCGAGCCGAAACTCCTGTCCAGGCAGGAGACCGAGACGGATCAACTCGTGGTGTTCGAGGTCTTTGCTGCGCCCAAGCCGGCACAGGATTCGCCGGTAACAGGACGCGTGCGCGGCCTGGACGGTGCCTACACGGTATACAGCCTGGAGGCCGTGCTGCCGGGCCGGCCGGAGTCCATTCCGCTGGAGCAACGCGACGCAGGCAAGGCGCAGCTCGCGCAGGAGTCGGGCGTGGGGGACTACCTTGCGTTCGTGCAGTCCCTGTATGACGACGCCGAGGTAGTAATCAACCAGGACGCGCTGGAAGAACAGGACCTGTTACAGTAGCAGCGGGCTGAGCACACAGGGGGACTAATGCCCAAGCTCGAACTGCACTGGCAGATACTGATCGCCATCATCCTTGCGGCGATCGTCGGCGGCATTGTCTTCAACAGTTTTGAAGCGACGGGTGTCGAGCCGACACTGTTCGGCGTTCGCTACCTCGCGATCTTCGACTACATCGGCACGATCTTTCTCAACGCGCTGAAGATGATCATCGTGCCGCTGATCACCTCGTCGATCATCGTCGGCGTCGCAGGCATAGGCTCGGGCGGCAACCTCGGCGCCCTGGGCGGCAAGACGCTGCTCTTCTACGCATCCACTACGCTGGCAGCGATTCTTGTCGGGCTGGTGCTCGTGAACGCCATCGGCCCGGGTTACGTCAATGGCGAACCGGCGAAAGACCTCCTGGCGCTCGATGCCTCCACCGCCGAGTTCGAAGAACGCGTCGCGGGGACGGGGCTGGGAGACGTTGCAAAGATATTCCAGCGCATGGTGCCGCCGAACATCTTTGCTGCTGCGGTCGAAGGCCAGATGCTCGGCATCATCTTCTTCGCCATCCTGTTCGGCTACTTCATGACCCACCTGGAGGACGAGTACGCGAGCCCGCTGTACCGGTTCTGGGATTCGGTGTTTCACGTGATGATGCGCATGACCGAGTGGATCATGAAGTTTGCGCCCATCGGCGTGTTCGGGCTCGTCGCGGCCGTGATAGCAAAAGCCGGCTACAAGGCGACGGGACCGCTAGCCACGTTCGCCGTTGTCGTGCTGCTCGCGCTCGCAGTGCACGCGTTCGTGACGCTGCCGTTGCTGCTGCGTTTCATCGGCAAGGTGAAGCCTTACGGAACCCTGAAGGCCTGCGCGCAGCCCATGCTCACGGCATTTTCGACGGCATCGTCTTCGGCGACCTTGCCGGTGACGATGGATGCCGTCGAGGACAACGTCGGCGTGTCGAACAAGGTGTCGAGTTTCGTGCTGCCGCTAGGCGCGACGGTGAATATGAATGGCACGGCGCTTTATGAATGTGCGGCCGCGATTTTCATCGCCCAGGCATACGGCTACGAGCTGACCTTTGCCATGCAGTTCTCGATCGTCTCGATTGCCTTGCTGACGTCGATCGGCGTGGCGGGGGTTCCGTCGGCATCGCTCGTCGCGATCGCGATCATCCTGAGTGCGGTGGGCCTGCCGCTCGAGGCGCTCGGTGTGCTGCTCGTCTTCGACCGCCTGCTGGACATGGCGCGTACGAGTGTCAACGTCTGGGGCGACTGCTCCTGCGCAACGATCGTCGCGCGGTTGTCGGGCGAGGAGACGAAGGTCGCGATCAATCCCGAGCCCGACGGACGCGGCTAGTCCTCCTCGAACACCATCCCCATGATGTTGGCGCCGGCGTC
>WOR8_10008163_pt1 | contig 10467 bp, 8 predicted proteins | sample DeeMarSeWOR38_10_FD_19890 | JGI IMG/M metagenome (IMG submission 19890)
AGTTATAGAGAACTTCTTTTTCATGGTTATCCTTCCCAAAACAATTGATCCAGTGTACGATCCAATGCTATGGCTATATTTATGCATAGTTTCAGGGTGGGGTTATAGTCACCCTTTTCGATCAACCCGATGGTTTGCCGGGTGACCTGGACTAAATCGGCAAGTTCCTCTTGAGTGAGATTCTTTTCTACTCTTGCGAGTTTTAATTTCATGTTCATTGGAGCTTTCATAGCGTAAGAGTACTACATATATTGCTAAATGTCAAGTATATATTGCTTTTTAAAATATATAAATTGCTTTTCAGTTTGTTTTATCCAATTTCGAAATAGAGGTCCCCTGTTCTCAAAATAATACAGTTGCAAATATTTGTTTCTTACCAAATGGATTGGAGATCTATATGGCATGTATGAACTACCCCCCTGGTCCGTAGGCTCCTGTTTCCCCTTGAATTAGTGCATAAAAACGCCAAGAGTTAGAAATTACAATAAAGATTCGAACTGCTTGCGACTTGACTTCAAAACTCATAGTGAAAGCTCAAGATCCAATTCATCTAATTTCCCCTTTGAATCAAAGCGTAACATGGACAAACCGCCTTCCAAATTGGAAAGCGGTTTCTGTGGACCCAGAGGGATTCGCAACGACTCCAGGATCTGAATTTCTATTCTTAGCTGGAAGCAATTAGCTTGAGTAGTAAAGACCCAAGGGGAATCGAACCGGTAAAAGCAAAAAATATACTAAAGATTGATTCCAAATTTTGGTAATTCCCCTAATTTACCTTTATTTTCAAACCGAATCATATTAAGAAACTGATCAACATCATCTTTTGGCATTTGATTTGAGTTATGTGCCCCGGGCGGGAATCGAACCCACATCTAAGGCTTAGGAGTCCCTTGTTCTATCCATTGAACTACCAGGGCTGGGCACGGCGATTATAGCATTGATTTATTCTTCCTTCGGCGGCGCGGCAGGGCCATAATCCAGCACATCGCGGACTCCGGTGCCGCCCTGTGGCTCGCTGACAATGCCCTTCTCTTCCAACGTGTCTACCAGGCGGGCGGCGCGTGTGTAGCCAATCTTCAGGCGGCGCTGCAACATGGATACGGAACAGCGTCCCTGGCGGCGCACCAAATCGATCGCTTCGCTGTAGAGTGGGTCGCCTTCATCTTCTTCCTTCTTCATTTCTTCCCAGAGCGCCTGTTGTTTTAGTGGAACACCACTAGGTAAGGGTGCGTCTACTGGTGCGCCCGCAGCAGCATACGGACTCGCTCCGGTCTGTGCGCGCCAGAAGTCCACCAAACGCAGGATCTCCGGGTCGGAGACGAAGACGCCTTGCAAGCGCACAGCTGCGGGAGCGTCCGGCGACTGGTAGAGCATGTCGCCGCGGCCAAGCAGCCGTTCCGCGCCGGGTTGGTCGAGGATCACGCGACTGTCGGTGTTGGAGGCTACCGCAAAGGCGATGCGGGCCGGGAAGTTGGCTTTGATCAGGCCGGTGACCACATCAACGGAAGGACGCTGGGTGGCGAGAATCATATGGATACCGGTAGCACGCGCGAGCTGGGCCAGACGCGTGATCGTCCGTTCAGTTTCGTCCGGGGCGATCATCATCAGGTCTGCCAGTTCGTCGATGACGATGACCAGAAACGGCAGCTTCTTACCGCCCTGCATCTTCATGCGCGCGTTGTAATCGCCGATATTGCGCGCACCGATCTTGGCAAAGAGATGGTAGCGCTTGTCCATCTCGCGCGTCATCCATTGGAGCGCGCCGATCACGCGGTCCACTTCCACGATTACCGGCGCAAGCAGGTGCGGGATGCCGTTATAGCTGGTCAACTCCACACGTTTGGGGTCAACCAGCACCAGGCGCAGATCGTCAGGCGTGTTGTGCAGCAGGAAGCTGGTCAGGATCGAGTTGACACACACCGATTTACCGGAGCCGGTTGTGCCCGCGATCAGCAGGTGCGGCATCATGTCCAGACTGGCGATCTGTGGCAGCCCGGCCACATCCTGGCCAAGCGCAAAGCTCAGGGGCGCGCGTCTGCGTTGAAAAATTTCGCTGTCAAGCATATCGTGCAAGGCAACCAGCGTCATCTCGTCGTTAGGGACTTCGATGCCAACAAAACCACGGCCTGGTACCGGCGCCTGGATGCGGATGCGCGGCGCGGACAAGGCCAACGCCAGATCATCCGCCAGGCCAGAAATCTTGTTGACGCGCACGCGTGTGCGTCCGCTTCTGGTCTCGACGAAGAGCGGCTCCACACCGAATTGCGTGATCGTTGGCCCTTTGTTTATTTCCACTACCTGGGCTGGCGCGCCAAAGGAGGCCAGCGTATCTTCAATAAGTCGGGCACGTTGTTGGATGAACTCTTCATTGACTTCTGGCGCGCTGCCTTCATCCAAAACATCTGTAATGGCTGGCAGTTTCCACTCGATCACAGGTTGTCCGCTGCTGGTGGTGGTCGGTACGCCCACTTGCGCTTCACCACCCTGCGGCACGCCTACGGCAACAGGCGGACGCTGCATGGGCGTGTACCCGTTGGCCTGCACATCTAAGCCATCCAATGTGGGCTCGGAAGATGCTGCCGGTCGCGCCAACGCCTGACGGATACGGCTCACCAGCGGCGGTACCCACTTGAACAATTCATGAATAGAAACGTCTAGGGTAAGTGCCAGGCCGATCAGCAGCCAGGCGATCATGGCCACAACAGCGCCTCCCGATCCCAAATTGAACCACAACAAGCGCTCGAACAAGCTGCCTAAATAGCCGCCCCCGGCTCCATCCAATGCGGCTTGCTCTGCCAATTCGGGAGAAGCAATCATGGCATGTATGGCTGTCAGCAGCCAGAAATACAATACTAATATGCCTATGATACGTTCAATTGAGATCGTTGGGAGGCTTTCGAGATTGCGGAGTACCAACCACACCCCGATCACGATCAGCCCGATAGGTAGGATATAAGCGCCCCAGCCGAAGATCTGTCCCAGATACCGGATCAGACCCCCGGTCAACGGGCTGCGATTGGCGGAGATCAGGCTCAAGAGCGTCAGCAGTCCTAGCAATGCTAGCACAACACCAATCACATCCAGTCTGCGGTCAATGGAAAGCGATTGCCAAAATGTGGGCGTGCGCACAGGCGGCGCAGATGGTTGCTTCTTTTTAGAAGTCCGCGCAGCAGGTTTGGAAGTTCGCTTTTTTGGAGTCGCCTTCTTACCTTTGGAGCGGGTTTTGGGAGGAGATTTGGGTTTGCTGACAGGCATGGGATGTTTGTTTTGAATAATTAGTGAGCGACAAAAAGATTATAGCACAAATGGTCTGTTTTCTTTGAGGTACAATTGCCCTATTCTCTACGGGAATAACGATTTCATGTGTTTTTTACCGCCAAGCCACAGAGAACGCCAAGTTATTTAAAAGGAGCCAAGTTCTTGGCGATTTTGAAAGCACCTTGGCGCCCTGGCGTTCTTGGCGGTTTGACTTCGTACAGTCTCTTCTTGAAGGATAATACGTGTTCGAAATTCTTTTTCTAGGAACTTCCGCTTCTGCACCTTCTGCCAGGCGCGGACTTTCTGCCGCCATCGTTAGTCATGACGAGTACCGCTTTCTGGTGGATTGCGGCGAGGGCACCCAACGTCAGATCCTGAAATCAGGCGCTGGCTTCAAGCGCCTGACCCGCATCCTGCTCACGCACGGACACCTGGATCATATCCTGGGATTAGGCGGGCTGATGTCCACCTTTTTGCGCTGGGAAGCGATCGACGAATTGGAAATACTCGGCGGGCGTTCAGCGCTGGACCGCGTCCACGATCTGTTGTATGGCGTGGTCTTGCGTGGCAATCAACCTCCGATGCCGCTTACGCTGCGCGAGATCAAACCGGGCATCATTTTCGAAGGCGATGATTTTACGGTTACAGCGTTTTCTGTGACCCATCGCGGCCCGGGTTGCCTGGGTTATAGTTTCGAAACCAAAGCCCGTCGTCCGTTTCTGGCAGAAAAAGCGAATGAGCTCGGCGTGCCGTTTGGGCCCGAACGCCGTGACCTGGTGATCGGGAAATCCGTTACCCTGGCAGACGGAAAAACGGTCAAACCGGAGGATGTGCTTGGTGACTGGCAAAGCGGCACAAAACTGGTCGTGATCGGGGATACCGGCCGCACCGACAACATTCTCGAACACTGCCGCGGTGCAGACGCTCTGGTGATCGAATCAACCTATCTGGATGAAGAAGCGGAAATGGCAAGTCAGTTTTCGCATCTAACCGCAAAAAAAGCCGCTGAATTGGCGAAAGAAGCCGGCGTCAAAAAACTGATCTTGACGCACCTCTCGCGGCGTTACCGCGAACGCGACGTGTTGGATGAAGCACAAGCAATCTTCCCGGAGGCCGTTGTGGCGCGGGATTTTGACAAGTTTCAAGTCAAACATACATAACGAAAAGGACGCCGAGCGGCGTCCTTTTTGAATCTGTGATCTGGTGAGAATACTAATCGCTGGTCATAATGAACAGCGGAGTCATCTCAAAGCTCTTATAGTGCGGACGCAGGCGGTCGGCGTTGTAGAAGCGGTTTACGTTGACCGTTTTCTTGGTACTGGTAACAATGTCAATGGGGATGTTATCGTAACGTCCGTTTTTGAGCACCACCAGGCGGCCATGCGTCTTCTTTTCTAACAGGTCGAGCGCCAGGTTGCCGTAGGCCATCGGGACGATTGCATCAATCGCGTCAGGATCTCCGCAGCGGGTCATGTAACCCAGCTTTTGGTTGACTGTGTGCACCGGGCGGCCATCATTGAATTTGGGTCCTACTTCAGTTAATTTTGCCGAAACCAGATCACCGATCCCGCCCAACTTTGCATGACCAAATGCATCCTTGGTCTGATCCGTGAAGACCATCTCACCGCCCTCGAACATGGCGCCTTCTGAAACCAATACGACAGAATAGTTGCTCGGGTTAATTTTGCGATCCATGATCAGCAGTTCTGCTAAGCGTTCGATATTGAACTTGTACTCCGGGATGACACAGCGATGCGCTGCACCCGCCATGGTTGGCAGCATAGCTGTGAACCCGGCATAACGGCCAAAGACTTCTAATACCATAATACGCTCGTGGGATCCGGCCACCGTCCGCAGGCTGTTCGCCAGTTCGATCGTGCGCGTGACGCAGGTACTGAAGCCGATACAGTAATCCGTGCCGGGGACATCATTGTCCATCGTTTTCGGGATCGCAACGGTTTTGACCCCTTCCTGATACATGCGCACGCCATAGCTGAGCGTGTCGTCGCCGCCAATTGGGATGAGATAGTCGATTCCGAGAAAATCAAGATTCTCAAGCACATCCGCCGTAACATCATTGACATCTTCAGTGTATTTATCCTTCAGATGTTCGGGAAGGGCATGCTTCTTTATCCTGGTTGGATTCGTGCGAGAAGAGTGCAGAAAGGTTCCTCCGGTACGGCCGGCTCTGTTGACGATTTCTTCGGTCAGCACCCGGTAGTTGTTGCTGTTATCTGCTTTTTTATCACGTACAATGTCTACCAACCCGCCCCAGCCGCGACGAATGCCGATAACTTTGTACCCCTCTCGCAAGGCGCGGATGGTCACGGCTCGAATGGCCGGGTTCAGTCCGGGAACGTCCCCCCCTCCAGTTAGAATACCGATGACACCCTTTGTTTGCTTTGCCATTGTTCTACTCCTTACAGTATAAGTTTTATGATCGGTGTCCGATCTATTGCTTCTTGTATAAATCGCTAAACTTCCAAGTCAGCTTTTTAAGAGAAAAAAATGAATTGTCAGGTTTAGATAATTACACAACACTCTGTAATTTATTCTTACTCTTGTCTCGCGATAAGGGCGACTACATGTTTTGCAGGGCACATAGTTTCTACCAGGCGGGTCGCCCCTACAATATAAATTCTAAATCCAGGTCGGCTCTTCGTACGTGCCAAAAACTTCCTTCATCACACTGACAATTTCGCCCAGTGTAGCATAAGCGTGCACGGCTTCCATGATGTAAGGCATGGTATTTTCCGTGCCCTGGCAGGCGATGCGCAGCCTGTCCAATGTCTGGCCAACACGTCCATTATCCCGTGTTTTGCGGACTTCTTCCAGTCGCGAAACCTGACGCTGGTACCCCTGCGGGTCCATCTCAAGGATGGGGATGGTCAATGGGGTTTTCTCAGCATGTGCATTAACGCCTACGATCTTGCGCGCGCCCAGGTCGATTTCGCGCTGGTAACGATAAGCTGCATCTGAAATCTCCGATTGGAAGAAGCCTTTATCGATAGCGGGTAGGACACCGCCCAATTCTTCGATGCGACGGAAGTAATCATAGGCCTGCTGCTCGATGCGGTCGGTCTGAGCCTCGACGAAGAAGCTGCCACCGAGTGGATCGATCGTGTTCGCCACCCCGGATTCTTCTGCCAAAATCTGCTGCGTGCGCAGTGCAATCGTGACCGCATGTTCCGATGGAAGGGCTAAAGCTTCGTCCAGGGAATTGGTGTGCAAGCTCTGAGTCCCACCGAGCACGGCAGCCAATGCTTGCACTGCTACCCGGACAACGTTGTTCTCCGGCTGCTGGGCCGTCAGGCTGACGCCGGCTGTCTGTGTATGGAACCGAAGCAGCCACGAGCGCGGATTCGAGGCGCCGAAGGTTTCCTTCATCTCACGCGCCCAGATGCGGCGGGCAGCGCGGTATTTGGCGATCTCTTCGAAGAAGTCATTGTGCGCGTTGAAGAAGAAGGAAAGGCGCGGCGCAAAGTCGTCCACATCCATGCCACGCTCAATACCCCAGCGCACGTACTCCATGCCGTCCGCGAGTGTGAAGGCCAGTTCTTGCGCTGCGGTTGAACCCGCCTCACGGATGTGATAGCCGCTGATGGAAATCGTATTCCACTGCGGGACAGTGTTGGCCCCGTATTCCATCGTATCCACCACCAACCGCATGGATGGCTCGGGCGGGAAGATGAATTCCTTCTGCGCGATGAACTCTTTCAGGATGTCGTTCTGAATGGTGCCGCGCAATTGATCGGGGCGCACGCCCTGCTTTTCAGCAGCGGCAATATACATGGCCCAGGTGATGGCTGCTGGTGAGTTGATGGTCATGCTGGACGAGACTTTATCCAGCGGAATACCATCCAGCAAGATCTCCATATCTTTGAGTGATGAAACCGCCACGCCGCATTTGCCAAACTCGCCCAGCGCTTCGGGCTGGTCGGTGTCGTAGCCCATCAGGGTAGCCAGGTCGAATGCAATTGACAGGCCGGTTTGGCCTTGCTCGAGCAGGTACTTGAAGCGCGCGTTGGTCTCCTCAGCAGTTCCAAAACCGGCGAACATGCGCATGGTCCACAGCTTGCCGCGGTGCAGCGTTGGGTGGACTCCACGTGTGTAGGGGTACTCACCCGGAAGTCCAAGATCAGATGCGTAATCCATGTCTGCCACATCCAGCGGGGTGTAGAGCCGGTCGATCTGTTCGGAAGAAGTAGTAATAAAGTTGTCGCGTCGTTCCGGTAAAGATGCGAGTGTTTTTTGCAAGCTGGTCTCTTCCCACTTTTCCAGCAAATCTTTTAGCTCGTCAAGTTTCTTCTTGTCATACATAAATGTCTCCTTGGGCGAAGGTGGTTGAATTATAGCAGAGCACATTCTATATTATGTTGGTCGAGTACCGCAAAGCGGAGTATCGAGACCACCAATTTCAAGGGTGCTTTTGCTATTTTGGTCTCGATACGCCACACGAAAAGCATGCGGGGCTACTCGACCAACGAAGTCCTTTTTTAAAACAAGCTATCAGGCAGCTCGTTATGAACCTAGAATTTGGTATACTCACTTTATCCCAACACATACAGGTATCTAATGCCCCGTTTTGAAATTGACGTAGACCCCCTTGAGCATATCACTGCTGATGCTATCGGCCCACCCGGCCAGCGCGTTTTTTACATTCAGGCCTGGCAAGACCAGCGCACAGTGACCGTGTTGATCGAGAAATTCCAGTTGCAATCGCTTTCCGTGGGCGTAGAGCAGTTCCTGGCCGAAGTCGTCCGCCAGGAGCCTGGACTTGAAGATGTGTCCGGTGACTATATCGAAGATCAAATGCGAATCAACCCGCCCGTAGACCCGCTCTTCCGTGTAGGCGAAGTTGGCCTGGGCTACGACAAAGATCGTGACCGCGTGGTGCTCCAGACGCGTGAGTTGCTGGTGGAAGATGAAGACCCGGAATCAGCCGCGGTCGTGCGTTTCTGGTGTACGCGTGAGCAGATTCGTAAGATGGCGCGCTGGGGTGCGGAAATCGTCACACGCGGACGGCCGACCTGTCCGCAGTGCGGCGCGCCGATGGAAGAAGGCGGTCATTTCTGCCCGAAGAAGAACGGGCACAAACACTAACAGACCAGGGATACCTTTTCGAGCACTAGTAAACAGGGATGGACAGGGATAGGTTTGGATGAACAAAACAAAAAATCCCCGTTTATCTCCGTTCACAGCGTCTCCTTTGGAGATCTCCGGTGCATTATGACTGACGCACTCGCAACTACCCTACGACAAGGCGAACTCGAACTCAAGGGCCAGTTCATGCTAGGCTCCAATTACACTTTTCTTGTCAACGTACAGTATGAAGGACAGAAACTCCAGGCCGTTTACAAACCGTCCAAAGGGGAACAGCCATTATGGGATTTTCCCGATCACACCCTGGCGTGCCGCGAGGTGGCCGCGTACTTGGTCAGCCAGGCGCTGGGTTGGGATTTTGTCCCCTACACTACACTGCGCGAAGATGGCCCCTACGGCCCCGGTTCCATCCAGCAGTTCATCGCGTACGATCCCAACTATCACTACTTCAACTTCAGCGATGAAGACAAGGCCCGCCTGGGTTCCGTTATGCTCTTCGACCTGCTGTGCAACAACGCCGACCGCAAGGGCAGCCACGTCATCTTCGAGGAAGGGACGCACAAGATGTGGTTAATCGACCACGGGCTTTGTTTTCACGTAGAAGACAAACTGCGCACGGTCATCTGGGACTACGCCGGGCAGCCGATTCCCGAGGAATTGCTCAAAGCTCTCGCGCATCTTTCCTCCGACCAAAACCTGCCTGCTGACCTTCAGCCTTATCTCAACCCAAACGAAATCACCGCCCTGATTGCCCGCGCCAAAGCATTGTCTGCCTCCGGCCTCTACCCAATGCCGCCGGAAGACAGGCGCGCGTTTCCGTATCCGCCGATATAAACACCCAAAATGATCATTGATAGATTTCAGAGTTTTCAAGCGGAAGAAGTGGCGGATTTAATAAAACGCAATTTACTGGAGATTACCAGTAAATACTATTCGCCAGATTATGTTGCATCCTTAATAGATCATCACTCGCCAACCCAATTATTAGAAAAAGCCAGAACTCAGCATATTTTCGTTGCCACGGAAGATGGCAAAGCAATCGGGACAGGAAGTTTAGCTAATTTTGGAATTCCAGAAATGCCAAGCTATTATGGCACTTCGATATTTGTCGCGATAGAGTTTCATAGGCAAGGGATTGGAAGGCAAATCATGCAGAAAGTGGAGGAAAAAGCCTTAGTATTAGGCGCGGATAAAATAACTGTACGCGCAGCAATCAATGCGCGAACATTCTATGAAAAGCTCGGATATCTCTATCGAGATGGGATTGAAACCCCAGATGAAAAAGGAAATTATGTGATGGATAAAGCATTGCAAAATCAACTATAAAAACGCAAATGTAGGGACACGACACCTGCACTGCGCGCAGGCGCAAGTGTATATCGTGTCCCTACGGGAAACATCAAATTCAGGAGAAAATCATGACTCATTACAAACTCGCATTCATCGGATTCGGCAACGTCGCGCGCGCGCTGGCGCGTTTGCTCATTCGCAAGGAAGAATTGCTTAAATCCAAATATGGCATCACCTTCTCAGCCACCGGCATCGCCACCGGCAGTCACGGATTTGCTGTGAACCCGGATGGCCTCGACCTGCTCAAATGTGTGGAAGTCACTGAAGCGGGTGGCTCGCTGGATGAATTCTCAACAAAGCCTGTATCCAATTCTATCGAAGTTATTCAGAACTCGGATGCAAACATGATGTTCGAGAACTCGCCCGTTGGCTATGAGACCGGCCAGCCCGCGATTAACCATGTCCGCACGGCGCTGGAGTTAGGGATGCACGTCAGCACCGCCAACAAAGGGACAGTAGTACACGGCTACCGTGACCTGACCACGCTGGCAGAATCAAAGGGCAAACAGTTCATGTTCGAATCCACGGTACTGGGCGGCTCGCCACTTTTCTCTGTGTTCCGTGAAACCATGCCCGGCGCGGAATTAGAATCCTTCCAGGGTATCTTGAATTCAACTACCAACATTATCCTGTCACGTATGGAACGCGGGGAAAGCTTCGATGAAGCGGTGAAATATTGTCAGAGCATCGGCATTGCCGAGACCGACCCGTCTGGGGATGTGGACGGCTGGGATGCGGCTATCAAGGTGGCTGCGC
>WOR8_10008708_pt1 | contig 10466 bp, 9 predicted proteins | sample DeeMarSeWOR38_10_FD_19890 | JGI IMG/M metagenome (IMG submission 19890)
CTCTGATTACAACTCCATCTTTAATTTCGTATGCATTTTGATGGCAGAACTTCAGACATACGGGATCATCACATTGAAAACAAACAACAGGGAATTCATATCTATTGAATTCATCTCTAACTACTGTTATAGCAGCTTTTTTAGGGTTGCATTCTCCAAATTTATTTAACGAGCAGGCAATTGAGCACTCCCTGCAACCAGTACATTTCTCAGGGTAAACGTACAGGTGTTTCACATCAATGCCTCCAGTTCTTTAACTCGCTCTTTTTTTACTTGTCCATCCTCTGTCCATCCACGTAGTTTATAGTACCTTGTCAAAAGCTTGTCGAATTCTTTTCTGTCTATATGGTGCCCTTTCCCTATCTTCAAAGGCATTGGGTCATCAAAATACCTCTTTGGCAGGGTGTCATCTTTCCGCGATATGCCTTCACGATTGTTGAACATTCTTTCAATATCTATAATTCGCTTTCCAACTTCTTGTATGTCTTTTTCTTTAAATGTCCAGTCTGATGCAGAGTGTATAAGTTTTTTCATCCATGTATAATCTACAAAATGAGGGCTGTTGAAACCATGGCATATGAATTTGCATATTCCAAGGCTGTCAATAGCTGCAAAGATGTTATCTGAGAAGTACACGGTTTTTTCTTTTGCCAAGTAGGATGTTGGATCGTTTGGTATTCCTTTGCCATATATTCTTTCTTTAACTTCTTCAGGTAATTTTAAAAATATTTCTAAAGTTGGTCTACTTCGAAGGTGATCTGCCCCTCTTGATGATGTAGCGATCCCTAAAGCAAATGCTTTGATGTATCTGCAATCATGCGGATCGCTCTGAGGCAGTCCTTTGACAGCGATAAGGTAATCCTTGGATTTTTCTCCAAATCGTTTTATGTTTGCTGTACTTTCTGCTAGTATATCGCCAAATCCTTCTCTTCGTGATACTTTATGCAATAATCTTTTTGCAAGTTCAAAATCTCCAAAAGCGAGTTTTTCTCCTGTCATTTTTTTATCTATAATTCCTTTTTCATATAGCTCAAATGCCCATGAGAGAATTGTTCCACTGGATGATATATCCAAACCAAGCTCATTGCACACATTGTTAAGTTCTATGACATTAGCGGTATCTTCTATACCAAGGTTTGCACCCAGCAAACCTAATGCTGTGTATTCTGGTCCTTCACCGCCTAGTTTGTTTCTATGCCTACAATGTACAATACACGATGAGCAACTTATCATCTTGTCAACAAATGTTTCTATGACATCTGCATTTAAGGAGTCTGACCAGGCATTAAGCTGACTGTTTTTTGTTCTGATTGCACCCAGTGCATTGCTAACCTCATAGAGAAGAGGGGTACCAACAGTACCAAGAATCGAGGTTATTTTTGAGCTCATGATGTATTCTTTGAGTTCTTCTACAGTTTGAAGCATTTCTTCAGGGTGTGCAATCTCAATTCCTTGTGTGCCTCTTGCTGCAATCGCTTTTAGGTTCTTTGAGCCCATGACTGCACCGAGGCCACAACGTCCAGCAGCATTCTTTACTCCAGTTCTAACACATGCAAATCTGACAAGATTCTCACCAGCTACACCGCAAACTGCTGATTCCACGTGACCTAGATCCTTTCTAAGTGATTGTTGAACATCTGTCGTATCCATCCCCCAATAGTCCTTTGCATCTTTAATCTCGATTTTGTTATCTGAAACATAAAGGTAGCATGGTTTCTTTGATTTGCCTTGGATAATTAGTCTGTCAAAACCTGCGTATCTTAGTTCTGCTGCAAAATAACCTCCGCAGTTAGAATCCCCAAGAATACCTGTCTCAGGTGATTTTGCTGAGACATTAAAACGGCTAGAGTTAGGAACAAGAGTGCCAGTTAGAAAACCTGTTCCAAAGATTAGGACATTGCCTGGAGCAAGAGGATCAGTGTTAGGTTTCACCATCTTGTATAGATAGTAGCTGTTTAGTCCTCTACCTCCTAAAAATAGTTTTTTTAATTCATTTGGGGTTTGTTTAACAGTAACTTTGTTTTTTGATAAATCAATGATAGCAAGTTTTTTATTAAACATTAAATCCCCGATGATACAGATTCAGAATATTGTTTTGGTATTAGAAGTTTCCAGTATAATTTATCATATTAACTTAGATAGAATCTTTGAAGCGCTATCATGAAAAACTAAATCAGCAATGTCGTCCATTGGAGTTGGGTCAATATTAATAATAACTAATTTAGCTCCGCTTTTCTTAGCAATCCTTGGCATAGATGCTGCAGGATATACAACTAGTGAACTACCCAATACAAGAAACAAATCACAGTTCTTAGACGCAAGCGATGCCATATCAACTGCAACTTGAGGCAAAGGCTCTCCAAAAAGCACAGTGCCTGGTTTCAGATTACCTCCACATGAACATTTTGGAGGTAATTCTTTTTGCAATAATTTGTATGCCTCATCCATAGTGTAAGTTTTACCACAACTCAAGCAATTTATCTTTCGGGTATTACCATGAAGCTCGATCACATCAGATTGTCCCGCCTCCTGATGTAACCCATCTATATTTTGAGTTATTACACGATATATCTTTCCACGTTTCTCCAGCTCGACCAATGCATAATGACCATCATTAGGTTTAGCTTTCTTAATAATTGGATATCTTTCATCTCTAAAAAAATTCCAGTAGTATGCTGAATCCTGCATGAAGATATTGATGTTTGCATAAATATCAGGGTCATACTTTGACCAAAGACCACCAGCACCACGAAAGGTAGAGATACCACTTTCAGCTGAGAAACCTGCGCCAGTGAATGCTACAATTTGATCTGAAGATGCTACAATTTTTTTAAGTTCAGAGATTTTCTTATCCATTACCTAAGCCCTCATAAAAGACAAATCAATGATTCAGAATATAATAAAAGTATTAGAAGTTTTTACCAAAGATTTAAGTAAACCACGTTTAATTAGTATTGAGGAGAATGGGATAATGAATAAAATTAAAATTGCTATTAGTTTAGTTGTTTTAATAACTCTTTTTCTGAGCGGCTGTGATGAGCAAGAGAGCACAGATGGAGACCAAGATTCTACTCCAACGACTACTCAAATATTACATGAATTTCCACATATATCTGGTTATGTCACAAGTGGCCAAGATCTACTGGATGTTGAAGAAGCAAAATATGACATAGTCTATACCAGCGATATTAATCAAAATGCAGCAAACCAATTAAAAAATAGAAACCCCAACACAATTATTTTATTTCAAAGCCTAGCGACTTACATGTTTGATTCTGCTGTCCCTACTATTGAAGCAACAACAGGTATGGATATCACAGATGATTTTTGGTTAAAAGACACTGGAGGCGAAAGGTGTGGTTATGGATGGACTCCAGAGATGTGGGCAATTGACATCAGGGAATCTAACAACATCGAGATAATGTCTGAGTTTTTCTCAAATGTTTTAATTTACCAACCACAGTATGATGGTTTATTTTTTGATGTGATAGAAGAGTTTTCCCGATGTAATAGCATGAGCGATTCTGAATGGGTTGAGCAGACTACCGAGCTCCTTGAAGCTATTAGGGATAAAATCGGCGATAAAATAATATTGACAAATTCTGGTTTTAACTACGATACAAGTACCCCTTATCTCCAATATCTCAATGGTTATGCGATGGAGTCGTTTCTATCTGGTGCTGCAGAATTTGATGAAGGTTTAAGCACAGTGTCTCTTATGTTAGAAAAAACAGTAGAGCCACATTATTTGATTTATACGGTTTACTCTGAAAATACTGTGACAAAAGAACAGGTTGATATAAAAAATATGAGACTTGCTTTAACTCTTAGTTTGTTGAATAATAATACTTACCTGTCATATGACAACAAAATGGAAGAGATAGGCTCTGTTTTATGGCAACAAGAGTTTTCAGCAGACCTTGGAGAACCATTAGGATCTTACTATGAAGAAGATGGTGCGTATTGGAGGGATTTTGAGAACGGTGTTGTCATCAGCTCCCCTGATACTATTGTTACGGCTAGCTTTGATGAACAATATACAGATGTGACATCCGGTGAAGTCTCTGACTCATTTACAATAGCTGAAGGCGATGGAAGGATATTCATAAAATCTTAATAGAGATTTAGAGCCTGACAAAAGCATTAAACTTCTTTTCATCTCCAATTGTGGTAACAGGCCCATGACCAGTATAAACAATAGTATCATCAGGCAATGTGTAAAGACGAGTTTTAATTGATTTAGATAAATCCTCAAAGGATCCCTGACGGAAATCGGTTCTACCTATGCTGCCTTGGAATAGAGTATCTCCACCAAACAGCATACGGTCATAGAGAAAACTAACGCCGCCTGGCGAATGCCCTGGAGTGTGTAAAACTTCTAACTCAAACTCTCCAAACCCAATCTTTTCACCATCTTTGATAAATCTATCAGGCTTTGGAGGTTGTTCGATATCAACATTCCATCGACGGGCTGCATTCTCCCCATCTTCGATGAAAAAGAAATCGCTCTCATGAGCAAGAAACTCTGCCTTAAGCTCTCTCCTAAGTGGTGCAACTGCACCCACATGGTCAAAATGACCATGCGTTGCAAGTATATAGACAATCTTGATATTATGCTTCTTAATTGATTCTAAAATAATATCAGCGTCGTCACCAGGATCAATAACTACACCTTGTTTTGCATTTTTATCCCAGACAATATAGCAGTTAGAAAATAATGGTCCAACAATTAAAGTTTCTACCTCGGGCCTAGAAGAGGTCATCTAGTTCATCGCCCTCCCCGTCTCCTTCAGGCATCTTTCCAAATTGTTGGAGGAACTGCTGAATAAGTTCACTTTCCCGTTTAGTGTACATAGGATCGGGTTCAAACCAGAAATATTTTGCTTTAGTTTCTGAGTTTAACTTCTCCTGCAAATCAGCCTGAATGTTCTGAGTTCCTTTAATCACTATTACTACTTTGTTCTCATCACGGAGTTGATAAACTCCCTCAACTGCTGGAACCCCCGCAACATTTTCATTGTTGAGATCAAGCCATTTATCCGGTGGAAATGTAACAGGCAATATCTCCAGACGCAAATCACACCTTAAACAACGAGATGCCTCCTGTTTAGCTTGATCTTCAGTATAACAATTTTCCACCATCTCAAAACTCTTTATTCTAACATCTGGGCTTATTTTTGGTGCATCTATTCGTTCAATAAAAGCAAAACCTTCCATCTTACCTATACAAGGATCTATTTCTAAAGACACTGGTGTTTGATAGATATTTCCATCGCCACCGAGGTATTTGTCAATAGATGAAGCAGCAGATGCTCCATCAGCTACAGCCTCTACAACGGAGGCAGGGCCCCTAGCAACCTCGCCACCTGCAAAAACACCTTGGATATTGGTTTTCAGGTCTTTATCAGTTGAAATCGTCCCAGATTTGGTGTCCAATCCTTGGGCCCAAGAGGTATCTGAGCTCTGGCCAATTGCCAATATAACTTTATCGGTTTCAATCTTTCTTGCCTCGCACTCATCAAATTCAGGAGCAAAATTACCCTTTTTGTCAAAAACAGAAGTGCATTTAATCAGTTCAATACCAGTGACTTTACCGTCTTTGCCGAGAATCTTAGCAGGACCCCATGAAGGATGTATAACTACTCCTTCTTCCTTTGCCTCGTCTATCTCCCAATCATGAGCTGGCATTTCTTTGTCGCATTCCAAACACGCAAGCTGGACCTCGCTGGCACATAAGCGGATAGCGGTTCTTGCAACATCCATTGCAACGTTACCACCACCAATGACAACTAACCGGCCGCTCATCGATTTTACATTCTTCTTTTTTACATCTCTAAGAAAATCAAGACCCAATTCCACTCCATCTAAGTCCGAGCCTTCCACAGGTATTTTCTTACTAAGCCATGCACCACTGCCAATAAATATAGCTTGAAATTCCTTTTGAAGATCAGATAGAGTTACTTTATCTCCAATCGGAGTATTGGTTTTGAATTCCACTTTTAACTCATTCAGAATCCCGAGTTCCTTTTCCAAAGTTTCAGGTGGTAAACGATAATCAGGTATAGCATACCTCAGCATACCTCCAAGTTTATTTTCAGCTTCAAAAACAGTTACACTATGTCCAGATAATGCGAGATAGTATGCAGCCGTAAGACCTGATGGGCCACTACCCACAATAGCAACTTTCTTCCCTGTAGGTTTCTTAGCATTAATCTTAAAGGAATCACTATTATCCGCGGCAAACCATTTCAGGGAACAAATAGACATTGGCTCATTCAGCTCACCTCTACGACATTCATCCTCACATGGATGAAAACAGACACGCCCAAGTATTCCTGGGAAAGGTATTCTCTCCCGTGTTACAGCATCTGCCTCAGCATATTTTCCTTCATTAATAAGGTTGATATATCTTGGGATATCCACACCTGCAGGGCAATTAGCTCTGCAGGGAACAAGAACATCTTCCTTTTCTCCTCTAGGCAGGTCCTTATCAGTAAGTGCTCCAGTAGGGCAGACTTCAATGCAGGTAGTACAGAACCTACAGTCAGATTCATCATATTTAGAACTCTTTATAGGACCAACAATAACCTTATCATTCTGAAAAACAAACCCTAAAGCTTCTACACATCTTAACTCGCGACAGGCTCTAACACATCTTAAACAAGATATGCAAAGGTTATCATCACGTTCGAAAAGTGGCTCATTTTTATGCTTTGGGAGATCCTTAAAAACATATTTGGTTAAATCTTGTCTTATGCCAACGTATTGTGCAATCTTCTGCAGTTCACAATGGCCAAGCAGAGGACAGCACCTCTCATCCTCAGGAACATTTGTTGAGCATTGTGTTCTTGAGCATCCGTCTTGTTGAGCACATTGAAGACATGCATGAGGATGATCGCGCAGTATATCAACAAGGTTATCTCGACGTGTATCTTTTACTGCATCGGTCTCAGAATCTATCTCCATCCCATCTTCTGCTAAAGTATCACAAGAAGTTGCTAGGTCTTTTTTGCCTTTAATCTCAACTAGACAAAGCCTGCAACCAGAATAACCATCTTTAGGTCCTGAACCATCGTTATTGAATTTACCGTCATCTCTATAAATTACGTCAACCGGCTTTAGACCATGTGAGCTACCCAGACTAGGGTGATAACAAAGCCTTGGAATATATATGTCATTTTGCTGGGCAGCCTCTAGGATCGTCATGCCCTTTTCAGCCTTGATATCGTTACCGTTAATCTTAATTGTAATGCTCATTTTATCTCCTTACAACCTCACCAGGAATGGGAGATCGCGTCTTGTTTACATGCGGCCATACAGGGTAAAGGCGGCCTATTGGTCATTGGTTTGCAGGGAGCGCAGGTATATTTTATCTTCTTCCGCTCCGCCTCAGTGACAAATGCCACCTCTTCATCAGATAAAGGATCATTCTCATCAGGCCCTACATCCATTACTCCATATGGGCAGGCACTAATGCAGTCCTTACAACCATTACATTTGTCAGTATCAATGGCTATGAAGAAGTCCCCAGAACCATCCTTATATCCATAGTTTGCTATCATCAAAATTCCTCAAAGCTATTTCTTACCTTTATCAAGCAGTGCTTTTGCAAATAGGGCAGCACCAAGGGCACCGGCAATCTGTGTATCATATTTGTCGGTCTTCATAATTTTTACTCCGACTTCCTTCTCGAGTCTTGTGATTACACCCTTGTTCTTTGCTATTCCACCAGTAATTGCAAAGTCTTCCTCTACGCCAATTCTTTCAAGAAGGGTCATAATTCTATGAGCCATAGCCGAACAATAGGCAGCTAACACCTTGTTCTTTGGCCAACCCTCTCTAAGCAGCCCAGTAGCCTCAGTTTTTGCATATACAACACATGTGCTGCTAACAGGCTGGGGCTCTTTATCGATATCAAGCGATAGATCCCCAACATCGTTGATTGATACACCTAAAAGATCGGCGAATACCTCCATTCCTCGACCTGTTCCTGCGGCGCATTTATCGTTCATAAGAAAGTTAGTAACCTTTCCACGTTCATCGCAATGAATAGCCTTACAATCCTGACCACCCATATCCAAAATAGTTCTAACGGACGGACCATACATGAAGTTTCCACCACGAGCATGGCAAGCAATCTCTGTAATTGCACGCTGACTGAAAGGAACATTCACACGGCCATATCCAGTTCCAACAGTATATTTAAGATCTTCCAGTTTAAGACCTGTATCTTCCATAGCCCAGTTAATTGCCTTCATAGCAGAGTCGGGGCTGTCCGAACCAGTTCTCATATTAGAATAAGCATAAAGCTCACCATCTGCAAGAATTACAGCTTGCGAACTGACTGAGCCTACATCCACTCCAGATGTGATTACCTTTCCCTTCCAATCTAAATCTGGGTTTGTCCAACGTGATTCAGTCCATCGCCAAAGTTCAACTTTTTGTGCCATATTATTTACCTCCTTTCCAACCGGCAGCCGCCAAAGCAGCACCAAGAGCTCCAACATACTCAGGTTCTTTTGGAACTACAACTTCAAGCCCTAAATCTTTGTTGAGAGAATCTACGAAACCAACATTATTAGCTACACCCCCTACAAGAACCTAACTGTTCAAGCGGGACCTCTAATGCACGAGACATGGCCTCAGTGAATGCTCCTGCTCCTGCAGCGCATTTCTCATTCACCTCAAAGTCGATAATTTTACCGGTTTCGTCACATCTCATTCCACGCCCTTCTTCAGCACCCACATCAATAACACTTCGGGCAGCTGGATGAAGGTATACAGCTCCAAGTGAATCACAACCAACTATTGATTTTGTTTCATCATAAAATGGAGCAAGTTTCTCACCAGCTCCCGTGGATATAGTTTTTTCTATATCTTCCTTTTTGACACCTGCATCTTTCAAAGCTTTGTCTATTGCTTGTTGAGCACTTTTTCCTACTTCAAATCCTGCAAGAACATTAGATTTTCCAATAATCTTATTGTCTTTCATAATCACGACTTTAATGTTCTTTGCGCCTAAATCAATACCCATAGTAATCATATTCATAACCTCCATTATTTAACTCCAAGTGTTTCCATAAAAGCGTTGATTTTAGCCTTTGTTCTAGCTTCATCAAACTCTCTTTCATCAGCGTTGTTCCCCTCAAAAGCCATAACAGGATAACCGGCATCAAGAAGAGCCAATCTATTCTCGGCGATACCAACGGTTAAACCTTCACAGCCTCGGTTATAGTGAAGCATCACGCCGTTGAGCTTCCACTCCTTTGCTATTCGTATCATCATATCGCTCTTAAGATGACATGAGTAGAAATGTTGCCATTCAGGTTTATGCAATTCATACTTCACATATTCATAAAGAGCTTGATCCCTGCTTGTGAACTCTACATCAGGTATGGTCTTAGCACCCCATGCACCATCCTCTTTGACTTCCCATTGACCGATTAGTCCAAAGGTATATAGTGAGCCAATTGAGACACAGCCAAACTTCTCCAAGTATCTGAATATGCTCAGGAAACTCCATGGCGGCTGTGTATCTGACATTACTCTGACACGTTCATTGGGAACCGCAGCGATACCTCGTTTGACTCTATCCTGTACTTCTGGAAGCAAGTCTTTTTCATAGAAATCTGCTACTTGTTTTCCTGCTTTTTGAAGGGTTCCAAGGACATACAGCGAATAGATAGATTTTTCATCCAAAGGTGCAGGTATTGCCTTATTCAATGCACAGGTCTCTGCCCATTTAGATGTTGACACGAAATGATTTCTTATAGCTTTGTACATTAGCTCATCATCGTAATCCCGCCCAGTGGTTTTCTCTAAGAATTTAATTCCATCTTTCAACTGTTCCACAACATATTTGATCTTACTGTCTGTAAGTTCATTAGCCGGCCCAACAGCATTATCGACAGAATACATTGGAATCCCACCTTCAAGATCTGAAACTACTTGGTACCACTTGGCATGAGAACAACAAATGTGATCCTGCCAGATGAAATCAGGTTTTGGAAATCCTATTGGCTTTGCTCCTTCGAATCTTGGGACAAACTCTCCATCCTTATAGCCAAAGGCAAACTTGTCAGTAATAATGGACCCCCAGTAATTACGCATATACGAACAGAGGTCACGCGGGTAGCCCTTTACCTCAGTGGCTTCCATACATTCCAATGAGAGTTCCTTGTCAAATGCAATTGTTGCACTATATGGTTCACTGGTGATAGGATAAACATCATCACCCAATCCCGCAGGAATTGCATCGAATGTCCATGCGCCACCAGCCCATCGTAATCCACCTTTATCATGAGCCTCAGCATAATCCTGATAAAACTTCATTCGGATTTCTTTTGCTTTGTTCCAACATTTCAGCCTTTCAGTTGGATATAATGCTTCTTGTTCCATACTTTTTCACCTCCTAGAATAAATCCTCCTCACCAATCATTTCAAGAAATGCTTCTACACGGATTTTG
>WOR8_10009719_pt1 | contig 10463 bp, 7 predicted proteins | sample DeeMarSeWOR38_10_FD_19890 | JGI IMG/M metagenome (IMG submission 19890)
ATGATAGCTGCCTTCTCCCCGTATTCCTTTACTTCATTGATGTAATTGTATGATCCGTCATTTACTGCCCGGAAGATGGCTGCCAGGGCATACTGGGCCGTATGTGTTGCCCCGGCCGACAGGGCATAAAGCGCTCCGTACACCATGGCGTGACCGAATTTATCTGAAGTATAATACCTTTTCAGATCGGGGTACCTTCGCTCATACAATCCGGGCGCCATCACCATCATACCGATCCGCTGCCCGGCGTAACTGAATGCCTTTGAACTGGAGACAAGAAGCAGGTAATTATCTGTATATCTGGCCACAGTGGGTTGAAACGGAGGTTTTCCAGGCCTGGACAGGTCCTTTCTAAAATCCATCCCGAAATAGGCAAGGTCCTCGATCACCGTCACATCATACTTTTTTGAGATCATACCGATCACCTCAAGCTCCTGTTCATTGAGACATATCCAGGAAGGGTTGTTGGGATTGGAGTAGAGCATGGATGAGTAGTGTCCCTTCTCGATCTCCTCCTCCATTTTGGCCAGTAGTTTGTCGCCCCTGAAATCATAGAGGTCAAATGAACCGTATTCGTGACCCAGTACGAGGCACTGCTGTTTCTGTACCGGAAATCCAGGATCGAGGAAAAGGGTTCCGGTACGGGTCTGGTCCGACCGGTTCACCACCATGAATGCGGCCATACCTCCCATCATCGATCCCACGGTCGGAACACAGTGCATGGGTTCCACCTCCACATTCAGAAACAGTTTGATAAACCTGGCTGCCTCCTCCTTCAAAGGCGCGATTCCCTCGATGTTGGGATATTTGGAAGCCACTCCCTTGCGCAGCGCTATCATCTCTGCTTCGGTCCCCACGAAGGTGGGATCCAGGCCTGGAACCCCCATCTCCATCCGGATGAATTCCTCACCTGTGATCCCTTCAATATCGTTCACGATCTTTACCAACTCCCTGATGGTGGCCTTCCCGGCAGGATGGATGCCAAATGCGTCGATGACCTCGTTGACAACTTCAGCGGGAATGGGTGTCGGTTTCATGCAGCAGAATTTTGTTTCGCAGTGAAAATAGCCAATGGAAACAGAATTCGTTGTGCCTTAAAGCATATGGAACATGTGTTATAGAACGGGTTTCTGGATCCGGATCCTTGCATCCACCACGGTCAGGGTTTTTCCTTTCCCGATAATGGGATTGAAATCAAGTTCAACCACTTCTGTGGCATACCGCAATGCGCCGGACAACCTTACAAGCAACTCTGCATATGCATCTGTATCAATCCCTGTCTGACCCCGTATCCCTTCAAGCATGGGATAACTCCTCAGGGATCGTACCATGTGGGTTGCCTCATCCATGGAAAGGGGGGCCAGTCCCACCGAAAGGTCCTTCAATACTTCCACATTGATCCCCCCGATCCCGCACATGATCAGATGACCGTATGAAGGTTCATACACAGCCCCGGAAAAAAGTTCCATACCATCTGCCTGTGCCTGAACCAGGATACCGGTTACGCCATCGATCGCCGATAAACTCCGGAACCGGTCCACCAGGTCTATATCATTGTCGATCCCCACAACCACCCCTCCCACATCCGATTTGTGGAGCGGCCCCATCACTTTCATCACAAGCGGATAGCCCACCTTCCCTGCTGCTTTTTCCAGGCCAGGGATAGTTGTGACCACATATTCGGGTACCCTGTTGATCCCGACTGCATCCAGAAACCTGCCGACATCCACTGGAGAGAGGTACCCGTTGACTGATTCATCTATCAGTTTTCTGACGGACTGGACATCCACTCCCTGCAGGTAGGGCTTGCTGCCGGCCGGTGAAGGGGTTTGATGGATGCGGGTGAGCGCCTGACCGAAAAGTACCTCATCAGGGAAGTTGATGTGGCCGTGTTTCAGGAAGGCTTTTACCTCCTCGCTGGCAGTAGTCACAGAAGGCAGGACCGGAAAGATCGGCTTTTTACATGTCCGCATTTTATCGTGCAGCACCTCGTACACATCAAAGACCGGTGCCAGTCCCGGTGTACCGAAGATCACAACGATCCCGTCGATCTCCCGGAATCTGTTTTCACAATAATCGATGCAGGTTCCCACCTGCTCCGCGTTCCCTGTGGCCAGGATATCGATGGGATTGGAAGCCGACGACCCGGGATGGAGGTGTTTAAGCAGCCTGTCCGCCTCCGGGCCTTCCAGGTAGGGAACTGCCATGTTCCCCCTCTCCAGCACATCGGTGAGCATCACAGCCGGTCCCCCCGCGTGTGTGATGATGGCCAGATTTTTCCCTTTCAACTCGGGATAGAGCATGACAGATGCCACCGTGGTCAGATCCTCCCTGCCGTGGCACCGGACTATTCCTGCTTTGCGGAAAAGAGCCTCCACCGCCATATCCGAACTGGCCAGGGCACCCGTATGTGAAGAGGCCGCCCTGCTTCCGGCTTCAGTGGTTCCGGCTTTGATGGCAGCCAGCAGGCATCCCTTCCTTCTCAGTGATGTGGCATGCCTCAACAGCTTGTCGGGATCCTTGATGGTTTCAAAGTAGAGGATCTTTACATTGGAGGAACTGCCCTGCCGGTATGTATCGTCGAGGTGTTGCAGTACATCTTCCACACCCAGCTGTGCAGAATTGCCCACGGAAAAGACCTGGTTGAAAGTGAGTCCTTTTTGCAGACCCGATTCCATAATAAAGACTGCTGTAGCACCGCTCCCAGAAATGAAATCACATCCTGAAGGGTCGAGCCTTGGAATGGGAAGCGTAAAAACACCCTGGTATGCCGGAGTCATGACTCCGATACAATTGGGTCCAACCAGGGCAGCTTCATGCTTCCGACAGATCTCAACGAGCTCCTTTTCGATGGCAGCTCCTTGCTCATCTTCTTCACTAAAACCTGCGGAAACCACAATAAAGGCCCTGGTATTTTTTGTTTCAGCCAGTTCGCGGACCGCTTCCGCACAAAGATGTGCCGGGACGGCCAGAATGGCCAGATCGGTGTCCGGCAATTCCTGAATGGTCCGGTATGCATTTAATCCCTGAACCGCATCCTCCTTCGGATTCAATGCATAGAGTTCACCCTGAAAGGTCCCTGTCCTGATATTGTAAAGGAGTTTTCCGCCTGGTTTGGTGATATTGTTAGAGGCACCTACTACCACTATGCTCCCCGGATCAATAAGTTGCTGATTAACCATCTGCATTGGTTTAATTGACCCTAAGATAACAAAGCTTGAGGTGGAGAGCCGGGATACGGGGGTGTCTTAGAACATAGCAGAGGAAGGAAAAAAAAGAAGGCAAGCTGCTACTCTCCCTAAAACCCTCAAAAGATTCGCAACTTGCCTTGCACCCCAACAATTACTTTCCAATAGTAAAACCAAAAATGATGATTTTTGTTGTAACCGTGAAATATTTTAACACTCAAAATGTGTTTTTTAACATTTAAAGAACCAGGGCTGATTTTACCCGCACCCCCTTCAGCCTTCCCAGTTTGCCTGTGAGGGAACCAATCCGATCTGTATCCCCTTCCAGCACCAGGCTGATCACATTGGCGGAGCGGTCCCTCAGAGGGATTCCCTGCCTGCCGAGTATCATTTCGGAATGCTCTGAGATGATCGTATTCACCCTCTGTACATCACTCTCTTCAGTGAGCAACAGAATGACCGCACCTAACCTCTTATCCATATTACTGTCGGCCTATTTTAACAAAATAGGCGACCTTTTCCAGGGAAGTGATCATGTCATATTCATCCAGGAAGACTTCCTGAGATAAATTCAGGGGAACGGTGGTGAAATTCAGAACCCCCCTGATACCCGCATCCACAAGTTGTTTTGAAACCTCCTGTGCAGAATCGGCCGGGACGGTCATGATGGCAATAGAGATATTCAGCGATGGTACCACCTCATCCAACCTGCTGAGCGGATAGCACTTCACCCCTGCAATGACCCTGTCAATTTTATTGGTATCCACATCGAAGGTGGCGATGATGTTCAGCTTTGACCTCTTACCAATGAAATAGGTGGTAATGGCCCGTCCGAGGTTCCCCACCCCGACCACGGCAACGTTCAATCCCTTTTCCGAATCGAGAATGTCACCGATGACCTGTATCAGTTCCCGTACGTCATATCCTTTCCGCTGCATGCTGCTGTAGCCAATGAACATGATATCCCTGCGAACCTGGACGGCAGTATTGTGATGCAATTCGGCCAGCTCATGGGAGTAGATGTGTGTTTTTCCCTCTTCAAGGCATTGAAGCAGGCTGCGTCTGTATTCACTGAGTCTTTCAACCGTACGTTCGGGTAACATGATTAACTGGGATGTGTTCTGATGCAATAGTACGAAATATTGTTAATTAAATCACAGCTTCAATATAGAAATCTGCCGCATTATTCTGATCCTGAATGGGTACCCGGGATTTTCCTCCCGGCATACGTAGATCAACTGATCTATGGAAATAAAATCCTCGAAGAGGTAGCTATCCGGTACATCTAATTCGTTCCGGATTAGAACAAAACAGTACCCGGTTGCGTATTATTCTTGGCACGTTTATTGTCTTAATTGAGCGATCAGAAAAAATGGAATGTTTCTGACACATTGACGGATTATTTGACTAGGAGGAAACGAAATGCTAAGTTTTAAAGGCGATCTGGATCAACTGATGATTCCCATAGACGAGGAAACAGAATATATTCCTCTGCTCTCCGAGGAGGAGGAGGAGGACCTGAAAAAGATGAACATTCCGGATGTGCTGCCGATCCTGCCGCTGAGGAATACGGTATTGTTCCCGGGTGTGGTGATACCCATCACCGTGGGAAGGGATAAGTCACTGAGACTGGTACAGGAAGTATATAAGAAAAATAAGATCCTGGGGGCCATAGCACAGAAGAACGGGACCATAGAGGATCCTGAACTGGAGGATCTCTACCAGGTGGGAACCGTGGCTCAGATATTGAAAATTCTGGAGATGCCTGATGGTTCCACCTCAGTGATCATTCAGGGGAGAAAAAGATTTGTACTGGAGGATCTGCTCACAGACAAACCATACCACGTGGCGAAAATCAATCCGCTGGAGGATAAGGAAGAAAAACCGGGTGGAGAATCAAAAGCAGTCGCCGCGGCTCTCAAGGAACTCGCCATCAAGATCATCAAACTTTCATCGAACATACCCACCGAAGCCACCTTCGCGGTCAAGAACATTGAAAGTCCCTCATTCCTGATCAATTTCCTGGCTTCAAACAGTGAACTGGGTCTGAAACAGAAACAGGATCTGCTTGAAACCAACAGCGTTTCAAAAAGAGGATTCATTCTTCTGGAGAACCTCTCCAAGGAGGTCCAGATGCTGGAACTCAAGAACGACATCCAGACCAAAGTAAAAAGCGATCTGGACCAGCAAGTGATCGATTTCCGCGAAAAGGGAAAGAAAAAGAAGTGGAGCAAGGAGGTGGCCGCGGCGTTTGAAAAAGAACTGGACAAACTGACCCGTCTCAATCCGGCCACCGGTGAATATTCCGTTCAGGTAAATTATATCCAGACCCTGATCGAGTTACCGTGGAATGAATTCACCAGGGACAATTTTAACCTGAAACGGGCAAGCAGGATCCTCGAAAAAGATCATTTCGGTCTTGAAAAAGTGAAAGACAGGATACTGGAGCATCTTGCCGTCCTCAAGCTGAAAGGCGATTTGAAATCTCCGATCCTTTGTCTGGTGGGACCACCCGGAGTAGGAAAGACATCGCTGGGAAGATCCATTGCCGAAGCCTTGAACCGGAAATATGTCAGAATGTCACTGGGGGGGCTCCATGACGAGGCTGAGATCAGGGGACACCGTAAAACCTACATCGGGGCCATGCCCGGAAGGGTCATCCAGAATCTGAAAAAGGTAAAATCATCCAATCCAGTTTTTGTACTGGATGAAATAGACAAGGTGGGGAGGGACGCCCAGGGAAATCCGGCCTCTGCACTTCTGGAGGTGCTGGATCCGGAACAGAACAGTAACTTTCATGACAATTTCCTGGAACTGGATTATGACCTCTCCCGGGTCATGTTTATTGCCACGGCCAATACCACCGCCGGGATCAACCCTGCCCTGCTCGACAGAATGGAGATCATCGAGCTTTCGGGATACATCGTGGAAGAAAAAATTCAGATAGCCAGGCGGCATTTGATACCCAAGCAGCTGGAAAATCATGGACTCACCCGTAAGCAACTTTCCATTCCGGCAAAAACACTGGAGTACATTATTGAGAGTTATACCCGCGAGTCGGGGGTCAGGCAGCTCGATAAGCAGATCGCCAAACTGGTCAGGGTGGCAGCCAAGCAGATCGCCTTTGAAGATACCTATGATCCCAGACTGAACAAGCAAAGGGTCCTGGAAGTCCTTGGTCCGCCCAGGTACATCCGGGACAAATATGACGGCAACAAACATGCAGGAGTTGTCACCGGACTGGCGTGGACAGCCGCCGGAGGTGAAATCCTCTTCGTGGAGACATCCCTGAGTCAGGGTGACGGCAAACTGACACTCACGGGGAACCTGGGAGACGTGATGAAAGAGTCGGCGGTACTGGCACTGGAATATCTCAAATCACATGCCGGGACCTTTGGGATCGAATCCGGTATTTTCAAGAAATACAATGTACATGTGCATATACCGGAAGGAGCCATCCCCAAGGATGGGCCTTCGGCAGGAGTAGCTATGATGACCTCCATCACCTCCGCGTTCACACAAAGGAAGGTCAGGGACCACATGGCCATGACCGGCGAAATCACTTTGCGGGGCAAAATCTTGCCGGTAGGTGGCATCAAGGAGAAGATTCTTGCGGCAAAGAGGGCCGGAATCATCGATGTGGCCATTTCATCCGAAAACAGAAAAGATGTGGAGGAGATCAACGAGATTTACCGGCAGGGCTTGCAATTCCGCTATGTGAATGATATTTCGGAATTACTGGAGGTGGCTCTGCTCGAGGAAAAAGTGGATCAACCCATGTCCATCGGCTAGCAAATCAACAGCTTGGCAGTCTCAATCCCCTGAGGCTTCTTAATCCTCACAAAATAAATACCACACGGGAGGCCTTTCCCTTCCAGATCGGAGAGTTCAAATGTTTTCTCTTCATTGGACCGGATCTTGTAGACAGGCATCCCTTCGAGATTAAATACTTCCACCATAGTAGTCAGTTTAGGTTGCACGGGGGTTTGTGGGGTCTAATTTATGGTGCAACCCAACCAAAGTAAAGAGAAATCGCACTTATTGTGTGAAACAGCTATCCTGCTTTGTGAAACCTCTTATATAAAGGATCAATCAATTATCAGGAAAAATTAGCCTCGAGGAGCTTGATTTTTTGTGCCGGGATCCTGACAGAACAGCTGCCACCGGGATACTCCAGGTGACAGTTACAACTCTTCCGGTCTACCCGGGCGAGGTATTTCAGGTTTACCAGATAAGAGCGGCTGGCCCTGAAGAAGCTGGTACCTTTGAAAAGCTGCTCTATCGATCCCAGGTTCTGGGTGGTCAGTTCACGGTTGCCGGTGGTCATCTGCAGATGAGTATAATTACCATCGGCCTCGCAATAGACTACTTCATTGGGATTGATCAGCATATACCCGGCCCTGGTATTCAGTTTAATCTTATCAGGCCCTGTTTCTTTCAGGATCCTGATCAGTGTGCTTATTTCGTGGTTGTTGTTTCTATCCTTTTGATCCATAAACCGGTGAACGGCACGGATCAGTTCCTCCCTGTGAATGGGTTTCAGTATGTAGTCGAATACAGAATTCCTGATGGCCTGAATGGCATAATGCTCATAGGCTGTAACAAACACAATACCCGGATCAAAACCGTCATCATGAACCAGTTCGATGAAATGGAACCCATCTTTATCGGGCATCTGAATGTCGAGAAAAACCAGGTCCGGCTTCAGTTTTTTCATCAGGTCGAGTGCTTCGTCCACATGCCCGGCAGTCCCCGCTACCGAAATTCCCTCCTCCCCCTGAAGCATAAACTGAATCAGTTCACGGGCTTCCGGCTCATCGTCTACAATAAGAATTTTCAGGTGGTGATCCATCCTTTGGCGCACTCGGTTTTCCCTTCCGTGCGCAATATATAAAATTCCGGGGAACACAAAAAACTCTGCTTCAGACTGGTGAGTTCTTTTTTTTTTTTGTAACCTTCAGGCTGGTAAACCGATTGAACTCTTATGCCAAACGCTCATCCACAGAGAACCGGTGCCAATTTCGGAACGCTGCCGGTTTTCATGACCACCATATCCACCATTCTGGGAGCCATCCTGTTCCTCCGGTTTGGGTATGCGGTCGGACACCAGGGTTTCATTGGGGCAATCGGGATCATTCTGCTTGGGCACATGGTAACCATTCCCACTGCCATGGCGGTGGCGGAGATTGCCACTAACCAGAAGGTGCAGGGAGGTGGCGCCTACTACATCATCAGCCGCTCATTCGGACTGAACATAGGTTCAGCCATCGGGATCACGCTCTTTCTGAGCCAGGCCATCAGTGTGGCATTTTATGTCATCGCGTTTTCGGAAGCTTTTGACCCCCTCATCCGCTTTCTGCACTATGAAATAAATACACCGCTGATCGATAAACGGTGGATCGGTCTGACCATGATGGGACTTTTATCGGTACTGATACTCACCCGCGGGGCCAACATGGGAATGAAGGCCCTCTATCTGGTGGTCGCCTTACTCTTCTCATCACTGATGTTCTTCTTCCTTGGCCAACCGACCACTCCCGACCAACCCTTTGTGATCAATGCCCAGATTCAGAATCCGGATGATTTCTTCTTTGTTTTCACCATCATTTTCCCTGCGTTCACAGGACTGGTTGCAGGTCTGGGTCTTTCAGGGGATCTCAGGAATCCCAGCAAATCCATTCCCAGGGGAACACTCTGGGCCACCCTTGGAGGTTTTGTGGTCTATCTGCTGGTGAGTTATAAACTGGCCATCAGCGCCACACCCGAGGAGCTTGCTTCCGATCAGCTGATCATGGAAAAAATAGCCCTCTGGGGCCCCATCATCCCCATTGGCCTGGCTGCGGCCTCTCTCTCTTCTGCTCTGGGCTCCATCATGGTAGCACCAAGAACACTGCAGGCCATGGGGTATGACGATGTCTTCCCCGGAACCGGTCTCAACCGGTGGCTTTCCAGGGGAAAGGCAAAGGACAACGACCCCACCAATGCAGGATTGGTGAGTATCATTATCGGATTTGCGTTTGTGGCATTTGGTGATATCGATTTTGTGGCGCAGATCATCTCCATGTTTTTCATGGTTACGTACGGGGTGATCTGCGTGATCTCACTACTCGAGCATTTTGCAGCGGATCCTTCCTACCGGCCCACTTTTAAATCGAGGTGGTACATATCATTGGTGGGAGCCGTCACCTCCTTCTGGCTGATGTTCAAAATGAATGCCCCTTACGCCCTGTTGTCGCTGCTGGTCATGGGTGGAATTTATATGATGGTGTCCAGTTACAAGAAGAAAGAGAAAGGGCTTGTGAATCTCTTCAGAGGGGTGATCTTTCAGGCCAGCCGTCAACTTCAGATCCTGGCACAAAGGGCCGACCGGGAAGACCTGGACGAACACTGGCGTCCTTTCACAATATGCGTCTCCCAGGATACGTTCATGCGCAGAAGTGCATTTGACATGCTCAGGTGGATCTCACTGAAGTACGGTTTTGGCACCTATATTCATTACATCAAAGGATTTCTCACCGAAAAAACCAATAATGAATCCAGGGAGATCCTCAATAAACTGATACATCTCGCTGCCGGAAGTAAAAACAGGGTATACCTGGATACCATCATAAGTCCCTCCTACACCTCCGCCATCGCGCAGGTGATACAGTTGTCGGGAATATCCGGAAAGGGGAACAACATGATCCTGTTCGAATTCTCCCAGGGGAACCCGGAATCCCTTGGAGAGGCGTTGAACACCCACAATATCCTGTATGCCACGGGTTTCGATCTGTGTGTACTTTGCACATCTTACAAGGGATTCGGATATAAAAAACAGATCCACATCTGGATCACCCCTTCGGATAACGACAATGCCAACCTGATGATCCTGCTGGGCTACATCATCCTGGGTCATCCGGAATGGAAAGACGGCATCATCAAAATTTTCGCTCTCTACAGGCCAGAGGAAGCAAGCCGCAGAAGGGAGGAACTGAAAGACCTGATCAAAGAGGGCAGGCTCCCTATTTCACTGGGCAACATCAACATGATCAGCGGGGAAAAAGAGAAGGAATCCAAGGAGATCATCGGCCAGGTTTCTGTGGATGCCGATCTAACGATTGTCGGTTTCAGGAACGAGCAGGTAAAGACAGAGAGCCACCAACTGTTCAGCGGCTATGACAAACTCGGGAATGTCCTCTTTGTGAGCGCCAATAAAAGAAAAGAAATTACCTAAAATCTTACCTTTGATAAAAAATCAGATGCAGAAAATAGCGGTCTTTCCCGGTTCTTTTGATC
>WOR8_10007393_pt1 | contig 10462 bp, 9 predicted proteins | sample DeeMarSeWOR38_10_FD_19890 | JGI IMG/M metagenome (IMG submission 19890)
CGTCAAAGTCGGGAACCGCATGGAATTTTGGTAGGTCAATGATGGTAAATTCAGGAACATGATTTCGGAGTTCCTCAGTATCATGGATCCGTACAAACATATTTCTAACGAACAGGGAATGCCATGCATATTCAGTGATGACTCGAAGAGGGATACGAAACGTCTTGTCGGTACCGATATACACATCCTGTACAAATACATCATCTCCCTGAAGATAAGCTTGTAACCGATGCCAGATGTTGGCAAATTGCGATTCCTCGAAAGGGCGATTAACCTTACCCCACCAGATCTTTTTTTCTGAGGAGGGTTCTTTCACAATGAATTTGTCGTTTGGAGAACGACCTGTATATGCTCCGGTGCGTACAACAACAGGCCCCAGGTGACTGAGCAAGCCCTCCCTGCGGCGAATGATCTGTTCATACAGTCCTGCAGTTGTCAGGTTCCAGTAAATGTTATTGATGTTCCTGAGGTTCAGATAATCCAAACCATATTGACCCTCCAATGCCCTGATCTGGCCGGATCCCTGTTGCTCAATGTGTTCCATAATTTGCTTTAATTAGATTGGTAGTTATAAATCTAAAAGTAAGAAAAATATGTTGTATAACATCTAAAATACAGGAATTCTTCCCTTCTCACCCCTCATATTTTGCATCACAGACCGATCAAATAAGCCTGCATGATGCATTCTCATCAGAACCATTTTATTAATTATTCTTACATTTAAAACTGAATTATGGAAATTTCATCTTTCGTTTAAAACTCCTTCATATGTTAACCAGAAGACATTTTATTAAAACCACCTCCGCCATGGCTGCAGGCTCCATGTTTATGTCGTTTACACCCAACTTTATGGCAAAGAGTGCTCCATTTGGTCTGATCCTCTATACAGTCCGGGATGAAATGGCCAAAGACCCATTAAAAACACTTGAGAAAGTGGCTTCCATCGGATACGAAGTCGTTGAAGCTGCAGACTACTCCAGCGGAAAATTTTACGGAATGAAACCGTCTGAATTCAGAAAATCAGTGGAATCATTTGGGATGAAACTGATCAGTAGCCATAATGGCGTTGATGTCACAAACCTTCAAAAAACAGCCGATGACTGTGCTGAAGCTGGATTGAAGTATGTTTTTAAGCCCTCAATGAATGGGACCACCCTCGATGCTTATAAGAAGGCAGCACAAGAGTTCAATACTTTTGGCGAAGTTTTTAATAAGAATAATATTCGTTTTGGTTTTCATAACCATGCTGTGGAATTTTTACCAATAGATGGCATCATTCCATATGATATTTTGCTCAGGGAAACCGATCCCGAGGTGGTATGTATGCAACTCGACCTGTATTGGATTAAAAAAGCCGGGTTTGATGCCTGGGATTATTTCGACAAGGCTCCCGGGCGTTTTGAAGTGTGGCATGTGAAAGATATGAAGGCAGATGGCGAACAGTATGAAACAGAGATCGGCAACGGCATCATTAATTTTGAAAAGATATTTAAACTTCAGGAACGTTCGGGCATGAAATATTATTTTGTGGAGCAGGATCACTGCCGGGATTATCCACCCTTAGAAAGCATCAAAATAAGCCTCGACCATATCCGGGAGAAAGGATATTAGGCGGGATTGGTCTGTGCATATTTAAGGTCCCTGCTTCAGATCAGGCATGCCGAGAGTAAAAATAGATATATTCTGATACTGTCCGACCTTATCATTAATATTAATAAATGGGGTCATCCATTTCAGATCGGTACCTTTTTTTTCATATGCCATCATGATCCGGGCCCCTTCTTCTATTTTTGAAGCGATCATTAGAGAATCATCATGCAGGTTAACCCCGGTCCATCCCTTTCGGTTCATCAGGTATAAAGAAATATTGATGCTGTGATCCGTACCGCAAATCACTTTAATTTCTTTGCCGACTCCAATGGAATCGAGATATGGTTCGATCGTTTCCAGGCCATAGGTATAGAGCGTTCGATTTTCATTCTCCCATCCGTCAGGACTGTAGCGATAGTTTATATGGGTGCGGGTAAATGCCATACAAAAAATCAGCAATACCACAAAAAGCAATCGGATCATCAGTGCATGATATAGGTATGGAAATCTCTGTTTCAGGAGGTCTAAAAATGCGATGATGATCAATGGAACCAGGATCATCTGATTGATCATATAATAATCATGCTGTTCAAGTGCCTGGTAAAACAGGAGACCAAATGATATCATGCCCAGTGTCGTTAGTATGGTCAGGCCCAGGAGGAAAGGGTTGGTCCTTTTGTAAAACAGGATATTAAAGAACCACATAAATACCAGAGACCAACTCATGACAGGATGAAAATAGGCATGCTTCAAATGGTCCTTTATGGCATTAAAGATCCGTGTTATATGATTCCAATCCGCATCCCAGATGGGCAGGATCCCAATCAGGAAATAGCCATCATTGTGGCGACCATTATAAAACCTGGCATAAATATACCATGAGGACACCATGGCGAGGACCAAGATAAATCCGATCAGGTTGGTACGTCTGAAAACAGGTGTGGATCCTTCTTTCTTTACCAAATGGATCAGGTGATGGAGGATGATGAGGGCCAGCAACGCCAATAAACTGAGCAATGAGGATATTTTTAAGAGCCCTGCCAAAGCAAAGAAAACAAAAAATAAGATGTACGATCGGGTACTGTTATTCTGGTAATGAGAGTAGAAAAAGTACCAGGCAACCAGTACCAGTCCGAATGCAGTGATATTGGTTAAGAAATTGTTTGTATAATATACCAGGGTGGGAGAGGTAAACAAGAACAGCACCATAATGATCGCCCAGTAGCTGTCCTTCAGAAAGTGCTCTGTCATTTTCATCAATAAGGCCAATCCTGCAAACATGATCAGTATATTCATCAGGCGATAAATAAATTCATGCGGTCCAAACAGTTTCCATATTTGTGCAATGGTATAATACAATATGGGGAAATCATTGGCAGTTTTTCCGGTTCCATCTTCTCCCAGGTTGTGCATGGCTGGTTCAAAGAATCGATTTGAATCCTGGTAATAATTCATTGTCAGTGAAAGGCAATCGCACTGCCGCCATTGGTGGAGTCCCTGGGGTCTTAAGAATAAGATGTTTTGGAATCCATAGAAAAGTGATAATAAAATCAATAGTGAGATGACTACCAGTATGGAATATTTTGGGAAGTATGCTTGAGGCAGCCGTGCCTGAAGAATTAACCGCCATATACGCACCAGCCTGGTCCATGATTCTTTTAAGACCTGTTTCATTTTGAATGATAGTATTTTATGATGCATAAACCGGATTAAATGGGAATTTTGGAGTCATACCATGTCTGGAATTCATGCCCGGGAATTCGGTGTCGCCAGGATTTCAAATTTTTCAATACAGAGGGATTAACGATGGTAAATGATGGTGTTCTTCTCTTGAGTTTGCATAAGATATCCCCCAGCCAGGAGTTATTGTAATGATGTGTGGAATCATCTGCACTCAATCCTGGAAAGTGTTTAAGCAAAAGAATTGCCCTGCGAATCAAATTCCGATTATTTTTGATCGTTAAGAAAAAAGGACACTCTAAAATAAATGAAAAATGCCAGATCCTGAAATGACCATTTGGTGAAATGGTTTAAAAATATAGCTTGAATTCTTATTTTATTTTTTGGTTTCACAGTTGGAATGAATAAGATGGATTGGTGATTTATTCTGTTGAGTTTACTGACATAAATTGTTATTTTAGATGCGCCAAACAAGAATTCACTGAAGAACCAATAGAAACCTGAATATACATACCAACTTAAATTCACCGATTATGACAAAAGAAAAAAGACAACCAGGAATTTCACGCCGTCATTTTGTTGGAAAAGCGGCTGCTGCAACCGCCGGATTTACCATCCTTCCTTCGTATGTGGTCAGCGGCCTGGGCCATGCACCACCCAGTGACAGGCTGAATATTGCCGGGATTGGTGTAGGAGGAATGGGATTTGGCAATCTGAAGAATATCGTAAATCAGGAAGATCCTTCGCCCGCAAATAATGTTGTGGCACTTTGTGATGTGGACTGGAAATATGCCGGCCGGGTTTTTGAGTATTACCCCAACGCCAAAAAATATAAGGACTTCAGGAAAATGTATGATGATATGGGAAAGGATATTGATGCAGTTGTAATTGCCACTGCTGACCATACTCATGGCATAACGGCAGCTCAGGCCATAGCGATGGGTAAGCACGTATACCTGCAAAAACCGCTGACCCATTCGGTGTATGAATCCCGACTCCTGACACGCCTGGCCGATAAATACCAGGTCGCCACCTCCATGGGGAATCAGGGGTCTTCGGGTGAAGGGGTCAACCTGGTTCAGGAATGGATATGGAATGGTGAAATCGGAGAGGTCCGGAAGGTCGAAGCCTTTACCGATCGTCCCATCTGGCCTCAGGGATTAAACCGGCCTAAGGAGGTCATGGACGTACCAAAAACCCTCGATTGGGACCTGTTTATTGGTCCGGCCAACACACGTCCGTATAATGAAATTTACCACCCCTGGAACTGGCGTGGCTGGTGGGATTTTGGAACCGGTGCCCTGGGTGATATGGCCTGTCATATATTACACCCGGTCTTTGTCGGATTAAAATTACAGTATCCGACCAAAGTGCAGGGCAGCTCCACTTTGCTACTGACCGATTGTGCTCCCAATGCCGAAATGGTCCGTTTGACCTTCCCGGCCCGCAAAAAACCTGCCGATCTCAAAGTGGACCTGCCAGAAGTGGATGTCACCTGGTATGACGGTGGATTGCAACCCATGAAACCGGAAGGATGGCCGGAAGGCAGAGATATGAATGATGACGGTGGTGGTGTACTTTTCCATGGAACGAAGGATACACTGGTATGTGGATGCTATGGGAAAGATCCCTGGCTGCTGTCCGGACGTACACCGAATGCACCCAGGAAAGTACGACGCGTTGAGACAAACCATGAAATGGATTGGATCAGAGCCTGTAAGGAAAGCCCGGAAAATCGTGTCGAAACAGCTTCTCCCTTTAAGGAGGCAGGACCTTTTAATGAGATGGTGGTTATGGGTGTCCTGGCCGTGCGTTTACAAGGTCTTAACAAAGAACTGGAATGGGATGGGAAGAACATGCGTTTTACGAACATTTCAGACAGTGAAACCGTGAAGATCTGTGTTGAAGATGGATTTGAGATACATGATGGACATCCTACTTTTAACAAGGAGTGGACCGATCCGCTCAATGCCAGGGCCCTATCTGAAGAACTGGTTAGGCATACCTACCGGGAAGGATGGACCCTTCCGGATATGCCGAGTTAACAAGTATTAACCTTTAAATATTTTACTGAAATGAGAATTATGAATCGAGTTATTTTATTGGGTATTATTTTTGTTATAGGTGCCTGTCAGTCAGGCGATAAGAAAGATGATGGATGGGTGATGTTATTTGACGGAGAAACCACCAATGGATGGCGTGGATATAACCAGGTTGGCTTCCCTGAAAGCGGATGGGAAGTGGTGGATGGCATGTTGCATTGTATCGGATCCGGCAAAGGGGAGGCAGGTGGTGAAGGTGGTAGTATCATTACCGTCGACCAGTATAAATGGTATGAATTGAAATTGGAATGGAAGGTATCAACCGGGGGAAATAGCGGAATTTTTTACCAGGTTGCCGAGGTGCCGGGAGAAGAAATATGGAAATCAGCGCTGGAAATGCAGGTGCTGGATAATGAGAACCATCCCGATGGCAGGGAACCAATTCATCAGTCCGGCGCACTGTATGACCTGATCGCTGCCGAACCTCAGAATGTGAGGCCGGTAGGAGAGTGGAATGAAGTATCCATCCTGGTATATAAAGGATTGGTTGAGCACTGGCAAAATGGTGAAAAAGTGGTGGAATACCATCTGTGGACTGAAGACTGGAAAAATTTGGTTTTGAACAGTAAGTTTGGGGAATATCCCTTGTGTGTGGAACCGCCTGAAACGGGTTATATAGGATTGCAGGACCATGGCGATGATGTATGGTTCCGCAATATTAAAATCAAGGTGATGGAATAACTTAAGACAATGTAAATATTAAAAACCCTGACCGAAATAGTCAGGGTTTTTTCTTCTCATGCAACGTGTATGCCAGAAAATATATGGAGTTTTAAGTGCCCTAAATGGATACCACCTTTAATTGTTTTACCGCCATGGCATCAACCCAGTAAATGTCACCTTTACGAACAAAAAAGAGATACTTTCCATCGGGCGATATGCTGGGATATCGCTCCGTATGGGTGGCATTGATCTCGGGATCGAGCTTCTGTGCTTCCATCCAGCTTCCATCCTCATTTCTGAAACTGATATACAGGGCGGTTTTCCCCAGACCTTCAGTCTGAGCATCAAACAGGATATAACTTTCATCAGGAGCTATAAATGGATGGGCCACGCCCTTTAGGTAATTTATTTCCAAAGGTAAAAGTTCGGGTGTTTGAATGGCTCCGCAACAGGTTTTTACTCTGTAGATTCCGTAATTATTATTATGATACCCGGTAAAATACAGGGTTCCATCCTCGGTGCTGGTTACGTGCCGGGCATAATAATCATTCAATATTTTTTCTGCATATTTGGGTTTTTCCCAACCGTTTGATGACTTTTTAACCACCCATACATCCCCTTTCCGGGTGAACTTATTGGGTTTGATCTGACTGGAAATAAAATACATGGTTTGGCCATCCGGGCTTAATTGGGCCTCAAATTGTGATGACCTGTCAGAAAATGAAACCGGTGTGGGCTTTGTCCAGACACCATCTTTAAGATATGTCGAATAGATCTTATTATCAAATCCATTTAAATCCGTCCGGCGGGAAAAATAAAAAGCCCTGCCATCCGGAGAAAATGTGCCTCCAAATTCAAAATAATGTGTGGAGATAAAATCCTGGGCAAATATCTGTGGTTGTGTGCCCGGCGCTTCCTGTCCCAGGTATTCTCCCGATAGGGTCGGAAGTACCACTTCCGATTCCGCCTTTTTATTGACATACGACGAAATGTATGCAAACAGCATGAAGACGATCATCGACGTTGGCAACATATTATTTTTCATATCAGACTAAATTTTATACTTTTTTGTGTGACATCCGGCCTTATGAAAGGACACTGTTCCGGATTATGACTATCAAACAATGGGCCATAGTCTTTAACATCCACGTATACAGCAATATATAGCATTATCTGCAGGATCAGATATGCCATAAATCCGCACGATATATGTTCATTTTCGAACACCTGATGCCCGAAAAAGGATATACGGGTCTTATTATATTTAATGCAGGTATTGATTGGATCAGGGCTGCAAATCCACCTCGAAGGTATGTTTGATCTCACCATTTACCTGGAGGCCAATTCGGTGTCGGCCCGGATAATGTTTGCGGGTTGACATATTGGTAAATGCATGCGTTTTATTAAAGGAACGAATACCTGGAGAATAGGTGTTTTCAGTCAGTTTGAAAACTTTCCTGGAGGTTTTTCCCGATAATTTCATATATTCCATGACATATTCCAGGCGGATCCGCATGGGTTCCGGGGATTTTATTTCGAGCTTGTATGAGAATGTGGTCGATTCACCGATCTTTAGAACAACAGGATGAATTTTTGCTTCCAGGATTTTTACTTGTGTCCCATCACCGTATCCAAATAGTTTTAAGGCCCGGTTGTGTCCTGATTTCAGCAGCGTACGGCATGCATGTTTGATGATTTTGTCAGCATGTGGGGACATCCCCATCCAGGTCTCACACCAGTCCAGCATGATCTCCGGATGGTCTTTTGATATATCATTCAGATTATTGGCCACACTTCTGCGGACAAATTCCGAAGGATCATTTATTAATGTTTCCAGAATGGGTCGGATGGGTTCCGGATCTTTTATAAAGCCGGGCAGATTCATGGCCCATGGCAGTCGAGGTCGGCATCCTTCACTAGCAAATCGGCGCACATTTTCATGGGGATCCCGAGCGCAGGATCGCATAAAAGCCATCCCTTTTTCCGGGGATCGGTCTAGGAATGGCCGTATGGCAAATTCAGAAGAAGAATACCGCGTGAATTTGCGCAACGCTTCCAAAGATGCATCCCAGTACCCGAGCCCAAATACTTCCACAAAGTCAGGCAGGCACATGGCCTCAAAACCTGTCACAACAGAGGCCACCTCCTTTAATACATGGAGGGCATCCAAATACGAATCCGGCAGTGTCTGAGACAGGCATTGGGTGGTGTGCCTCATCCTGGCTTTTAACTCCAGGTCTGACCATTCCGGACCGACCACCAGGTGGAGAAACCGAATTTTATCAAATTGAGGATACACCTGCATTATGGCATCCGCCATAGCATTCAATGAATGCTGAGTAAAGAACCGGTCTTTCAGTTTTTCAGACATGTCTTTTCAAGGTCTTTAACAACTGGAGTTCTTTTTTAGCGGTTTGGGCCAGATGGAGCACATCCATACCTGCGACAACAAAACTAAATCCCATGTCAACATAGTGTTTCAGAAATGCGGCAGATGCACCGAATAGGCCACATGGAAAACCTTTTTCCCGGCACGCTCTTCCCACGTTTTCAATGGCTGCTTTAACATCAGGATCATTTACCTGACCGGGTTTCCCCATGCTGGCGGATAAATCAAATGGCCCAACCAGAATGGCATCAAAACCCTGAACCTGGAGAATCTGTTCAATGTTTTGTACAGCTATGTAATGTTCCGCTTGAAGAATGAGGGCCTGATTGGTGTTTGCACGCTCCAGATACGACGCCAGTGATTGGCCATAATCATTCGCTCGGGAAACACCAACGCCCCTTTGACCGAGCGGTTCATAACGTGCGTAGGCCACTACTTGTTGGGCCTGTTCAGCTGTATTCACCTGCGGTACGATAATCCCATCCGGGCCCATATCCAAGGCTTTTTTTATCGTCGTTTCGTGTTGATCCGAAATCCGAATCAGGCCGGAACAACCCAGAGGCAGCGACTGAAGTAAATGTTGCACGGACTGGGCTTCCATGGGGGTATGTTCTGTATCGATGAATACCCAATCGTAGCCCAAATCACCATAAATTTCGATCAGCTCAGGGGCTGGCAGGGAAATGCCGGATCCGACCAATAGTGTTCCAAGACCCAATTTAGAGAGGAAATTATACTGCATGGCTTCATATTTTGAATGGTTGCTTTGAGTTTTTTCAGTCAAAAAGGAGTGACCTCAGTTCATTCGTCCGGTATTATTAGGATGACGCTTCAAAAAGTGCTTCGGGAACATCAGTGTCACAAATATCCAGGCGTAAATAAAGGAGTCGAATAGAATTTCAAAACCATGAATGATGATTAACTGAACAGGCATTTCTAAAGCCATGAGGATATCATATAAAAACACCATTACAAAATGGGCCAATCCAAGAAATATAATACATTCTTTCATGTTACCTCCCCAGAAAATGATCACGGGCAGTGTTACGATTAAAAAAAGCGTACTGCGAACCAGTTGCACCAATATGATCAGGCCCGGTTCAGGGAGGACCAGCCCCGGTATGGTATCTTTATAGTAGTCTGCAACAAAAGGTGAAACGATAATCCCTAATAAGAAATATACTATGGGAAAGGAGATGATCGCGAGGAGCGATCTCCAGATCCATTGGATCAGGGGCCGACTTTTAAAAAATGAGGGTATGTCAGGTTTCTTCTTATGATATTTAACTGTTTGGGAGACGACTGCGGAAATCACTGAGAATAGGAGTATGGGGAAGATCAGCGTAACGATCATGAGATGATAGCCCTGAACGCTGGAATAGATTGAGCTTTCAATGGTCACGCTTACACTAAAGCAGGTGAAGAAAAACAAAAATATTATTCCGGCCCGGTTCAGTATGGAGCCATGTATGCGACGCACCAATGGGAATAAGCCCAGGGATAATAAAAAACTACCTGATAATAAATAATATACTGCAATGGATTCAGATGCCTGGTTTGGAATTCTTGGTGGCATGAAATCAAGCCTGTACAATATCAGCCTGCTAAGAATAAGTCCGGCAAATAGGGTCACGGTAAGTAACAAGATCTTACCGATGTCAATGATCCAATGTTTTAATACATTCGAGAGCATCATACAATCCAAATTTAATAATAATCGTAATTATGTTGTTCATATAACTGGGCGACGGGATCGCTGCAAAATATTTCTTTCGAATCGATATTCATCATACTCAAAGGATATCCCCAGCCAGCACCTGTATCCATGAGCCATACCTCACAGGCGTGTATCGGATGATCGGATCCGAACTGGATGGTAGGTGTATGACCGACAAATATTTCCGTGTAATCTGTGATGGCATCATCCCGCCCTTTTGACCTCCTCATTAGAGCCTCAGATACCAGGCTTCGGTCCCATATGAACGTGTGCTGATCCTGGTTTTCAATGGCTGCGCCTGAGAAGATGCCGCCATGTACA
>WOR8_10007400_pt1 | contig 10460 bp, 14 predicted proteins | sample DeeMarSeWOR38_10_FD_19890 | JGI IMG/M metagenome (IMG submission 19890)
TATTTAAGTTATTAAAATATGTATATTATAATGTTATAAAACATAAATGTAAAACCGATAATATCTTCAATTTGACATTTTAACAGAACAGTTTTAAATATGGTGACTAAAAAAAATTAAATAAGTATAATTTTGGAAAAAGGTAGAGAGAAGGGAATGAAATGAATAAATATTGTCCAAATTGTGGAATTAAAAATCCTGAGGATGCTGGTTTTTGTTTAAACTGTGGTACAAAATTTGTATTAGATTTACAACAAAATAATAAATGTTATCAAGAAAGTAAAAATGAAACAAATAACTACCAATGTTATGAAGAAAATAAAACGAATGAATTAACAAAAAAACCAATTAAAAAATATGGTATTTTCACTATTATTTCTGTAATCAGTGTTGTATCAATTATTGTTGGAGCTTATCTTATCTCAGGATCTTTAAATGATGAAGATATAAATTATCCATCAATTGACAAAATACCTGTAAAAGGTGGTCCAAAAATTAACATCGAATCAATAGTTAATAGTGGTAATGCACTAACAGTACCAGAAATTGGCCATATTGCAGTTTATGGATACTATTTAAGCGATGTTAAATTAGGAGAAGTTTCATTTACTACTGTTGGAGAGGAATATTATAACGGTGAACAATGCTATAAGATTATAGGTGAAGGAAATTTCAATATTGAAATATATGAACAATCAATGGATGTTAATTTTGACATAGATGCATACATATCAAAAATAGATGGAAAATTAGTTTATTTTTATTATTCCTTCAATATTAATCAGCCTTTCAATATTGACATGAACATGATACTTGATATTGACAAAGATAGCGGAGAGATTACTGTTACAGTTGATAGTGATTTGATAGGTAGCTATTCAAATGTTATTAAGACTTCAGAAGAGTATTGGGATTGTACCTTATTAAAAGATGACTTATTTGTTGGATATCTTAATGAGATAGCATATACTATGAGTGTGATGGGAATTGATACTGATGTAAATCTAATAATCAGCGTTACAGGACAAGAAGATGTAACAGTCAAAAAGGGAACATATGAAGATTGTTATATAGTACAAATCGAGCAAACGCAGAACTACGTAAAATCCACATCAACTATATGGATAGATGAAAATGGTATTTGTCCAAAAATGCAATTAGGAAGTAGCACATATTCCTCAATCGGCTATGATGGAATGATAATAGAACTGGAAGAATATTACACTATATAATTAACAAAAAATCAATTAAAAATATTTTAAATTTTTATTTCTTTTTCTTTAACTATTCTTGCTATACCACCTACTTTTACTAAATTTTTATTAATTTCTACAAAAATCCTACCTGGTCTATTTATTATATCGCCTTGTTCACAAATTAGGTTATTTTCTTGAATTATTTTGTTCAATAACAAATAACTACATACAGCTCCATTTGCAGTACCAGTAACTGGATCTTCATTTATTCCATATAAAGGTGCAAAATTTCTAGCATGATAAACGGACCTAGGTTCTAGAGTTTCAAAAGTAAATAGATGAAAACTACCTAAGTTCAATTTTTCACATATATTTTTTATTTTATCAAAATCAGGTTTGATATTTTTTAATATCTTTAGGTTTCTAATACAAATTGGAAGAGTAAATAAACCAGTTGATACTGCTTGTTTTGGAAGAGAGGTATCAATATCATTTTCTGATATTTTCAATGAATCAGCAATTTCAAATATATCTATATATATATCTTTTAATATTGCTTTTTCTTGGGTCATCATGACCCGTTTAACATTTCCATTATCAAGGAATTCTATAGTAACTGGTAAAATTCCATTTTTTGTCTCCTGAGTTAAAATAAGGTTATGATTTTTTGGAAATAATTTTTCCGATGCCATTGTAAAAAATGTGGCAATTGTTGCATGACCACAAAGATTAACTTCGATTTTTGGTGAAAAAAATCTAACCTTGAAATCTGCTTTATTACTTTTAAAAACAAAAGCTGTTTCTGAAACATTCAGCTGTTTTGTAATATCTGTCATCTGACAATCTTTCAGATCAGGAGAATTCAAAACAACTCCAGCAGGATTACCACCATCTAAAGAATCCGTAAATGCATTTACAACCTTAGCAACTATTTTCATAATCTCTTAACTTTATCTTCTATGATTCCATTCCTTGGTTGAAAAAAATTCCTTTTCAAATTTATTTGTAAGTTCAATTTCTTCATCTGTTAAAATACCTTTATTAAGTTCAATGTTAAATTCTTCTTCAAACCCAATCCTCATTGCATCTGCGATTTGATTAAAACTGATATCTTTACCCAATATATGTTTAATAGAGGTTACCCTTTGTTTTACATCAGATATCATCTTATCTCTTATCTTTTCATTCGGAACTAATAAAAGAGAAAACATCTCTTCAACATCAACATCCATCAAAATCGTACCATGTTGTAAAACGGTTTTTGCCTTTCTTGTCTGGGCATTACCTGAAATTTTTTTCCCATCAGCAATAATATCATTAATTGGAATATAACTACTATCTATTTCCAATTGTTTCAAACCTTTAATAATTGCTCCACAAATCCTTCCATAGCTTTCCATTATATTTTTAGAAACTTGACTATGAGACTCAGGAATTACAATACTATAAGTAAGTTCCTTATCATGAAACACAGCCCCTCCACCGGTTATTCTTCTTACATAGTCAACACCAAGATTTTTACAAGCATCAAGATTAACTTCATCTTCTAAACTTTGAAAATAACCAATAGAAATAGCCCGGGGTTTCCAAGTGAAAAATCTAACGGTCGGAGGAGTATTACCTTTACTAATACTTACAAGTTCAGCTCTATCCATAGCCATATTGCGATATGCTGAATTTTTTTCAGTAATCAATAATCTCCATTTTTCCTTCATTTTAAACACATCAAAATTCCTTGAGTAAGACCTTCAGGGTTCAAACCAATAAATTCAATCTGATTTTTTTTAACAATAGAATCAATTTTTTTAATTAAAATTTCTTTATTCAATAGTGCATTTTTAAGTTCTTTTTCTATGATTTCTATTGCTTCTTCAGGGTAAGCAAAGAAATCTCCAGTAATTTTTAATTCATATATCAAGTTAGTTTTTTCATTGTACTCTAAAAAAATTTTAAGAAGTTTACCATTTGGTATTTTATAAATAGATCGTGATTGCATTTTTATATAGGATTTATTAACCGTTTATAAATTTCATCTTTTTTATTTAATCAAAACATTGCTTTCTCTGCATGATACGAACTTCTAACAAGAGGTCCAGATTCAACATGCTTAAAACCCAAATCAAGAGCCTTTTCCTTAAAATGTTCAAATTCTTCAGGACAATAATACTTTTTTATAGGTGCATGGTTTCTTGATGGTTGTAAATACTGTCCTATTGTTAAAAAATCAACATTAACTTTACGTAAGTCTTTCATTGTATTCAATATTTGATCTTTATTTTCACCAAGGCCAACCATAAAACCAGATTTGGTATTAACATCTTTATTTAATTTTTTAATTTCATTTAATATTTTCAAACTAACTTCATAATTTCCCTGAGGTCTAATTTCTTCAAACAAATCCTTTACGACTTCAATATTATGATTTATAACATCTGGTTTTGCATCAATAACCTTTTTCAAAGAATTGATATCTCCCTTAAAATCAGGAATTAAAACCTCAATTTTACAAACCTTATTTAATTTTCTAATCTCACTAATAGTATCAGAAAAAACAGATGCCCCACCATCCTCAAGATCGTCTCTTGTAACAGATGTAATTATTACATATTTCAGACCTAAATGTTTAACACTCTCTGCGATATCTTTTGGTTCGTTAAGATTTAAATCGGAGGGTTCTCCATGCTTTACATAACAATATCTACAGTTTCTAGTGCAAATATCACCTAAAATTAAAAAAACTGCTGTACCAGAACCAAAGCATTCTGCAATATTAGGACATTTTGCTTCCTCACAGATAGTATGTAATTTAACACTTCGCAAAAGAGACTTCATTTTTACATAAGATTCCCCTCCTCCAATTTTAACCTTAAGCCAATCAGGATGACGTCTCATTTTATTATACACCCATTGTAACTCTTAATAAATCTCTTAAACCAGGAGAAAAACCAAGTATTAGTATACCAATTTTTAAAAGATTAACAAGGGTTATATGATTTTTTAATTCTTCCTTAAACATTACATCAAAAACGTAGACAACAGCAATAATCAGTAAAAATTTAACAATTGGGAATAACGGTCCCCATATATTTAGCAAAACATTTGAAGCAGGATGTTTCTCTGCATAAAATAGACCCATTGAAAAAGGATCTTTTATACTAATATAACTAGTAATACCATCCATTAAGTGACCTGAGAGCATAGCTAAATTTAGAGGATTTTTATAAATGGCAATTTTTTCATTTTTTCTCAATATATATGAAATTAAAAAAACAAGACCAACTATCAAAAATATTAGACCTAGTACAATTAGAAAAACATCAAACCTAACACCTGTGGTATTTCCCCATCTATCACCAAGTATCCAAATAGAAATTAAATAAAGTGATGGGATAAAGAAAATTAAACCTCCAAAAAATATTATTTTATTTACAGAAAAAATTCTATTTTTAAATTTTTTCTCAACAAAGTAACCAAGTAATAAGAAAAATATTGCATAAAATGCAATTTGAAGATAAATCAAAGGTGATATAAACCAATATTCAAGGGGTTCGTTAAAATAATTCGAATCTTCAAGAACCCTGCTAATAGGTCCAAATAATATATAAGGCATTAATGCTAAGGCAAATCTCCAATCAACGGTAATGTTGAGTTTATCTAGAAGTTTATAAATGGCGTATAAAGCAATAATAAGAATTATTCCGTAAGTTATTTCTGAGACAACTGTGTAACCTTCTCTTGCTTCAATTCCATTATGAATAGCAACACTACCTGATGCATCAGCAACTATAGGACCCCAATAATATTTCCAAATCCATTGATCATAAAATATTGAGGGAGCAAATAATAGTCCTGCAATAATTATTACTACTATAATTAAAAGTATGAATACATAAAAATTTATTGGGTTTCTTCTTAAACGCTCTAATAATTTCATTTTTCTTTACATGAAAGGAAAAAATAATATATTAAATTCGTGGTTTACCCGCTTGGTATGGAACGCTTCATAAAATCAAAAACAATGGTATTTCCCCGAGAAATCATAGTTGGACATAATACCACTTCACAAGTAGCAGAGTTATGTGATAGAATTGGTAGAGGAAAAAATGTTTTAATTGTTGAAGATAAAAAAACAAAAAAGCTATCTGGGGAAGATATCGCAAAAATCCTTAAAAAGGCAAATTATGATGTTAAGGAAAAACTTGTTTCCTCTCCGACAGTTGGTGAAGTAAATAAGTTAATTCAATACGCTCATAAACAAGATATTAATCTTTTATTAGGAGTTGGTGGAGGAACAATAATCGATGTTACAAAGCTTGCTGCATTTGAGCTAAAAAAACCTTTCATTAGTGTTCCAACATCGGCTGCACACGATGGAATTGCTTCACCTCGTGCTTCTTTAAAACATAGTAAAGGATCTGTATCAAAAACAGCAGTATCACCTCTAGCTATACTTGCAGATACAAAAATAATCAATAAGGCACCATATAGAATGCTTGCTTCTGGTTGTGCTGATGTAATATCAAATATATCAGCAGTAATGGACTGGGAACTTGCGTATAGACTCAAGGGAGAGGAATTTAGCAGCCACTCGGCAGTCCTAGCAAAGACAGCAGCTCAACTTTTAATTGAAAATGCAGAGGATATAAGATTAAATACCGAAGAATCTGTCTGGTATGGAGTTAAGGCTATGATAGTATCAGGTGTTGCTATGAGCGTAGCAGGAAGCACACGACCTGCCTCAGGCTCTGAACATATGTTTTCTCATATGCTTGATCATTTAGGACCAGGAATTATGCTAAAAGGAAAAAAATATAAGAAACCGATGCACGGAGAACAATGCGGAGTTGGAGCAATCATGATGGTTTATTTACACGGTGGAGATTGGGAAAGGATAAGAGATGCATTAAAAAAAATTGGTGCACCCACAACTTCAACAGAACTAGGAGTTTCTAAGAAAAAGATCATCGAGGCTTTAGCAAGAGCACAAGAAATAAGACCGGAAAGGTATACAATACTTGGAGAAACTGGACTTACAAATGATGCTGCAAAAAGACTTGCGAAAATCACAGGAGTAATATGATATGCCCTTAGTAACACTAATAGGTGAAAAATTAGCAAAAGAAGAATCTGAGTTTATTTATCTTGGACCAAATAATGAATGCAGAAACTGTAAATTAAAAACAGTATGCTTTAATTTAAAAATTGGAAGAAAATATAAGATTACTAGTATCAGAGATAAACGACATAATTGTAGTATTCATGAAGGAACAGTTGTAGTTGTTGAAGTATCTGAATTGCCAATTATTACAACAATTGAAAAAAATATTTCTGAGGGGGCAAAAACAAAAATTGAAAATAAAGAATGTGAAAGTATTGGTTGTGAAAATTATGAGCTTTGTAGTGTCCCTCTTAATAAAGATAAAACCTTCATAGTAGTAAAAATAGTAGAAAATATTGAATGCCCAATAGGCTATGAACTACAAAAAGCAGAAATTTCAGAGGGATAACTCAGTGGCATTTTATATTATAAATAAGACCCTCTTGTAAACCTATTATTTTTTCCCAATAAGTATTATTAATTTTTGAACTATTTGAAGAATTATCTGAAATTTGAGCAAAACCTATCGAAATTATTGAAGTACCTGAATTTCCACAATTCCATGTTTCACCAATTATTTTAATTGTTTCAGAAGGTTCTTTTGAAGTATCACTACCATTATAGATAACATATCTAGATTTATGACCATTGTAAATTTCTCTTTCGCCAGATATTTTAGTATTGATATCAACAACTATTCCTTTATCTGAAGCTTTCTTTATGGTTTCCTCAGTTTTTTTTAAAAGATCATCTTCATTCATCGTAAATAAAAGTTTAATTGACGTAACAGTAACATAAGCTGGATAACTATAATTATTATTTTTATATGTGAAACTTGCCCAATTTTCTAAACCAAATAGTTGTGATTTCTCTTTTCTTTCATCAATATCCTCAAACCAAGAGTCCCCAAGGGCAAAATCTTCAATGTATGCTTTATTTAATGAGTTTGTACTTAAAATAACTGTAGCTATTACAACCAATATAATAATAATTGCAATAATTATGTAAAATCTATTTTCTCCTTCACCAATCTTAAATACCACATCTCTAAATATTTTCTTTGCTACTTTAATTTAACGAAAAGTGAAAATAAAAAAAATTTGAAAAATCAATTAAATCTAATCCTTATCAAATGATTTTATTATATCTGCAATTTTTCCAAGTTTATCCTTTTCATTTGGTAAAGCAATAGAGGCTCTCCATCTTTTCGTATTATCAGGTAAATAATAACCTCGTGAAATTGCAATAAATTCATTTTCACCAACTGGTGTTTTAACTCTTCTTTTTGAGATCTCGATAAAACTATTTTTTCCAAATTTTACCTCTTTTGACTTAAGAGTCTCAAATTCAACCATAAATTATCACCCTTTTCTATTATTATATATATTATTATGTTATAACTAATTAATATATTTATTTATAAAAACAAATATTTTGGAAAGAAAAGAAATGAATTAATTTTATTTTTTTAATCCTGCTTCTTTTCTTATTAAATCTGCCTTATCAGTTTTTTCCCATGTAAAATCTGGTTCATCTCTTCCAAAATGGCCATAAGCTGCAGTTTTTCTATATATTGGTCTTCTTAAATTAAGATGATTTATGATTTCACTTGGTTTTAAGGGGAAGAAATCTCTTATAATCTTCTCAATCTTATCCAAAGGAATCTTATTTGTTCCAAAACAATCTATATTTATTGAAACCGGTTCAGCAACACCAATAGCATATGCTATTTGAATCTCACATCTTGTAGCAATTCCTGCAGCAACAATATTTTTAGCAATATAACGGGCTATATACGCAGCACTTCGATCGACCTTTGAAGGGTCCTTTCCAGAGAAAGCTCCTCCACCATGTCGACCTATACCACCATATGTATCTACTATTATTTTCCTACCTGTAAGACCTGCATCTGCATATGGTCCACCTCTAACAAAAGCACCAGTTGGATTTACATGAAATATTGTGTTTTTATCAATCCATTTTTCACATATTGGTTTAATTACTTTTTCAATAACATCATTTCTAATTTTGTCGTGAGATATACCACCATCGTGTTGTGTTGAAACAACAATAGTATCAGCTCTCAGTGGTTTCCCATTTTCATCATACTCAATTGAAACCTGTGACTTACCATCAGGTCTTAAATATGGAATTTCTTTTTTCTTTCTAACCTCCGAAAGTTTTTTAGTAAGTTTATGAGCAAGAGAAATTGTCAGAGGCATTAATTCTTTAGTCTCATTACTTGCATAACCATACATCATTCCCTGATCGCCTGCACCTTGTTCTTTATGAAGACCATCTCCCTCGGTAACACCTATAGATATATCTGGACTTTGCTCAGTAATTTGAACCCAGACTGAACATGTCTCCCATTCAATTCCATATTCTGCTTTTGTATAACCAATATCCTTTATTGTATCTCTAACAATTCTTGGAATATCAAGATAACCTTTAGTTGTCATTTCTCCAAAAACCATAACTCCTCCATTCTTGGTTCCTGTCTCAATTGCAACACGAGAAGAATTATCTTGTTTTATTGCCTCATCCAGAATGGAATCAGATATTAAATCACACATCTTATCAGGATGACCTTCAGTTACTGATTCTGAACTAATTAGTATCTTTCTTTTAGTCATATTTTCACCTACAAATTATAACTTAGCCTCCAAATTAGTGAAAAGTATGAAACTAAAACTTGGTTATTAACTTTTTTAATTGAAAAATTAAAAAAAAAAAAAATTAAAAAAAAAGAATGATTATTCCTCAATTTTTCTTGATATCCAAGTTTTATCATCAAGAGCATCATAAATTGCTTCATCTGATATATCATCTATAGTCTGTTTGTCAGATAAAACACTTCTTACTCTTTTATTTTCATCCTTTGCGTATTTTAATATTATGTCTTTTCTAATAACCCAATAATGAGTTCGCCATTCTCTACCATCATAAAGTGTTGTCTCTTCTCTCTCTGTTGTAAGCATTCCTTCCTCTTCTAAAATATAAAATAATTGTCTATCTTCAGGGTCTAAAACATTATCAATTACTCGGTCTTGAAAACCAAAAATATCCATAACAAAACCTGCATCTCTCCTGGCTTCCTCAATATTAATTCCTACTCTATTTGCTATTGCTTTTGATAAATCATCTAGTGTTATAATGTTCATTATCTATTCACCCTCTTCTTGTATAATTGTATAAAATTATATTGTTGTATTATTTTGTATGTTCTCATATATATAGTTTTTGGTCATTTCTCCTATAAAAATATTAAAAATTCAATAAAAATACCAAAAAATGGCGTAAATTTTAAATACGAAAAGATGGTAAGAGTTATTTAATGAAAGAGGAAAACCAATTTAAGAAGTTTTCTGGTGAATGGCTTTTACTTTTCAATGATGAAATAATTGATCATAGTGCTAATGTTGAAGATATACTAAAATTAGCTGAAGAAAAATTTCCTGAAGAAAAATTTCCTGAAGATCATATAAAAATATCAAAGGTTTTGGATGGCAGGTTAAGGGAATTTTAATTTTTATTTTATATTATAAAATATCAAAAGTATTATCTTAGGATATTCAATTACCTTTTTTCTTATGTCAGAATCAGTTTTTACATTTAAATATTTCAGATATCCTGTTATTCCCGTTAAATTCCATTATAAGACTCAAGAAACACCATTTATTGATGCATTGCTAGATTCTGGAGGAGATTTTATTGTAATTCCTATGCCAATTGCCCGTTATCTAGGCTTAAGATTAAAAAAAGCTGGTGATGTAGATACTGCAGGAGGAACAACATCCCTTTTTAAGGCAACATTAAGTATGCTAATGGGTAGTAAGAAAAAAAATGCAATCTATAAAAACATACAGATCCATGTCTCAGGACGAAATGATATACCTGTTCTACTTGGGAGACATCCAATCTTTGAAGATTATGAGATTACATTCAAAAAACAAAAAAATCAACTTATTTTAAAAGCAATTAATCCATAAATTATAAATATACAGATTGATATAGCGGGTAGACTGCTTCACTGTTAATGTTAGTTAGAGTGAAATATATAAAGATAATGATTTAAAGCTTGAGTCCCGGCCTATTTTGGGCCTGTAGCTCAGCTAGGTAGAGCATCTGGCTTTTAACCAGGTGGCCAAGGGTTCGAATCCCTT
>WOR8_10007401_pt1 | contig 10460 bp, 8 predicted proteins | sample DeeMarSeWOR38_10_FD_19890 | JGI IMG/M metagenome (IMG submission 19890)
AGGATTAACAATAGCGGGATGCGCAGATAGTGCATGACCCCCCCGGTAGCAAAAAACGTATAAGTCAGCTACCAAAGGTTATCACAACAAGCCTTGCTTGAATTATAGATTCGCGCCAGCAAAGAGAGGCGCCCTGCATAGTAAGGCGCCTCTGTTCACGCTAGCAAGATTTCACTATCGATCCAGTAATTCGTCTACCTGTTCCTGCGGCGGTACCTGCGCCCGGTAATTACCTTTACCAATGTATCTTTCTATATTTCTGACATAACTCTCGAAGTGTTTGTCGGGGCCATCCAGCAGAGATGCATATAATTTATCTACATCATTGTTGTCTGTATAAACCTTGCCGCGCTCGGCAACATCGTTGGTGCCATTATCCGTCTCCACGATCACTTGCGGACACTGGTTGATATCCATCATATCGCGCTCTTCGATGAAGGCGCCGGCATACAGGACCTCAATCTAACTTATCGAGGCAGGCTCTATCAGCTGGTCAGACTTCTCGGTAAAGTACCAGCCATAGTCTTGCCGGTGTAAACACCGACGTTGTCATTGGTACCGGGATCCTGCAGGCCATACTTCTCGATCATGGCATTTACCGCATCGGTATGCTGTTGTTCCGAATCATCGATATTGCCGAAGATGGGATGTTCCGGGTACATATCGCCAGGTTTAATATAAACATCACGCGCCAGCTTCTCCTCTTCGCGCATGAAAACAAGGTGGGTCTGCTCGTCATAATCAAGCACAATACCACCGCTGCCTGCATATGCCATTTCAACGCCCGTTAAAATTGCCATCGCAATTACACTACCTACACCCGCGATAATGGCAATACCAGCCAAGCCTTTCATTAATACCCTGCGCAGTATATTCATAATTATTACCTCTAGAATTTGAATAGATCATGCGTTTTTGAGCATTTGAAGGCACCTTTTCCAATTATCAACCGGAATACGGCTGCTTTTGAAGTTTAACGCGCGAACAACGGTATGGTTGACAGGGTTTTGAAGATAATCCTGCTGATCAGAAGATGGCCCGCGCAGGGCGCGCGGGCTAGCTTCGGGTTTTATAATCAGCCGGTTACTCGGATTACGCAGCGACCTGGTGAGAAATGCGGGCCAGGTGTCATAACGTGGTATCTGGGCTGTATGCGTGATTATTTCACGGCTGTCGCCAGCACTTCTACACTCGGTGGTACTGCATCGTACATCACCTTGAAACGGTTGACCCGATCACCATCCGTGTGCATGCCATCGACAAAACCGGGTTGTGTTGCCTGATAGAGTAATCGGGCCTCGACTGAATACGGCCCTGTCTGGCCCTCGATATCAACCTGGTAGTGAACGCTATCGGCGCCGCAGCCTTCAGCAGTAGTCACGCAGTTAAAGTCGCCATCACCGGCTACGCCTGCCGGGACTGTCTGCGGTTCAATGGTTGCGGCGACACTGCTGGTGAACCCGACTGGCGGGATGCGGTTGTCTTTCAGATACTGTGCACCGTGCAACAGTGTATGGGTGATCTCGCCTTTTACGTCACCCAGTACTGTCTCGTAGATGGCCACCTGAGATGGATCATTGATGACATCGCGGTGCGGTTCGTAGCACAGGCCGGATTCGAAGCCGTCAAGTTTATCGATAGCCATGCAGTCGGCTTTCAGTCGCGCTGCATCGGTCGAAATATAACCTCTCGCATCCGGTGCACCCGATACGAATATGACGTCGCCAGTATTGTCTCTTACGGTCACATGCAGCCACATGCGCCGACTGGGATAGGCCGATGGAATCTTGTGACCGGCATTATTCGTAATCCCGACATCAAAGCTGAGATCGTTATCGACGATTGTCGGTGTAGAGATTGAAATGGCAGCAGCACCGCCGAGAAAGTTCTGGGTCAGCGCGATCTGGTCATTAAATCCTGCAAGGGATGTTGAGCCCTCAATGCCCAATTCTACGCGATAATTTCGCAGGATTTCCAGCAGGTGCGCATTGCCGCCGACCAGGATGTGCTGTGGATACGGCTCGCGCTCATCCAGTTGTGCCGCTATTGGCTTGGTAGAAATGCGGGTCCTATAGGTGTCGGTCGGTACCGGCATATGGCAGTCCTGGCACTGGGCTTCCTGTGCCTGCCCTGTTGTGTAGACACTGTTCTGCCATTCCAGGTAGGGCCCCTGTTCGAGGAAGCCTTTAGTGGCTGAGGCCAACCCGGTATTCGGTCCCGATGGTTGTCCGGTATCGGGATCAATCGCAGGCGTATATAAGGTATGACAGTTGGCGCAAAACTCAGATTTCTCCAGATGCATGCCGTATGCCGGTGTATAGCCGGTTTCGATGGACATGGGATTCTGACGCGGATTGAGATAGGGTCCGTAGCTCTTCTTGTCTAACGTGTCATCGGAAATGTCAAAGTTACCGGAATCAGCTTCAGTATCCTGCATTTGATGACAGAGGGTGCAGCTCACGCCTTCGCGTGCAGGGTTCTCGGTTCTGGCGGTATCGAAGCGGTAATAACCTTCGCTATCGAGGCCTGTGTTCGTATGGTGTGCATGCGTGTGACCCATAGGGGTGTGGCATTTGGTGCAGGTGTCCTCGACCAGACCTGCCAATGCCGGGAATGATTCTACTTCGTCCTGCACCGCGGCCTGCCAGTAGGGATCGTTGAACGACTGCGCCATCACGGTATGCTGCCACTGTGTGCTCGGACTGATATCGTTCGTGCTTAATGCCGCATCCGGATTGTCATATTGCATGATCGTCCCGTTGGATTGATGGCAGTTCGCGCAGACTGTCGCATCGGAAAACACGCCCGCGACACCCCAGTCTTGTTTAAATGGACTGTCTGACGACATCGCGTCCCGGTCAATAATCGTGCCGGTGGCCGTGTTATCAAAATTTAATGCCGCATTATTCGGGTTGCTGAGCACCAGCTGCATGTTCTTGCTGGTAACATTCGGATCCGGTGGCGATGAATCAATCAACACCGGAACCGTGACAAACTTGCGCACTTCGCCGCAGCTAAACTGAACAGTACCTCCAGCGGCTGAATAATCAGTAGCAGCCAGTGCGGTTCCGTCAGCAGTCACATAATCCACGCTGATGGTTTCATCACTAACCGATGAAAGGCTGATTACAAACTCGAAATCATCCGCGCCTTCAACCACGGTTGAATCATAGATACCTATTTCAACGCTGGGCGGTGTGGGTGTCACCGTTAATATGACCGTGGCCGTGTTCGAGACCACAGCGCTGTTATCCTCGATCGCATAGATAAACTCATCAGCAGTGGCATCACCGCAATCGTGGGTATACGCCACGCTACCGTCCGGATTTACGCTGACGGAGCCGCTGGTCGGCGGTGTAACGATGGTAATTGAAGCGAGATTCAGCCCATCATCGGCATCGGAGTCATTCCCCGTCAGGTCCAATGTCGTTGTACTGCCTTTCACCACAGAAAAACTGTCGTCCACTGCAACCGGGGCAAGGTTGACAGCATCAGCAGCTGGATTGTCAGAACCACTACAGCCGACAACTATCAGGCCGGATAAACATATTGCCGAAAAGCCTGTACTCTTCAGTATGCGTTCACTGAAAATCTGCATATGAAACTCTGTCAATCTCGACGTGTCGCTTATAAGTAATTGTTTTTTAAAATACTATTTTGTTAGCGGTCTACGCTAAGTGCATGTATATTATTAACTTCGCAAAACATAAACAATAGTCTAAAAATACCATCTGGTTACTTGATGTATATCAAGGGCACAACGGAAGAAAACACAAAACTAACGTGCATTATTTCGGCTAAATTCAGGTAAAGTAAGAATCATTATCAAGCAAGGAAACAGGCCCAATGGGTAAAGGATCAGGACAAGCGTTCTGTACCAATGCGGAATGGCTCGGACGCGCGCATTGCGAAAGATGCCATATAAGAAAAGTGATGTTTTTCTCTGAACTGCCTAAATCGGCTTTCAGCACATTACTGCAACCGATCGACCATTATATCTACCCTCCCGGATCTGTGCTTTATGAGGCGAATTCACCAAAAAAATTCATTTATTCGATTAGACGCGGCATGGTCAAGCTCGTACATGAGGCACGCGACGGCTCATGCAGAATCGTGCGCCTGCTCGGTCCCGGGGCCGCCATTGGCCTCGAGCTGCTGGAAGGCGCCGACAGCTATCACCATACGGCCATCGCGATTGACCATGTCGACCTGTGCAAGATCCCGCTAGCGACGACGAAGCAACTTCAAGGCAAGTATCCGGCATTGTGCAAACATGTGGGCCAGCAGCTCCAGGAACAACTTGACCTTGCCGATCAATGGATCGTTGCGCTGAGTACCGGCACCGCAAAACAACGCGTCGCCCAGTTGCTATTGATCATGGATGAATTCTTTGCCGATGAACACGATGCGTTTATTTTGCTGAACCGTGAGGATATGGCCGCCATGATCGGTATCGCCGTTGAAACCGCCAGCCGAATGATTGCGCAGTTCAAGCGCCAGAAAATTCTCTACAGGTACAAAGAGAATCGCTTTCGGTGCAATGTCGCTGCGTTGCAGCAAATCACGCGTTACGGTTAATTGGCGGAGAGAGAGGGATTTGAACCCTCGGAACCCGTAAGGATTCACTTGATTTCGAATCAAGCACATTCGGCCACTCTGTCATCTCTCCTGTATAACAGTAGCGAGGTATAAAGGGCGAATGGGGAGCAAAAAACCTGGCTACACCATGGAATCACCATTTGACACCCATACCTAACCACTACGCACCAAGTATCGATGTTTGCATTATAATCTATTTGAAATGCAAATAAATCGTTGCCCGGGATTTCGCTATTCATATCAGAAAAACATTTTGCAAGCCGCTGTTTATTTCTCTTGCAGTCGTTTTTGGCATAATCATTTTCCTGTTCAACGGATTGCCGAAATTGATCGCGCCTTCTGTACTCGATCGCATTAAAGAAGAAGGCGAGCTGATCGTTTATACGCGCAACAGCCCGGCGACTTACTATGAGGGCCCGGATGCGCCCGCCGGACTTGAATACGACATGGCAAAAATGTTTGCTGATGAACTTGGCGTCAAGCTGACAATGATCATTCCGGGAACGCTGGGTGATATTCTGGAGGGGGTTAAAGATGGGTCTGCACATTTTGCAGCCGCCGGCCTGACGGTGACCGATGAGCGCAAGAAACTGTTCCGCTTCGGCCCGGCTTACCAGGAAGTGACCGAGCAGCTTGTCTACCACGCCGACCATCCCAAACCGAAAAACCTGTCGTCGCTGGGTGACGGCATACTTGAGGTGGTCGCCGGGTCCAGTCATGAAGAACGCCTCAAATACCTGCAAAAAGTCATAAAAGACCTTAGCTGGAGATCAGTCACCGACCAGGAGACCGAGGACCTGATGCAGCTTGTTGCTGATGAAATTATCGATTTCACCATTGCTGACTCGAATGAAATTGCGTTAAACAAGCCCTTCTTCCTGAGACTGCGGGTCGCATTTGATATCAGCGAACCACAGCAGCTGGCCTGGATGTTCCCAAAAAACAACGATAACAGCCTCTACAAGGAGGCGGTCAAGTTCTTCAAAAAGATCAAGGAGAACGGAGAGCTGTCGCGAATGATAGAACGCACCTATGGCCATGTCGACATCCTGAATTATGTGGGCACCATTGTTTTCAGGCGGCATATCGCGCAGCGCCTTCCTGCTTTTGAGTCCATGTTCAGGAAATATGCACAGAAATTCGGCCTTGACTGGCGCTTGCTGGTCGCAATCGGCTATCAGGAATCGCTGTTGAATCCAGAAGCAAAATCACCAACCGGTGTGCGCGGGCTGATGATGTTGACAAGGAAAACATCAAAAGCCCTTGGTATCACGAACCGGCTTGATCCGGAAAGCAGCATCAGGGGCGGCGCCAAGTATTTTGCGAAAGTCCATCAGATGATACCGGATGAGGTCAGTGAGCCCGATAGAACCTGGTTAGCACTGGCGTCTTATAACATTGGCTTCTACCACGTTGAGGATGCTCGAATGATCACGAAGAAACGCGGCCTGGACCCGAGTAAATGGATCGATGTAAAAACTTCTTTACCCCTGCTGGCACAACGAAAATGGTTCAAGGACACCAAATACGGCTATGCCAGAGGCTGGGAGCCCGTCCAATACGTGGAAAATATTCGCAGCTATTACGACATACTGCGGCGGGATGATGAAACCGCTGATCCGGCAGGTTCGGACCCCGATATATACGATATATTACCGAGTGTGCTCTGAAAATAGTACTTGGCGACAGCGCAGAGGCGCAAGGGGCGCAGAGATTGTTACAGGCTATTTAGCCACAAAACCCGCAAAGAACGCCAAGGCTTATGCATTCGTAGTGTAGGGTTGGCACTGCCCACCATGATTTGTGCTATCTCGTTCTACGAGCAAGTTGGCGTCGCGTCTTTAACGATCTGCCTTGATCCATAGCTATGGCAATGAATCTGCTGGCGATCGTCCAACCTATTCAGCTAACTTGCCGCTAAAATCAAAACCCTTCATGCAATATCCGGGCTAACGGGCTCTCTGCCGATAGAAAATACCGGATTCGTGACGCACCATATCAAAGTTGCTATTCTGCGCCAGAACAGGCTCATTCAGGCCCGCGACCAGTATACCGGAAGGATCCAGCAGCCTCGCGAACGAGTCCAGCAGGTTCGCCTTCACTGGAACAGAAAAGTACAAAAGCACATTAAGGCAAATGATCAGATCATAATGCCCCCTGTTTTCGATATCATCAACAAGGCTGCAGGTGGAAAACTTGATCATCGACCTGATGTCATCGTTCACTTGCCATAAACCTGATTTCTCTTCCATATACTTGTTTCTGCTGGCATCTGAAATTCCTTCCATCGATGCCGGGTCAAACATTCCCTTTGCAGCCATTTCGACAAAACTGTCCGATATATCAGTCGCTTCGATTATCACCTTCGTTTTGGCATGAGTCTGTTTCATGGCTTGATGTATGTTCATTGCCAGCGAATATGGCAGTTGACCGGCACCACTGCCAATGACCCAGATGCGGTAATTGCTGCGCCCTGAATCAAGCATGTCGGCCAGCAGGTAATCATCCAGCAAACGGAAAAGCTCTTTCGGCGCGAACCAGGCGTCTTCATGCGCGGTAATAGCCTGCAGCACACTGTTCTTGATATCACTGGAACCCGGTTTGTGTAGCTCGGTGACCAGCGCCTCCAAAGAGTCGAGGCTGAATTCCGATATAACCGGTTTCAGTTTCGCAAGGATTGCATGATTACGTCCCTCACCGATGACCACGCCGAAGGCATCTTGCAGCACGATCTGCAGGGACTGGTAGGCGCCCTCTTCTTCTAGTGCAATTGACATTTACTTACCTGAATTAGTTATTTGAATTGAACAGGCCGAAACAGCCGATTCACACTATGAGCATAGGATGATTTCGCAATAGTTCAAGCGCCTGGCCGTAACATTTCTCAGGCTTTTTTCCCTCAGTTCCGCAGCTATCCCGCATTTCTCACCCCAGGTGATAAATGCGGGATAGCTGGCAGGAGCTGAATTAACTGCGCCTGTTTCTGTGCGCACGGCGTTCCTACGAGACCTCACTCGCCATCTCGATCGAAGGGAGAGATGACAGCACAGATTTTACCCCTGCGTTCTTTGCGTCTTCTCGCCTTTACGTTGAAATTCATGAATCAGGCGCTCCTGAGCGGCGAACGGAACAATTCACGGCTTTTCAGCTTCCGTGGCCCAAGGTGGCTGCTTATGATATAGCGCATCAGCCTCTTGATCTCTGCGATGCTGCGGGGTGAATCAAGCTCACCTGAGTTAAAGGCCAGCAGACTGCTGCCGGATATGACCGGATTCTGCCGGTGCTCGCCCGGCTGGCATTGCACAGGGCCGTGCTCAAAATGATAGGCATAATAGCGGTCTGCCATTAACGGCTCGCCGGAATCAGCGTCGTGGTCCAGGTTCAGGCCAAAACCCATTTTTTCGAGCATGTTCTTCTCGAAATTACGCAATACCACTTCCAGCGCAGATGTTTGCCGCAGTGCATAGAGCGTTTCATGATAATCAGCAAATAGCGTCTCATATACATCATTGCGATGCAGTAATATCATAAGCATCTCGTTCAGATACATGGCAGACATTAACGCCTTTCCGGCCAATACAGGTGGTCGTGCATCAGCAACATCGACATTGCTCAGGCTGGGCATTTCACTGCGCCCATACCAGCTCAGCAACAACGGTCTGAAAGGCTGCAATATACCACTGGTTCTGGAACGCGGACTGCGACTACCCCTGGACATCAGCGACAGTCGACCATGATTTCGGCTGAATACCTCCAGTATCTGGCTGGTCTCCCGGTAGGGACGCTTGTGCAGAATGTAGGCGGGTTCAGCGTTGACCTGCATAGTCATACTCGGTATCAGAGGTGTTTATAATCATCTCAGATATAGGTTATCTCGCCAAGACGCCAGGAACGCAAACATTATCAATGTACATACTGCAGAGGCGCCAAGACACAAAGAACGACTGTTTTATGTGCGTTCAGGTCGAAAAATTAAACTCATTGCTGTATGTGTTAAGTAATTCGTTGATGAAAACAGGGCGCAAGCCTCCAACTTTTTCTCCCTGATTTCTGGCACAGGAAATGAGTCCGCGAACAACGCGAATGACGCAAAAAAGCCTTCTTTGTAGGGGTTATTTGCGTGTTTTTCGTTATTTGCGGACATATTCATTATGATCAGTTGACGTTGCGGCAACGTGTCCAATCGCAAATGTCATCATTTATCAACGAATTACGTAACACATACAATTTCGAGCAATTTTCACAAAAAAAACGAAAATAAACCAGATTCATCTCCTCTGTGTCTCGGCGCGTCTGCGGTACAAATAATTATTTATACTTGGCGTGCTTGGCGCCTTGGCGAGAGTAGAGAAGTGAAACTTCTATTCAGTGCTGTAGCCGAGACTGGCGAGAGCACGCTCGTCGTTGGACCAGCCCTCGCGTATCTTCACCCACAGTTCCAGATAGACTTTGCCGTCCAGCATTTTTTCTATATCGACACGTGCCTTGGTGCCGATACTTTTCAACCGGGCTCCCTTACGGCCGATGATAATAGCTTTCTGACCCTTGGTTTCTACATAGATAGTGGCAAATATTCGAGTCATTGTGCCCTCTTCCTCAAAGCGCTCGATTTCCACCGTCGTCGTATATGGCAGCTCCTGCCCCAGCTCGCGAATCAGTTTTTCACGGATAATTTCCGCCGACAGGAAGCGAACGTTCCTGTCAGTGATCTGATCATTGGGGAAGAAGGGTTCATTTTGTGGCAGGCGTTCATACACATCCGCTTCCAGCTGTGCAATGTTCTGCGCATGCAAGGCACTGAGCGGAATCACCGAGTCAAACTGCCGCATTGCAGTCAGCTTCTTAATGAAAGGAAGCAGCTCGTTTTTATCATCAAGCTTGTCGATCTTGTTCACCACCAGCAGCACTGGCGCTTTTATATTCTCTAGACGACTCATCACGATTTCATCTTCTTCAGTCCATTGCGTCGCCTGGACCACAAACAGAACAAGATCGACATCACCGAGTACCGAACTCGCCGCACGGTTCATGTAACGGTTGATAGCCGTACTCCGCCTGTTATGGATCCCGGGTGTATCAACATAGATAACCTGGGAGTTTGCGGATGTTTTAACACCCAGTATCTGATGTCGCGTTGTCTGCGGTTTTCGCGATGTTATGCTGATCTTCTGCCCCAGAATATGGTTGAGAAGTGTGGATTTTCCAACATTGGGTCTGCCAATGATGGCAACAAATCCACAGTGAAAAGGGGTATCGTTCATGGTGTGTACTGTAACAGAGGCGGCCTGCTTAAGATTTAATTTTCCGGTTTACGTCCTCAATGGCGAGTTCCGCAGCAACCTGCTCTGCCTTACGCCGACTGCCACCCGTGGCGGTGGTAACGCAATCCAGCTCTTCAATTACGCATTCAACGGTAAACATCTGTTTATGCGCCTTTCCGCTCACATCAGTGACGTTGTAAACAGGAAGCGAGTATCTTCTGGCCTGCAGCAGTTCCTGCAGACGGGTTTTTGCGTCTTTCAGAGCGGATACATCCGGAATATTCAGCAGCTTGTCGGCGTAGAGATGAAGAACCAGCTGGCGGCAGGTATCAAACCCACTGTCGAGAAAAACGGCGCCAATAATACTTTCCACGGCATCTGCCAGAATCGAAGCGCGTCGGCGACCGCCACTCTTCAACTCGCCTGAGCCCAGCTTGACGTACTCACCGAGCTGCAATGATCTGGCGATGTCTGCAAGGCTGTCCTTGTTGACCAGGCTGGCCCTGAGACGGCTGAGATCGCCTTCCTGCATGTCAGGATACTGTTCAAACAGCCTCGCCGCGATGACGAAATTGAGCATACCATCACCCAGAAATTCCA